>Ga0070681_10000246_pt1 | contig 43076 bp, 42 predicted proteins | sample KBSC83BmetaG_FD_65650 | JGI IMG/M metagenome (GOLD analysis project Ga0070681, IMG submission 65650) | Corn rhizosphere microbial communities from Kellogg Biological Station, Michigan, USA - KBS C8-3B metaG | ecosystem: Host-associated > Plants > Roots > Rhizosphere | place: USA: Michigan...
TACTGCTCGACTTACTGCCGCGATCGACTTTTCGTCAAAAGCGAAGATCGCCATTCTATCTTCGCGTGCCGCGTTTGTGAAGTATTTTCTTCTTCACCGCCCGGTGCGAATTGCGCAAGAGCGAAGCCCGCGATTATACGCACCCATTTTGCCCGTTCGCAAGCGCCTTTTGGGCGCGCCGGCGGGCTCTGTTCAGGCCGCGAGCGCTTGCAGCAGCGCATCGACGCTGGCTTTGGCGTCGCCGAACAACATGCGTGTGTTGTCCTTGTAAAAGAGCGGATTGTCGACGCCGGCATAGCCGGTAGCCATGCTGCGCTTCATGACGATGGCCGTCTTCGCCTTCCAGACTTCCAGCACCGGCATGCCGGCGATCGGGCTCGAGGGATCGTCCTGCGCGGCCGGATTCACGATGTCGTTCGCGCCGATCACCATCGCCACGTCGGTGTCGGGGAAGTCGCCATTGATCTCGTCCATCTCGAGCACGATGTCGTACGGCACCTTCGCTTCGGCGAGCAGCACGTTCATGTGCCCCGGCATGCGGCCGGCCACCGGATGGATGCCGAAGCGCACGTTCACGCCCTTGTCGCGCAGGAGCTTGGTGATCTCGTAGACCGTGTGCTGTGCCTGCGCGACCGCCATGCCATAGCCGGGCACGATGATTACGCTGCCCGCGGTGCGCAGGAGCTCCGCGGTCTCGGCCGCGCTGATCGGATTCACCTCGCCCGCAGGCGCCGCGCCGGAGGACGCGGCGGCCGCGCCGCCGCCGGTTCCAAACCCGCCGGCGATCACGCTGACGAAATTGCGGTTCATCGCGCGGCACATGATGTACGAGAGGATGGCGCCGCTCGAGCCGACCAGCGCGCCGGTGACGATCAGCAGGTCGTTCGAGAGCATGAATCCGGTCGCCGCCGCGGCCCAGCCGGAGTAGCTGTTCAGCATCGACACCACCACCGGCATGTCGGCGCCGCCGATCGCCATCACCATGTGCACGCCAAAGAGGAGCGCGATCACCGTCATGATGGCGAGCGGCTTCATGCCTTCATCCACCGACGCGGAATGGATGAACCAGCCGCCGCAGTAGATGACGACAAGAAGCCCGGCGAGGTTGATCCAGTGGCGGCCCGGCAGCAGCACCGGCTTGCCGCCGATCTTGGCCGACAGCTTGCCGAAGGCGATGATCGAGCCGGAGAAGGTCACGGCGCCGATCAGCACGCCGATGTAGATCTCCAGCTCGTGGATCGTTTTCTCCGCGCCTTGCAGGTGCCCGGTGGCCGCCGGGTCGATGTAATTGGCATAGCCGATCAGCACCGCCGCAAGCCCGACCAGGCTGTGCATCAGCGCGACGAGCTCCGGCATCTGCGTCATCTTCACGGTGCGTGCCGCGTACACACCGATGGCAGCGCCGACGACGAGGGCGGCGAGGATCCACGCGTAGCCGCCCTTGGTGACCTGCGGGCCGAGCACCGTGGCGAGCACGGCGATCGTCATGCCGATCATGCCGTACAGGTTGCCGCGCCGCGACGTCTCCGGGTTGGACAGGCCGCCGAGGCTCAGGATGAAGAGGATGGTGGCGCCGACGTAGGCGACGGTCGAGAGAGTCGCGGACATGGGCTACTTCCTGAACATCTGCAGCATGCGCTGCGTGACGGCGAAGCCGCCGAACATGTTGATCGCGACCAGCGCGATGCTCACCACCGCGAGTCCGATGATCCAGGCCTCCGGCCTACCGGCCGCCTCTGAGGCGTTTTCCGGCAGGGGTGGCGCGAGCTGCACCAGCGCGCCGATCGCGATGATGGAGCTGATCGCGTTGGTCACGCTCATGAGCGGCGTGTGCAGCGCCGGCGTCACGTTCCAGATCACCATGTAGCCGACGAAGCAGGCGAGCACGAACACCGTGAAGTGGCCGATGAACGCGGCGGGCGCATAGGCGCCGATCACCCAGAAGAGGATCGCGCCGGCGAGGAACGCGATCGCCGTGGCCTTCGCCGAGGCGGGCGCGCTGGGCTCGCCATGTCCTTTCGGTGCAGGCGGTGCCGCGGGCTTGGCGGGGGGCTTGGGCGGTGCAACTTTGGGCGGCGGAGGCGGCCAGGTCACCGTGCCGTCCTTGATGACGGTCAGGCCGCGGATCGCCTCGTCTTCCATGTTGACGTCGACGATGCCGTCCTTCTTCTTGCAGAGCTCCTCGGTCAGCCGGAAGAGGTTCGTGGCGTAGAGCGTCGAGGACTGCTTCGCGAGGCGGCTGGCGAGGTCCGTATAGCCGATGATCGTGACGCCATGCTTGACGACCGCCTTGCCCGGCTCGGTCAGCTCGCAGTTGCCGCCCTGCTCTCCGGCCATGTCGACGATGACGCTGCCGGGCTTCATGGACTTCACCATGTCGGCGGTGATGAGCCTGGGCGCGGGCCTGCCGGGGATCAGCGCAGTGGTGATGATGATGTCCGCGTCCTTCGCCTGTTTCGCGTACATCTCGCGCTGAGCCTTCTGAAACCCCTCGCTCATCACCTTGGCGTATCCGCCGCCGCCCGAGCCTTCTTCCTCGTACTCGACTTTGACGAATTCGCCGCCTAGCGACTTCACCTGGTCGGCCACCTCGGCCCGGGTGTCGTTCGCGCGCACGATGGCGCCGAGGCCGACCGCAGTGCCGATGGCGGCGAGGCCTGCGACGCCAGCGCCGGCGACGAAGACCTTCGCCGGCGGCACCTTGCCCGCGGCGGTCACCTGGCCGCTGAAGAAGCGGCCGAAGGCGTTGGCTGCCTCGATCACGGCGCGGTAGCCGCTGATGCTCGCCATGGAGGTCAGCGCGTCCATCTTCTGCGCGCGCGAAAGCGTGCGCGGCAGCGAGTCGATGGCGAGCACCGTGACCTTGCGCGCGGCGAGGCTTTGCATGAGATCCGGGTTCTGCGCCGGCCAGATGAAGCTGACGAGCACCTGCCCCGCGCGCAGGCGGCCGACCTCGTCCGCGGTCGGCGCGCGCACCTTGAAGATGATGTCGGCGTCGGCCCAGGGATCGGACACGATCTGCGCCCCGGCCGCGCGGTAGGAATCGTCGGAGAAGTTGGCCGCCTCGCCGGCGCCCGACTGCACGGCGACGCGGAAGCCGAGCTTGGCGAGCTTCTCGACCACCTCGGGCACGGTCGCCACGCGTTTCTCGTCCGGCGCGGTCTCGCGCGGCACCGCAATCAGTTGCGACATGGGTTTTTGTCCTTGTTCCTGGGGCAGGCGATTCTAGCGGGGGCGCGCCCGCGCCATCCACCCGAAGCGGCGCTCGCCGATCTCGAACGCGGCCTGCACGAGGAGCGCGAGCGCGGCGGCCGGGATCGCGCCGGCGAGCAGCGTCACGTTGTCGTTGAGCGCGAGGCCGCTCGCGATGCGGTCGCCGTATCCGCCGGCGCCGATGAAGGCCGCGATGGTGGCGGTGCCGACGTTGATCACCGCCGAGGTCTTGATGCCGGCGAGGATCGACGGCGCGGCGAGCGGCAGCTCGACGAGCCGCAGCCGCTGCGCCGGCTCGAGGCCGAGCGCCATCGCGGCCTGGCGCATGCCGCGGCTGATCGCCGTCAGGCCGGTGTGCGTATTGCGCACGATCGGCAGCAGCGCATACAGGAACAGCGCGATCAGCGCCGGCGCGACGCCGATCGTGCCGACGAGCGCGATCAGGAAGGCAAACAGCGCGAGCGACGGGATGGTCTGGATCACCCCCACCGTGCCGAGGATCGCCTGCGCCAGGCGCGGCAGCTTGGCGGCGGCGATGCCGAGAGGAATGCCCACCGCGATGCTCGCAGCAAGCGATGCGCCCACCAGCAGCAGGTGCTCGCGCGTGAGGCGCCAGAAATCGGCGCCGAAGAGCGTCGGCAGCAGCCGCCTTTGCGCGCTCGGCCGCGTGTCGCCGGTGAAGAGCGCCGCGGCCTGCGCGAAGCTCTTGCCCTCGAGCTCGGCGGCGGCGTTCATTCGGATCATCAGCTGCTCGTCAATGCGGCCCTCCAGCGCCTTGAGCGAGGCCCAGGCGCCCGGCGCGCGCTTGGGTAGATCAGCTCGATACAGCAGCACGGCGTCGTAGCGCGGAAAGTAGGTATGGTCGTCATTCAGGACGCGCAGGCGATAGCGCGCGATCTTCGCGTCGGTGGAGTAGACGTCCATGACGTCGATGCGGCCGGACGCCACCGCTTCGTACGCGAGGCCGTGGTCGAGGCCGCGCGGTTCCTGCGGCAGGTGGTACAACGCCTTCAATCCCGGCCAGCCGTCCTGGCGTCCGATGAACTCCTGCGAAAGCCCGAACTTCAGCTGGGGGTGCCGCGCAAGATCGGACAACGAGCGGATGCCGAGCTCCTGCGCGCGGTCTTCTCGCATCGCAAGGGCGTAGGTGTTGTTGAAGCCGAGCGGCACGCCGGCCACCAGCCCCTGCGCGGCGAGCGCCCGGTTCAGCTCATCGAGGCTCCAGCGGCCGGGCAGCCGCACGATCTCCGCGGCGATGGTGCCGGTGTACTCCGGGTACACGTCGATCGCGCCCGCCTTCAGCGCCGACACCACGATGCCGGTATTGCCGAGCCCGGGCTTCAGCTCGCCGCCGCTCGCGCGAGCCAGGATTTCGCCGAGGATGTAGGACTCCGTGAAGCGCTTCGAGCCGACGCGCACGGCTTCCTCCGCCTGGGCCGTGGAGATGCAGGCGAGAAAGAGCGCGAGCCACTTCATCGGGCGTAGAAGCGGTACTGGCGCCGTCCCGCCTGGCGCGCGCGGCCGCGCGCCGCGTCCGCGTTACGCACCATCGCTTCGGCGTCGCCCGCGTCGGTCGGGAAGCGCGAGACGCCGATCACCACGTCGAGCTGCAGCGCGTGCAGCACGCGATCGATCACCGGCCGGCAATCGGCCTCCCCCTTGACGTCGGTGAGCACCGCCGCGAACTCGGCCGCGCCCCACCGCGCGAGCGTATCGGCCTTGCGCAGGCAGAGCGAGAGGCCGCGCGCCGCGGCGACGAGCTCGTCGTCGACGACGCGCCCGAATTCGCCCAGCTCGATCAGCAAAAGCGCGACGCCGGTGTCGCGGCGTTGCGCGAGGTGCAGCGCCTGGCGCAGGCGGTCGTCGAGCAGCCGCCGGTTCGGCAGCGCGGTGAGCGGATCGTGGTGGTCGCTAGGCGCGGGCGCCGACACGTTCTACTTCGACGCGGCAGTCGTAGAACGTCGAGCCGCCGCCGAGGTCGGCTACGCGCTGCGAGGTTACGTTGTTCGCGTTGCGGCCGTCGGGGGAGTGCTTTTTCCACCAGACCGACGGCGCGACCACCACGCCGCGGCGCGGCTTGCCGTTCACGCGCGCGCGCAGCAGGTACTCGCCGCGGTCGTTGAAGACACGCACGCGGTCGCCGTCGCGGATACCGCGCGCGGCGGCGTCGTGCGGATGCATGTCGAGGTGCGGCTCGCGCTCGAACTCGCGGAAGCGCGCAAGATTAGCGAACGTCGAGTTCAGGAAGTGGCGCGCGGGCGGCGACAGAAAGGCAAGCGGAAAGCGCTTCGCGAGCGCCTCGTCGGCCACCTCGGCGGGCGGGTTGTAGAAGGGCAGCGGATCGATGCCCTGCTTTGCCAGCCACTCGCTGTGGAACTCGCACTTGCCCGAAGGCGTCGGGAAGCCGCCTTCGGCGAACGGCGCGAAGCGCCCCGGCACGCCGAGCCGCTGCCACCCGTCGCGCTTCAGCGTGTCCCAGTCCATCTTCGAATCGAGCGCCGTGCGGCAGATGTCCTCGTCCGTGTCCTTGAAGCACGGCTCGTCGAAGCCCATGCGCGCCGCGAGGCGCCGGAAGATCTCGGAGTTCGGCAGCGACTCGCCGACCGGCGGGATGGCGGCATTGTTCGCCAGCACGTACAGGTGGCCGTACGACTTGTGCACGTCGGCGTGCTCGAGCTGCGTCGTCGCCGGCAGCACGATGTCGGCATAGTCGGCGGTATCGGTCTGGAAATGATCGATCACCACCGTGAAGAGGTCCTCGCGCGAGAAGCCGGCGACCACCTTGTCCGACTCCGGGCACACCGCGACCGGGTTGTTGTTGTAGACGATCGTAGCGCGCACCGGGGGCCTCGCCGAGGTGAGCGCGTCGCCTACCTGCACATGGTTGATGGTGCGCGGCCGGCGCCCGGCAAGGAGATCGGGCCGCTCGAGCGCGGCGTGGTTGAACCGGTAGAAGTCCGCGGTGGTGAGGACGATTCCGCCCGCGACGTCGCGCCAGGCGCCAACCAGCGCCGGCAGGCACGCGATGGTGCGCGCCGCGATGCCGCCGCCCGCATGGCGCTGCATGCCGTAGTTGAGGCGGATGGCGGCCGGCCGCGTCGTGCCGTAGTCGCGCGCGAGCTGCACCACCTCCTCCTTTTGCAGGCCACAGAGCTTCGCCACGCGCTCGGGCGGATAGTCCTGCAGCCGCGTCGCCAGGGCATCGAAGCCGAGCGTGTAGCGCGCAATGTAGTCGCGGTCGATCAGTCCGTCGCGGACGAGCACATGCATCATGCCGAGCGCGAGCGCACCGTCCGTGCCGGGAATCAGCGCTACGTGCTGCGTGCATTTCTCGGCCGACAGGCTGCGGTACGGATCGATGGCGATCACCTTCGCGCCGCGCCGCATGGCCGCCTGCACGCGCGACCAGAGATGCAGGTTGGAGACGATCGGGTTCGCGCCCCACAGGATGATCAGGTTCGCCTCGTCGAAGCGCTCCGGATCCATGCCGACTGATCCGCCGAGCGTCGCCTTCAGCCCGACCTTGCCGGCCGTGGAGCAAAGGGTGCGATCGAGGAGCGACGCGCCCAGCTTGTAGAAGAAGCGCCGGTCGATCGAGCTCCACTGCACCATGCCCATCGTGCCGGCATAGCTGAGCGGCAGGATGGTCTGCGGGTCGTCCGCCGCGCAGGCTTTCAGGCGCTCCGCGATCTCGTCGAGCGCCTCGTCCCAGCTCACGCGGCGGAACTTGCCCTCGCCTTTGCGGCCGACGCGCTTCATCGGGTATTGCAGCCGGTCCGGCGAGTACGTGCGCTCGAGATAGTGCGAGACCTTCGTGCACAGCGTGCCTTCGGTGAAAGGCATGGCCGGATCGCCCTGGATCTTCGTCGCGCGCCCGTTTTCGACCGTGACGAGCATCGCGCACGTATCCGGACAGTCGTGCGGGCAGGCGATGTGGACCGTCTCGCTCATGGCCTCATTTTACGTCCAGCAGCTCGATCCAGTGCCGCACCGGCGTCGCCGTGCCGCCCTGCAGGTGCGCGAGGCAGCCGATGTTCGCCGTGGCGATCGCCGCCGGTGCGCCGGCCTGCAGCGCCGCCAGCTTGCGCGCGCGCAGCTCGGTCGAGATGGCGGGTTGCGTAAGCGAATAGGTGCCGGCCGATCCGCAGCAGAGATGCGCGTCGTTCACCGGCGTGAGTTGGAAGCCCGCCCGGATGAGTAGCGCTTCGACACGGCCGCGGATCTGCTGGCCGTGCTGCAGCGTGCACGGCGACTGGAACGCCACCTTGCCGCGCGCCCTGCCGGCCGTAACCGCCTCGGCGGCGATGACTTCGGACAGGTCGCGCGCAAGCGACGAGATGCGCTTCGCCTTCTCCGCGTACGCCGGGTCCTGCGCGAGGAGATGGCCGTATTCCTTCACCGTCACGCCGCAGCCGCTCGCCGTCACGACGATCGCCTCGACCTCGCCCTTTTCGACCGCCGGCCACCACGCGTCGATCAGCGCGCGCATGTCGCCGCGTCCCTCTTCCTGGTAGTTCAGGTGGAAGCGCACGCCGCCGCAGCAGCCCGCGCCGGGCACCTCGATGAGCGAGACGCCCATGCGATCGAGCACGCGCGCCGCGGCCGCGTTGATCGACGGCGCGAGCGACGGCTGCACGCAGCCGGCGAGCACGAGCATCTTGCGCGCATGGCGCGGGGCGGGCCAGGCGCCTGCCGGCGGCGCGGCCGGCGGCACTTTCGCCCTGAGCTTCGGCGGAAGCAGCGGACGCATCGCGCGGCCGAGCGCGACCGCGGCGCCGAAGAGGCTGCGGTTGGGAATGCCGAAAGCCAGCGCCGCACGCTTCACGCGCTCGAATGGTCCGCGCCGCGTCCTTGATTCCACGACGCCGCGGCCGATGTCGACCAGGCGTCCATAGCGGACCCCCGAGGGACACGTTGTCTCGCAGGCGCGGCAGGTGAGGCATCGGTCGAGGTGCAGCCGGGTCTTGCCCGTCACCGGCGCGCCCTCGAGCGCCCGCTTCATCAGGTAGATGCGGCCACGCGGGCTGTCGAGGTCGTCGCCCAGCACCTGGTAGGTCGGGCAGGTGGCGGTGCAGAAGCCGCAGTGCACGCACTTGCGCAGGATGGCCTCGGCCTCCCGGCCTTCGGGCGTGTCGCGGATGAATGGGGCGAGCTCGGTTTGCATCGCTCGCTATACTTTTCTCATGAAAGGTCTGTTGTGGGTCGTGATGATCGCGTCGCTCGCCGGGCTGGCGTGGGGCCTCGCGCGCTGGCGGCGGCAATGGACGGAGCGGCAACAGGCCGCGGAGGCACGCCTCGCCAGCTTCATCGCGCAGGCGGCGCCATCAGCCCCCACCGTCATGACCTCGACGCCCCCGCCCGCGCCGGTCGCTCCCCAGGAGCGACTGCTGCTCGATGCCGCCGCCAAGGCCGGCGAAGCGGGCGAGCCGGTGCTGTCGATCCAGCTCTACGCGAAGCTCCTCGCACGCTACCCGCAGACGCCATTCGCCGCGCAGGCGCGGGCCGCCGTCGAAGCCCAGAAGAAGAAGCTCGCGCAAGCCTAGAGCTCCGGATAAAGGCGGCCGGGGTTGAGGATACCGGCCGGGTCGAATGCGCGCTTGAGCGCGCGGTGCAGGCGCATTACCACCGGCTCGAGCGGGGTGAACGCGCCGGCCGACTTGTCCGCCGCGCGAAACAAGGTCGCGTGTCCGCCGGCGCGGCGGGCGGCGGCGCGCACCTCGGCCGCCGGCGCGCTCGATGAGAGCCAGCGCAGGCCACCGCCCCACTCGATGAATTGGGCGCCGACGAGCTCGAGCGGCGGCGTGATCGAAGGCACCGCGATGCGCCACAGGGTGCGGCACGAAAAGAATTCATGGGTCTGCTCGCGGATCGCACGCCAGAAACCCGCGCCCTCGGCGGCTTCCTCGCCACCGATCGCCCGCCGCGCGCTCTGCACGGCAATGTCGGCACCGGACAGCCGCACCGAAAGCAGGCCGTCGAACCATGCCATCGCGCTGATGGCGAGCGGCTGACCGCCCCAGCGATTCATGGTGCGCAGCGCGTCCGCCTGCGCCATCTGCAGCCGCAGGGTCGTTTCAGTCGCCGGGCGCGGCAAGACCTTGAGCGATGCCTCGGCGACGAGACCCAGCGTGCCGAGGGAGCCGGCGGCAAGGCGGGAGATGTCGTAGCCGGCGACGTTTTTCATCACCTGGCCGCCGAACTGCAGCAGCCGCCCGCTGCCATCGATCAGCTTCACGCCGAGGACGAAATCGCGCAGCGCGCCGGCCGACGCCCGGCGCGGGCCCGAGAGACCGCTCGCCACGCAGCCGCCGAACGTCGCGGCGCCGAAGTGCGGCGGCTCGAAGGGCAGGCATTGGCGGCGCTCGTCGAGCGCCGCTTCGACTTCCGCGAGCGGCGTGCCGCAGCGAGCCGTGACGACGAGCTCGCTCGGCTCGTAGTCGACGATGCCGCCATAGGCGCGCGTGTCGAGGACCTCGCCGCGCGGCTCGTTGCCGTAGAAATCCTTGCTGCCGCCGCCGCGCAGGCGCAGCGGGATGCCGCGCTCCGAGGCGGAACGGATGCGCTCCTGCAGCTGAGACAAATGAGCGGACAGGCTCAAAAGCGTGGCAGCTCGGAATGCGGCAGCGCGCCGCCATGCACGTGCATGCGGCCGTATTCCGCGCAGCGCGCGAGCGTCGGCACCGCCTTGCCGGGATTCAGCAGCCCGGCCGGATCGAAGGCCCGCTTCACGGCGTGGAAGAGCTCCAGCTCCTGCGCGCCGAACTGCGTGCACATCTGGTTGATCTTCTCGACGCCGACGCCGTGCTCGCCGGTGATCGTGCCGCCCACCGCGACGCATTTCTCCAGGACTTCGGCGGCGAAGCGCTCGGTGCGCTCGAGCTCGTCCGGGCGGCTGGCGTCAAAAAGGATGAGCGGATGCAGATTGCCGTCGCCGGCGTGGAACACGTTCGGGCAGCGAAGCGCGTACTTCTTCTCCATCTCGGCGATGAAGTTCAGCACCTCGCCGAGGCGCTTGCGCGGGATGGTGCCGTCCATGCAGTAGTAGTCGGGCGAGATGCGGCCGACGGCCGGGAACGCGGCCTTGCGACCCGACCAGAAGCGCAGCCGCTCGGCTTCATCGCGCGACACCGCCAGCCGGACGGCGCCGGCCGTGGTCAGCACGGCTTCCATGCGGGCGATCTCGTGCTCCACTTCCGCCGGCGTGCCGTCCGATTCGCACAGCAGGATCGCCGCCGCATCGAGGTCGTAGCCCGCGCCGACGAACTGCTCCACCGCGCGCGTGGCCGGCTTGTCCATCATCTCGAGACCCGCCGGGATGATGCCGGCGGCGATGACGGCAGCCACTGCGTTGCCCGCCCGCTCGACGTCGTCGAAGGACGCCATGATGACGCGCGCGCACTGCGGCTTCGGCAGCAGCTTCACCGTCGCCTCGGTGACGACGAACAGCATGCCTTCGGAGCCGATGGCAAGCGCGAGGAGATCGAGCCCTGCGGCGTCGGGCGCCTCCGAGCCGACTTCGATCGGCTCGCCGTCGATGGTGAAGCCGCGCACGCGCAGCACGTTGTGCACCGTGAGGCCGTACTTCAGGCAGTGCACGCCGCCCGAGTTCTCGGCGACGTTGCCGCCGATCGTGCACGCGATCTGGCTCGACGGATCGGGCGCGTAGTAAAGCCCGTGCGGCGCGGCCACCTCGGAGATCACGGCGTTGCGCACGCCGGGCTGCACGACGGCGACGCGCGCGTGCGGGTCGACCCGTATCACGCGCATGAACTTCGCCATGGAGAGGAGCACGCCGTCGCCCGGCGGCAACGCACCGCCGGAGAGGCCGGTGCCGGCGCCGCGCGGCACCACCGGGACATTCATGGCCGAGCACAGCTTGAGGATGCGCTGCACCTGCGCCTCGCTCTCCGGCAGCGCGACCACCATCGGCACCTGGCGATAGGCGGTGAGGCCGTCGCATTCATAGGGCCGGGTGTCTTCTTCCTCGAACAGCACCGCGCGCTCGGGCAGAAACGCGCGCAGCGCGTGCGCGACTTCCTTCTGGCGATTCAGAGATAAGGCTTCGCCCAAGTCAGACCTGCGAGCGTGTCACCTCGAGGATTGTATTCGCATCCCACCCAGCCCGAGTACCCGATGCGCTCGAGATGGGCGAGCAGGAATTCGAAGTTGATCTCGCCCGTGCCGGGCTCGTGCCGGTCCGGCACGTCGGCGATCTGGATATGCCCGATGCGCGCGAGGTGCCGCTCGATCGTGCACGCGAGATCGCCTTCCATGATCTGCATGTGGAACAGGTCGTACTGCAGGAAGGCATTGCCTTCTCCGGCCGCGTTCAGCACATCGATGGCCTGCTGGCTGCCGCTCAGGAAGAAGCCGGGGACGCTGCGCGTGTTGATCGCCTCGATCATGAGCTGGATGCCGACCTCACCAAGGCGCCGCGCGGCGTAGCGCACGTTCGCGACCAGCGTCGCGAAGTGCACCTCATCGGCCGGGGCCAGCCCGGCGAGGCAGTTGAGCCGCGGACAGCGCACCACGCTCGCGTAAGCGATGGCGCGCTCGACGCCCTCGCGGAACTCGGCCTCGCGCCCGGGCAGCGCAGCGATGCCGCGCTCGCCCTTCGCCATGTCTCCCGCCGGCAGGTTGTGCAGCACGACGCTGACGCCGGCCTTGCGCGCCGCCGCCGCAAGGTCGTCGGCGGGAATCGCGTAGGGGAACTGGTATTCGACATGCCGGAAGCCGGCGGCACGCGCCGCGGCGAAGCGCTCGAGGAAATCGAGCTCGGTGAAAAGCATCGAGAGATTGGCGGCGAGCTTCGGCATAATGGCCAGCATAACGAAAAGATGATGGACGCCGCCGCCATCCCCTGGTGGATCTGGCCGATCGCCCTCTTCGCCGTCAGCTTCGCGATCGGCATCGTCGCGGTGCTGGCCGGCGTCGGCGGCGGGGTGCTGTTCGTGCCGATCGTCGGCAGCCTGTTTCCCTTCCACGTGGACTTCGTGCGCGGCGCGGGCCTGCTCTTCGCGCTCGCCGGCACGCTCTCCGCCGGGCCGCCGCTGCTGCGCGCCGGAATGGCGAGCCTGCGGCTCGTGATGCCGCTCGCCCTCGTGGGCTCGATGGCTTCCTTCGCCGGGGCCCTCGTCGGGCTCTCGCTAGCGAGCGAGGTGGTGAACACGTCGCTCGGCATCCTCATCGTCACCATCGCCATCCTGATCTGGCGCTCGCGCGCTGCCGACGCGCAGAGCGTCGAGGCCGACCCACTCGGCGCGCTGCTGCGGCTGGAAGGCGAGTTCCACGACCCGGCGGCCGGCGTGCGCATCGACTGGCGCACGCAGCGCACGCTCCTCGGCCTTGCGTCGTTCGCCGCCATCGGCTTCATCGGCGGCGTGTTCGGGCTGGGCGCCGGGTTCGCCAACGTGCCGGCGCTCAACCTGCTCATGTCCGCTCCTTTGAAGGTGGCGGTCGGCTCGAGCGGGCTGCTGATTTCGGTGGTCAACAGCTCGGCCGCATGGGTGTACATCCAGCGCGGTGCGCTATTGCCGCTCATCGCGGTGCCGGCGATCCTCGGCGTAATGCTCGGCTCGCGCATCGGCGCGAGGCTGCTCGGCACCACCCCGGCTGCAGTGGTAAGGCAGCTCGTCATCGTGGTGATGCTCGTGGCGGGACTGCGGGCGCTGACGAAAGGGCTGGGCCTATGGACCTGATCAAGAACGAAGCCGAGCTGCGGGAGATCTACGCGCGCTGGCTGGATCGCGCCACCAAGGCGGGATTCGCGATCTCGCTGGTCGCGTTCCTGGTGTACGTGACCGGGCTGGTGCCGGCCTTTCTCCCGCCGTCCGAACTGCCGCGCTACTGGATGCTGCCCGTAGACCAGTTCGTCGCCGCCACCGGCGCACCGCAGCAATGGGCCTGGCTGCATTTCCTGCGCTACAGCGATGTCCTGAACGTCGGCGCGGTGGCCCTGCTGGCGCTCGTCACGCCCGCCTGCTACGCCCGTCTGCTTCCCAAGCTGCTCGCGCAACGAGACTGGCTGCAGCTCGCGCTCGCGTGCGCGCAGGTGCTCGTCCTCGCCGTGGCAGCGAGCGGCCTGCTGGCCGGACGCGGGTGACGGGTGTAGACTTTTTTCGCTCGCAAAGCCACCAACTACAAAAGGAGAAAACAATGGCTGCGTTCTTCGCTTCTCTCGGCCGCACCATCACGGCAGGCGTGGTGGTCCTCATCGTGCTGCTCATCATCCTCGCCGCCGCCGGCGGCAAGGTCGCGCTCGGTGAGCATGCGTGGTGGCTCTTCGCCATGCGCTGGCTGCACATAACGGCCGGCGTGATGTGGATCGGCCTGCTCTGGTACTTCAACTTCGTGCAGACGCCCTCGATGCCGAAGATCCCCGACCCGGAAAAGCCGGCGATCACGAAGGTGATCGCGCCCGCGGCGCTGTTCTGGTTCCGCTGGGCCGCCATGGCCACCATCATCCTCGGCCTGCTGCTCGCCCTGATGAACGGCTACCTCGTGCAGGCGCTCACGCTGCAGAAGCCGTTCACCTCGATCGGCATCGGCGCCTGGCTCGGCACGATCATGTGGTTCAACGTCTGGTTCATCATCTGGCCGAACCAGAAAAAGGTGCTCGGCATCGTGACGGTCGACGCAACGGCGAAAGCCGCGGCGGCCAAGGCGGCCGGCATGGCCTCACGCATCAACACCATGCTCTCGATCCCGATGCTCTACTTCATGGTGGCGCAAAGCCACGGCGGGATCGCGTTCTAGATCACTTCAGTCCGGGGATGCCGCCGATGCGGCTCCCCGGCTTGATCCCCCGCGCGGCAAACCAGCCGCGGTTCATCTCGAGCGCATAGCGGGCCGGCCGGCCCGCGCAGTGCGAGTCCTCGGTCTGCGGCTGCATGTCCTCGATGTTGGTGATGGCGCCCTTGTCGTCGATGAACGCGACGGAGAGCGGGATCAGCGTGTTCTTCATCCACATGCAGTGCTGCGTGCTCTCGTCGAAGATGAAGAGCATGCCGGCGTTCTGCGCCATGGACGCGCGGTACATGAGGCCGCGCATGCGCGTGCCGAATTCGGCGGCCACCTCGGCGCGGATGAGATGCATGCCCGCGTTCAGCTGCACCACCGGCATGTCCTGCGCGTAGGCCGGCAGCGAGGCGAGCGCAAGGGCTAGGAGTCGTCGCATAAACGAAAAAGGCAGGGATCGCTCCCTGCCTTCGATTATCGCTTGGGTCTTTACGACTTCTTCTCGGACTTCTTCTTGCCTTCCTTCTTGGCGCCGGACTTTTTGTCCGACTTCTTCTCCATGCTGGAGGAAGATTTCGCCTTTTTCTCGGCCTTCTTGTCCTGCGCGACCGCGGCGAAGCTCGAGGCAGCGAACGCGGCGGCGACCAGGACCGTCAACAGCTTCTTCATCGTCATCCCCTTCTCTGGTGGTTGTAGATAGACGCGCCAAATGGACGCAGTCCGCTCTTGATAACGCGCTGCGCGCGCTTTGGTTGACGGCTGCTCGCAAGGTGGGTGGAATTTCTTTCAAATCAATCGTCTATCGCCACCAAAGGCGGTTATAATCGGGCCCCTTTTCTCAGTCCTGCAAGGCGATTTGTTCGTGTCCAGTTCAAAACCCCGGATCATCTACACCCTGACCGACGAGGCACCCCGCCTCGCAACCTATTCCCTGCTGCCCATCCTGCGCGCCTTCGTCCGGCCCGCCGGGATCGAGATCGCCGAAAGCGATATTTCGGTTGCCGCGCGCATCCTGGGACAGTTTTCCGACTCCCTGCCGCCGGCGGAGCGCATCCCGGACAACCTGGCCGTGCTTGGCAAGCTCACGCTCAAGCCCGAAGCCAACATCATCAAGCTGCCCAACATCAGCGCGCCGGTCGGCCAGCTGACGGCGGCGATCAAGGAGCTGCAGGCCAAGGGCTACAAGATCCCCGACTATCCGGAAAATCCAAAGACCGACGCGGAAAAAGCCATCCGCGCGAAGTATTCGAAGGTGCTGGGCAGCGCAGTCAATCCGGTGCTGCGCGAGGGCAATTCAGACCGGCGCGCGCCGGCCTCGGTCAAGAACTACGCGCGCAAGAACCCGCACTCGATGGCGCCGTGGGATCCGGCCTCGCGCACCCATGTCGCCCACATGCGCCACCACGACTTCTACCACGGCGAGAAGTCGACGACGCTCTCGCACGCGTGCGAGGTGCGCATGGACCTCGTCACGAAGAGCGGCAAGACGATCGTGCTGAAACCCGCGCTGCCGCTGCTCGAGGGCGAGGTGATCGACAGCATGTACATGTCGAAGAAGGCGCTGTGCGAGTTTTTCGAAAGGGAGATCACGCACGCGAAGAAGCACGACCTCCTCTTCTCGCTGCACGTCAAGGCGACGATGATGAAGGTGTCGCACCCGATCGTGTTCGGCCACGCGGTCCGCGTGTTCTATAAGGACCTCTTCGAGAAGCACGGCAAGCTTTTCGCCGAGCTGGGCGTGAACGTGAACAACGGCTTCGCCAGCGTGCTGGAGAAGGTCAAGACGCTGCCCGAAGCCCAGCGCAAGGAGGTCGAGACCGACATCAAGGCCTGCGAGGCAAAGCGCCCGCGCCTGTCGATGGTCGATTCGGCCAAGGGGATCAGCAACCTCCACAACCCCAACGACGTGATCGTCGACGCCTCGATGCCGGCGATGATCCGCGCCGGCGGCCTGATGTGGGGGCCGGACGGCAAGATGTACGAAACGAAGGCGGTGCTGCCGGAATCGACGTTCGCGCGCATCTATCAGGAAGTGATCAATTTCTGCAAGACCAACGGCGCCTTCGATCCCAGGACGATGGGCACGGTGCCCAACGTCGGCCTGATGGCGCAGCAGGCCGAGGAGTATGGCTCGCACGACAAGACCTTCGAGATCGCCGAGGACGGCGTGGCGCGCATCGTCGACAACGCCGACGGTCACGTGCTGATGGAGCACAATGTCGAGGCGGGCGACATCTGGCGGCTTTGCCAGACCAAGGACGCCGCGATCCGCGACTGGGTCAAGCTCGCCGTCACGCGCGCGCGCCAGTCCAACACGCCGGCGGTCTTCTGGCTCGACGAGTACCGCCCGCACGAGAATCAGCTCATCCAGAAGGTGCGCCGCTACCTGAAGGATTACGACACCACCGGCCTCGACATCCAGATCATGTCCCAGGTGCGCGCGATGCGGTTCACGCTCGAGCGCGTCATCCGCGGCAAGGACACGATTTCGGTGACTGGCAACATCCTGCGCGACTACCTGACGGACCTGTTCCCGATCATGGAGCTTGGCACCAGCGCGAAGATGCTGTCGATCGTGCCGCTCATGGCCGGCGGCGCCATGTTCGAGACCGGCGCCGGCGGCTCGGCGCCGAAGCACGTGCAGCAGCTGGTCGAGGAGAACCACCTGCGCTGGGACTCGCTAGGCGAGTTCATGGCGATCGCCGCGTCTCTTGAGGACGTCGGCTTCAAGCACAACAGCAAGAAAGCCATGCTCCTGGCGAGAACGCTGGACGAGGCCACCAGCAAGCTGCTGGAGACCAACAAGTCGCCGTCGCCCAAGACCGGCCAGCTGGACAACCGAGGCAGCCACTTCTACCTCGCCCTCTACTGGGCCCAGGCGCTCGCCGCGCAAACCGAGGACGCGGAACTCAAGGCGTACTTTGCGCCGCTGGCGAAGAAGCTGGCGGAGAACGAGAAGAAGATCGTCGACGAGCTGAACGCCGTGCAGGGCAAGCCCGCCGACATTGGCGGCCATTACCTGTCCAGCCCCAGCAAGGCAGGCACCGTGATGCGGCCCAGCGCCACATTCAACGCCGCGATAGACGCGCTAGCAGGCTAAGGGCCTAATTCAGCCCCTATGGCATACCAGCACATCAAGGTCCCCGCGTCCGGCGAGAAGATCCGCGTCAGGAAGGATTTCTCGCTCGAGGTGCCCGACCAGCCCATCATCCCGTACATCGAGGGCGACGGCACCGGAGTCGATATCACGCCGGTGATGCTGAAGGTGGTCGACGCGGCCGTGCAGAAAGCCTACGGCGGCAAGAAGAAGATCGTCTGGATGGAGATGTTCGCCGGCGAGAAGTCGTGCCGCATCTACGGCGAGAACGTCTGGCTGCCCGACGAGACGCTGGAAGCGTCCAAGGAGTTCGTGGTCTCGATCAAGGGCCCGCTCACCACGCCGGTCGGCGGCGGCATCCGCTCCATCAACGTGGCGCTGCGCCAGGAGCTCGACCTCTACGTCTGCCTGCGTCCGGTGCGCTGGTTCAAGGGCGTGCCCTCGCCGCTCAAGAAGCCCGAGGACGTCGACATGGTCATCTTCCGGGAGAACTCCGAAGACATCTATGCCGGCATCGAGTGGCCCGCCCATTCGCCGGAGGCGAAGAAAGTCATCGAGTTCCTGATCAAGGAGATGAAGGTCAAGAAGATCCGCTTCCCGGGCTCATCCGCCATCGGCATCAAGCCGGTATCCATCGAGGGCTCGGAGCGCCTCATCCGTCGCGCGTACCAGTACGCCATCGACAACCAGCGCAAGTCCGTGACCCTGGTGCACAAGGGCAACATCCAGAAGTTCACCGAGGGCGGCTTCCGCGACTGGGGCTACAAGCTCGCGGTGAAGGAGTTCGGCGCAAGACCGGTCGACGGCGGCCCCTGGCACAGCTTCAAGAACCCGAAGGGCGGGCCGGACATCGTCATCAAGGACGTCATCACCGACGCCATGCTGCAGCAGATCCTTCTGCGGCCGGCCGAATACGACGTCCTCGCCACGACCAACCTGAACGGCGACTACATTTCCGACGGGCTGGCGGCTGAAGTCGGCGGCATCGGCATTGCCCCGGGCGCCAATCTGTCCGACACGGTGGCCATGTTCGAGGCCACGCACGGCACCGCACCCAAGTACGCGGGCAAGGACTACGTGAACCCGGGCTCCGAAATCCTTTCGGCCGAGATGATGCTGCGGCACATGGGCTGGGCCGAGGCCGCGGACAAGATCATCTCGTCGATGGAGCGGGCCATCCAGGACAGGATCGTTACGTACGACTTCGCGCGCCAGATGCAGGGCGCGAAGCAGGTCTCCTGCTCGGGCTTCGGCCAGGCGATGATCGAGCGGATGTGAGTCGCGTCGTGCGCAATCCCGCAGCGCTGGCGCTCGCGTCGCTCGTCTTGGCTTGGGCGCCGGCCGCCCACGCCGAATGGTCGGTCAGCCTCGATGCCGAAGCCTTCAAGTGGCAGGAGCAGACCGATCCGGTGGTCAAAGAGACCGGTCCGCGCTGGGGCTTTTCATGGGAGTACGAGCAACTGCGGCCGCAGGGCTGGCAATTCGCCTACCGCGGGCAGTTCCGCCGCGGCACCGTGGACTACAACGGCTCGTTCCTCTTCGGCGGCGGGGCGGCGACGGCCCGCACGGAGTACACCGGCGTGGTCAATGAGGAGCAAGGGATCTACCGCTTCGCGGGCGGATTGGAGCTGCTCGGCGGCCTCGGCATCGACTACTGGCGGCGGAACATCCTGCCGGACCAGAACGAGGACTACCTGGTGCTGTTCGGCCGGCTGGGGCTGAACTTCGACAAGCGCGCACCGGCGGGATGGTTCGGCGGCGGCGGGGTCAAGTATCCCTTCCACGTGTCGGAAAATGCCCACCTCGACGAAGTCGGCTTCGACCAGAACCCACGCCTCACGCCGAAAGGCCAGGCGAGCCTTTACGCCCAGGTCGGCTATCGCTTCGCGCCGCCGTGGAGCCTGATCGGGTACTACGACAGCTACCGCTTCGGCGAATCGGACACCGTGCTCGCCTCGAGCGGCGCGTCGACCTTCCTCGTCTTCCAGCCGGCGAGCCGCGTCGACACGCTCGGCCTGAGGTTGCGCTACACCTTCCGCTAGGTTGCGCTACACCTCCTGCTAGCCGCCCAAGAAAAAGGCCGCCCGCAGGCGGCCTTCTTCCTCCGGAATGTCCCCTCAGACCTTCTGGATGTTCGAGGCCTGCTTCCCCTTTGGCCCCTGCACCACGTCGAAGCTCACCTTCTGGCCTTCCTTCAGCGTCTTGAAGCCGGACATGTTGATCGCCGAGAAATGCGCGAACAAGTCCTCGCTGCCGTCGTCGGGCGTGATGAAGCCGTAGCCCTTCGCGTCGTTGAACCACTTAACGGTGCCTGTTGCCATGCTCTCTCCCCTTCTTGCTGTTTCATTGGTTGAGCTGCGGGGCCTGCGTCGCTGACGCCTCCTGATCCCGAGCCATGCCTGGAAATCTGCGACCCCGCCCCGCTATGGCGAAACAGACAGCCTTTGAATCCAAACACAGCCGCCTTTTACGCGCGGTACCGGAGGCCGTCAAGAGCCGTGCCCGGGCCTGTTGCGCGCACGCAAGATGGTGAAAAACCACGTAATCCGCCCGGTCCGTGCTGCCCGTCGCATTGCACCGCCCCCCCACATTGCGTACGATAGCCGCAGGAACTGGGCTGACACGGAATTGTCTGATTTTCGGGGGGAACGGGGCTCGTAGCGAGCGGCATGGCGCAGCAAAAGGACGACACCTTACTGGAGGCTCAGCGCGCCAAGCTGAAGCCCCCGCCCATGTTCAAGGTCATGCTGCTGAACGACGACTACACCCCCATGGAGTTCGTCGTGGTCGTGCTGCAAAAGTTTTTCAGCATGACGCGCGAGCGGGCCACGCAGGTCATGCTGAAGGTGCACCGGGAAGGCATCGGCATCTGCGGGGTCTATCCGCGTGACGTAGCGACCACCAAAGTACAGCAAGTCGCGGCATACTCCCGGAAGCACCAGCATCCGCTGCAGTGCGTGATGGAGCCGCAGGATTAGAGTGGAGTCACGGTAAGGAAAAGGAATGATCGCCCAGGAGCTCGAAGTCAGTCTGCACATGGCATTCGTGGAAGCAAGGCAGAAGCGCCACGAATTCATCACGGTCGAGCACCTGCTGCTCGCGCTCCTGGATAACCCCACTGCCGCAGAGGTCCTGCGTGCCTGTGGGGCGAACATGGACGAGCTGCGCAAGAACCTGACGCAGCATATCGCCGAGCAGACCCCGCGCATCGCGGCCGACCGCGAGGTCGACACGCAGCCGACGCTCGGCTTCCAGCGCGTGATCCAGCGCGCGATCCTGCACGTCCAGTCGTCCGGCAAGAAGGAAGTGACCGGCGCGAACGTGCTGGTCGCGATCTTCGGCGAGAAGGACTCGCACGCGGTGTACTTCCTGCAGCAGCAGGGCATCGCGCGGCTCGACGTCGTCAACTACATCTCGCACGGCATCACGAAGACGCCGCAGGCGCACCAGGGCAAGACCGAGCAGGACGCCGAGCAGGAAGGCCAGGCGGAAACCTCGAACAGCCCGCTCGACAACTACACGCAGAACCTGAACGCGCTCGCTCTCGCCGGCAAGATCGATCCGCTGATCGGCCGCGACAAGGAGCTCGAGCGCGTGGTGCAGACGCTCTGCCGCCGCCGCAAGAACAATCCGCTGCTCGTCGGCGAGGCCGGCGTGGGCAAGACTGCGATCGCGGAAGGCCTGGCGCGCCGCATCGTCGAGGGCAATGTCCCGGACCTCCTCGCGAAGTGCACGGTCTACGCGCTCGACATGGGCGCACTGCTCGCCGGCACCAAGTACCGCGGCGATTTCGAGCAGCGCCTGAAGGCGGTGCTGAAACAGCTGGTGGACAACCCGAACGCGATCCTCTTCATCGACGAGATCCACACCGTGATCGGCGCGGGCGCCGCGTCCGGCGGGACGCTCGATGCGTCGAACCTGCTGAAGCCGGTGCTTTCCACCGGCCAGCTGAAGTGCATCGGCGCGACGACCTACAACGAGTACCGCGGCGTGTTCGAGAAGGACCACGCCCTGTCGCGTCGCTTCCAGAAGATCGACGTGGTCGAGCCGTCCGTTGACGAGACGGTCGAGATCCTCAAAGGCCTGAAGACCCGATTTGAGGCGCACCACAGCGTGAAGTACACGGCCAACGCGCTGACGACGGCGGCCGAGCTTTCCGCGCGCTACATCAACGACCGCCATCTGCCGGACAAGGCGATCGACGTGATCGACGAGGCCGGCGCCGCGCAGCGCATCGCGCCCAAGGCGAAGCAGAAGCGCATCATCGGCAAGGCGGAGATCGAGGAGATCATCGCGAAAATCGCGCGCATCCCGCCGCGCAGCGTGTCCACGGACGACCGCTCGGCGCTCGCCAACCTCGATCGGGACCTCAAGGCCGTGGTGTTCGGCCAGGACCGCGCGATCGACGCCCTGTCCTCGGCGATCAAGATGGCGCGCTCGGGCCTCGGCAACCCGCAGAAGCCGATCGGCAACTTCCTGTTCAGCGGCCCTACCGGCGTCGGCAAGACGGAAGTCGCCCGCCAGCTTGCCTACTGCATGGGCATCGAGCTCATCCGCTTCGACATGTCGGAGTACATGGAGCGCCACGCGGTGTCGCGCCTCATCGGCGCCCCGCCTGGATACGTCGGCTTCGAGCAGGGCGGCCTGCTCACCGAGCAGATCACCAAGAAGCCGTACTCGGTGCTGCTGCTCGACGAGATCGAGAAGGCGCACCCGGACATCTTCAACGTGCTCCTGCAGGTCATGGACCACGGCACCCTGACCGACAACAACGGCCGCAAGGCGGACTTCCGCAACGTGGTGATCGTCATGACCACCAACGCCGGTGCCGAATCGCTCGCCAAGACTCAGATGGGCTTCACTCCGTCGGTCAAGCCGGGCGATGAGATGGAAGCCATCAAGCGCATGTTCACGCCGGAGTTCAGGAACCGCCTCGACGCCATCGTGTCCTTCGGCGCGCTCACGCCGGAAACGATCGCGCGCGTGGTCGACAAATTCCTGATGCAGCTCGACGAGCAGCTCGCCGAGAAGAAGGTCGAGGCGAACTTCACGCAGGCGCTCAGGGAGCACCTGGCGAAGAAGGGATTCGATCCGCTGATGGGCGCGCGGCCGATGGCGCGCCTCATCCAGGACACGATCCGTCGCGCGCTCGCCGACGAGCTGCTCTTCGGCCGCCTGCAGCACGGCGGCAAGGTGACCATCGACATGGGCGAGGACGAGAAGATCAAGCTCTCCTTCGAGGAGGAGACGGCGCCGGTCGCGTAAGCGGCTTACGCGCGACGGCAAGGCCACCTTCGGGTGGCCTTTGCTTTTTGGGGAGCGCGCAGTACGCTCTCCGCCCCACCATGATCCGAACGCTTACGGCCCTGCTCGCCTGCGTGGCGTTGCCGGCGCTCGGGCAGGAAAGCTCGGCGGCGCGCACCCTGGCCGCCACCTGCACGGCGTGCCACGGCCCCGAGGGGAAAAGCGCGAGCCCGGACGTCGTCTCGCTCGCCGGCCTAGCCCGCGAGCGCATCGCGTCCCAGATGCAAGCGTTCCGCAATGGCACCCGGCCCTCGACCGTCATGCAGCAGATCGCGAAGGGCTACAGCGACCAGCAGATCGACCTGATCGCCGACTATTTCTCGCGGAGGCCGCGATGAGGCGCCGCCAGTTCCTGCAGGCGGCGGGCGCGCTGTCGGTCACCGGCTGCGCAGGCATCGGCCGCCCCGGTGGGCCGCGCGTGGTGGTGATCGGCGCCGGCTATGGCGGGGCCACGGCCGCGCGATACGTGCGGCTGTGGGATCCGGACATCCGCGTGACGCTGGTCGATCGCAAAACGGAATTCGTCTCCTGCCCGCTCTCGAACCTCGTGCTCGGCGGCAACCGCACCATGGCCGACATCACGCGCAGCTACGATGGGCTGCGCCAGCGTGGCGTCCAGGTCGTGAACGGCGAAGCCGTGGCGATCGACGGCGCGAAGAAGACGGTCACGCTGGCGTCGGCAACCACGCTGTCCTATGACCGGCTGGTCGTTTCGCCGAGCGTCGACTTCGTCTACGACGAGTTCGAAGGCTTCACCGGACAGGATCGCATCCTGGACGCCTGGAAGGCCGGGCCGCAGACCGTGACGCTGCGCCGGCAGCTCGAGGCAATGCCCGACGGCGGCGTGTGCGTGATTTCGATCCCGACCACGCCCTATCGCTGCCCACCGGGACCTTACGAGCGAGCTTGTCAGGTGGCGTATTACTTCAAGCGTGCGAAGCCCCGCTCGAAGGTGCTTATCCTCGACGCCAATCCGGACGTCACCTCGAAAGCCGCGCTCTTCAAGCGGGCGTGGCAGGAGCTCTATCCGGGCATCGTGGAGTACCGGCCGAACGCCAAGGTGATTGGCGTCGACGCGAGCGCGATGACGGTGCGCACCGACTTCGATACCGTGAAGGGCGACGTGGTGAACGTGGTGCCGCCGCAGCGCGCGGCGGAGATCGCACGCAAGACCGGCCTCATCACGCACAATAACCGCTGGTGCGACGTCGACTGGCGCACGATGGAGTCGAAGGCGGTTAAGAACATCCATGTCCTCGGCGACGCGACGCTGTCCGCGCCGGGCATGCCGAAGTCCGGGCACATGGCGAACGCGCAAGGCAAGGTGTGCGCCGCGGCGCTGGTCGAGCTGCTCAACGGCCGCGAGCCGAACCCGAACCCGGTGATGAGCAACACCTGCTACAGCTTCGTCTCGGACAAGGAGGTGATCCACGTTGCCTCGGTGCACCAGTACGACGCGGGACAGAACACGATCATCCCGGTGAGGGGCGCGGGCGGCGTATCGGCCGCGCGCAGCGAGCAGGAAGGCGTCTACGCCTGGGCGTGGGCGCGCAACATCTGGGGCGACATGTTCAGCTAGCCCCGGTCGAGCCGAAACCGCCGGCGCCGCGCGCGCTGGCCGCGAACTCCTCCACCACCTCGAACTCGACCTGCACCACCGGCACCACGACGAGCTGCGCGATGCGGTCCATCGGCTGGATGGTGAACGCGCTCTTGCCGCGATTCCATATCGAGACCATCAGCGGTCCCTGGTAGTCGGAGTCGATCAGGCCGACGAGGTTGCCGAGCACGATGCCGCTCTTCGCGCCGAGCCCGGAGCGCGGCAGCACGACGGCGGCGTAACCCGGGTCGCCGAGATGGATGGCGATGCCGGAGGAGACGAGCGGGCTGTCACCCGGCATGAGCGTGAGCGGCGCCTCGAGGCAGGCGCGCAGGTCGAGCCCGGCGGCGCCGGGGGTAGCGTAGTGCGGCAGCATGCCGCGGATCCTCTCGTCGAGGATCTTCACTTCGAGCTTCCTCATTTTCTCCGCGGCAGTTGTCCGGCGACGTACGCGACCAGCTTGCGCGCGAGCTCGATCTTCGGCCCGCGGCCGAGGTCGTGCGCGCCACGCGCGTCGTACAGCTGGATCGCGTTCTCGTCCGAGCCGATCGCCTGGGTGGCGAGGTTGGCGGCGATCACCGGCACCTTCTTCTTCGCGCGCTTCTCCATCGCGTTCTTCTCGAGATCCTCGCTCTCGGCGGCGAAGCCGACGCAGAACGGCGCGTCCTTCATGCCGGCGACGTAGGCCAGGATGTCGGGATTTTCTTCGAGCTCGAGGGTGACCGGCTTGCCGTTCGCCTTCTTGATCTTGCTTGCCGATGGCGTCTTTACCCTGTAGTCCGCCACGGCGGCGACCGAGATGAAGACATCGCTTTGCGACACCGCCTTTTTCACCGCGTCGAACATCTCCTGGGCCGTGCGCACGTCGATGCGCGCTACTCCCGCCGGCGTCGCCAGCGAGACCGGCCCGCTCACCAGCGTGACGTCGGCGCCCGCCTCCTGCGCCGCGCGCGCCACTGCATAGCCCATCTTGCCCGAGCTGCCATTGGTGATGGCGCGCACCGGGTCGATCGGCTCCTCGGTCGGCCCGGCGGTGACCAGCACGCGCCGGCCGGTGAGCGCCTTCGGCCCAAGCAGCGCGTCGATCTCGCTCGCGATCTCGGCGGGTTCGAGCATGCGCCCGAGCCCCACCTCGCCGCACGCCTGGTCGCCGGCTGCCGGACCGGCGAACGCCACGCCGTCACCGCGCAGCTTCGCAACATTGCGTTGCGTCGCGGCGTTCTGCCACATCTCGACGTTCATGGCCGGCGCGACGAGCAAAGGGCACCGGCGGGCGACGCACAGCGTCGAGAGCAGATCGTCGGCGAGACCGTTCGCCAGCTTGGCGAGGAAGTCCGCCGATGCCGGGGCGACGACGATCAGCTCGCGGTCGCGCGACAGCTCGATATGACCCATGTTGTCGGCCACGCCGGCATCCCAGAGATCGCACCAGACCGGCTGGCCGGTCAGTGCCTGCATCGTGACCGGTGTGATGAAGCGAGTGGACGCTTCCGTCATCACCACGCGCACGTCATTCCCCGCCTTCACGAGGCGACGGGCGAGCTCGGCCGACTTGTAGGCGGCGATGCCACCGGTCAGGCCGAGCAGGATGCGCTTGCCGGTCAACGTCATAGCCATGGCGCCGTTAAGGGGAGAGGATTGTAAGCCCTAGCCATGAAGATCACCGATTGGCCCGTTTCCGAGCGGCCGCGCGAGCGGCTGCTCGACAAGGGCCCCGATAACCTGAGCGACGCGGAGCTGGTGGCCGTTCTGCTTCGCTCGGGTATCCGCGGCAAGAGCGCCGTGGATCTCGCCCGCGAGCTTTTGGCGCGCTACAAGGGCGTGACCCAGATGCTGGAAGCCGACGACCTCGAGAACATCAAGGGGCTCGGTCCGGCGAAGCGCGCCCAGTTCGCCGCAGCGATCGAGCTCGCGCGGCGGGCATTGCGCGAAAAGCTGGAAAAGGCGCCGGCATTGACGTCACCGCAAGCGGTGCGCGATCTGCTGCGCCTGACGCTCGCCGCGCGAAAAAGCGAGACCTTCCTCTGCATCTGGCTGGATGCGCAGCATCACGTGATCAAGGTCGAGGAAGCGTTCAGCGGCACGCTCACGCAGACGAGCGTTTATCCCCGCGAAGTCGTCAAGGCGGCGCTGCGGATGAATGCAGCCGCGGTGATCTTTGCCCACAATCATCCCTCCGGCGTAGCCCAGCCGAGCCGCGCCGACGAGCTGCTGACGCGCGATCTCAAGGATGCCCTGGAACTCATCGAGGTGAAGGTGCTCGACCACTTCATCGTGGCGGGCCACCAGGCGATTTCCTTCGCCGAGCGTGGATTACTGTAGTTTTCCTTGTATAATCCGCGGCTTTCGCGAATTCCGCACGTTTCTCCGGAGAACACCGATGTCCCGCGTCTGCCAAGTCACCGGCAAAAAGCCGATGAAGGGCCACTACGTGTCCCATGCCAACAACAAGACAATCCGCACGTTCGAGCCGAACCTGCACTACCGCCGTTTCTGGGTGGAGACCCAGAACCGCTGGGTGCGCCTGCGCGTCTCGACCGCCGGGCTGCGGCGCATCGACAAGATCGGCGTCGAGGCCGTGCTGGCCGAGATCAAGGCACGGAAAGGAAAGGGCTAAGCCATGCGCGAGAAAATCAAGCTCGAGTCCTCGGCCGGTACCGGCCACTTCTACACGACGACCAAGAACAAGCGCACCACGCCCGACAAGATCGAGATCAAGAAATACGATCCCAAGGCGCGCAAGCACGTCATCTACAAAGAGACGAAGCTGAAGTAACTAAAAAGCCCGCCGAAGCGGGCTTTTTAGTTTCAGCGTGGGCCGCCGAAGGTGTACTGGGCCCCGAGGGTGACCATGTCAATGTTCTCCCGATCGCCGCCGCCGGCGGGCGGCTTGAACCGATAGCGGTCCCAGTCGAGCCGCATTCTGGGTCTGGTCGCCGGCCTCCGTGTGTCCCCACAGAACGCCAGCCTTCGTGGGCTGCGCGGCGGCGGGCAGCGCAAATGCCGCCAGGCTAATGGAGAGCGCTGCGATGGAGGTTTTCATGATTGCATCCCGAAGATAAGAATGACCGGATGCTATGAGCGGGCTTTTGCGGGCGCCTAGTCGCGCGATGCCGTTAAGTGCTGTCGCCGACAACGAGCGCGCGCCCTAGACGGGGGCGCGGCTCGAGGTAAAGGAGACTGCTAGGCGCGAACCGGCGTTGCTACGCGATCGCGTAGGAGCGCAGCCGCTGCGAGAAGTCGGCGAGCGGCGCGAGGCCACTGCCTTCCGCGCGGCGGCACCAGTCTTGCAACTGGCGCACGAGTTGCTCCTTCGACGCGTTCGAGCGCTCCCACATCGCTGCGAGCTCGTGCCGCATCGCGAGCGTGATCTCGAGCGCGCGCGAGTGCTTCAGCGCTTCGGACAGCCGCGCGCTCTCGTGGCCCGCCATCGCCTGGCCGCGCAGCAGCGCGCGCCTCAGGGAACGCAGTACCTCCGCGTCGCGCGGCGACCAGTGCCGCAGGCGGGCGATCTCATTGGCGTAGGTGCGCTTCGCCACCTTGGCGTAGCGCGACAGCACGTCGTAGCGGTTGGCGAGCACCGCCTGCACCGTGTGCAGGTCGACCGCGCGCGGCTCGGCAAAGCGGGGCTTCGGCGCTACTTTCTTCACCGTCGCGAGCCCGAGCGCCGACAGAATGCGGATGTAGAGCCAGCCGATGTCGAACTCGTACCACTTCGAGGAAAGCTTGGCCGACGAGGCGTAGGCGTGGTGGTTGTTGTGCAGCTCCTCGCCGCCGATCAGGATGCCCCACGGCACGATGTTCGTGCTTGCGTCCACCACGTCGTAGTTGCGATAGCCGAAGTAGTGGCCGACGCCGTTGATCACGCCGGCCGCCCAGAAGGGAATCCAGGCCATCTGCACGGCCCACACGAGCACGCCCGGCACGACACCGAACATGGCAAGGTCGAGGGCCAGCATGACGATCACGCCGACGAAGGAGTACGGCGTGTACAGGTTGCGCTCGATCCAGTCGTCCGGCGTGCCGTGTCCGTAGCGCTCCATCGTTTCCTTGTTGTGCGATTCCTTGACGTAAAGGAACACACCGCCGAATAGGACGCGGTTGATGCCATAGACCTGCGGGCTGTGAGGATCCTCCGCCGTCTCGCACTTCGCGTGGTGCTTGCGATGAATGGCGGCCCACTCCTTGGTCACTTGCCCGGTGGTCAGCCACAGCCACAAGCGGAAAAAGTGGGATGCGATCGGATGCAGCTCCAGCGCGCGGTGCGCCTGGCAGCGGTGCAGGTAGATCGTGACGCCCGCGATCGTGACATGCGTCAGCGCGAGCGCAGCGAGGACTAGCCCCCACCAAGGGAGGTCGAACCAGCCGGAAAACATCATGTACGCGGAGTGCCTTTAGGTAATGGTTTTTGAGGCGCCGCCATTGTACGTGAAGCTCTCCGGACGCGCGTAACCTTTCGAAACGTTAAGCATTTTGTCGCTCACGGGCGACGCTCACGCACGCTCGAAAACCGCGGCAAAAAACCCATCGGTGCCATGCACATGCGGCCAAAGGCGCAATAGTTCGCGCACGTCGAGCGGGATCTTGTGCGCCGCCAAAATGGTTCCGGCGTGAACTTTGGTGAAATCCGTCCGCGCGGAGAGGAACGCGGCGGCGATCGCCTCGTTCTCGTCACGCAGGATACTGCAGGTCGCGTACACGAGGCGGCCGCGCGGCTTCACCAGCCGCGCCGCGGCGTCGAGGATCCGGCGCTGCTTTTCGGCGAGCTCCGCCACGGCCCGCGGCCCGTGGCGCCACTTCAGGTCGGGATTGCGCCGCAAGGTGCCGAAGCCGCTGCAAGGCGCATCCACCAGCACGCGATCGAGCTTACCCGCGAGCCGCTTCGCCCGCGCGTCATTCTCGCCGGCGAGCGCGACCGGATGGATGTTGCTTACCTCGGCCCTCGCCGCTCGCGGCGACAGCGCCGCCAGCCGCTTCGCGGAAACGTCCATGGCATAGATGCGGCCAGCGCCTCGCATCAGCATGGCGAGCGCCAGCGTCTTGCCGCCCGCGCCGGCGCAGTAGTCCGCCACCATCTCGCCGCGCCGCGGCGCGACCAGCCAGGCGAGCAGCTGGCTGCCTTCGTCCTGCACTTCGATCAGGCCGTCGCGGAAGAGCGCATGGTGATTGATCGCGGGCTTGGCCTTCAGCCGCACGCCGGCGGGCGAGTAAGGCGTCGCCGCCGCCTCGATGCCGTCGTTCGTCAGGCGCTCGAGCGCCTGCTCGCGCGTGATGCGCGCCACGTTGACGCGCAGATCGAGCGGTGCCGGATTGAGCAGTCCCTGGGCGATGCGCATCGCCTCCTCGCGGCCGTGCTCCGCGGCGAGTCTTTCCCAGAGCCAGTCTGGCAGGTCGGCGCGCACCGCGTCGGGCAAGCCGTCGGCGCGCACGGCACGCACGCGCTGCGCGCGCGCCTCCTCGACGAGCCCGTCGAGCGACCGCGCCGAGAAGCCGAGGTGGCGCAGGAGCGCGGCGCAAATGAGGGCTCGCGGCTCGGTCGAGCCGGCGGCGGCTTCCAGCGAGCGCCGCCGGCGAAGCACGGCGAAGCTCGCTTCCGCGACGAGGGCGCGTTCCTTCTGCCCGAGGCCGCGATGGCGGCGAAAGTACTGCGAGAGCAGCTGGTCGGCCGGCGCGACAAAGCGCAGCAGGTCGGCGAGCGCCGCCTCGGCATGGCCGAGGAGCTCGGCCGTGACTCTCACTGGGAGATCTTGGTCGCCACCTGGTCGAAGCGGTCGCCGTTCTTCTCGACCACCAGCAGCCGCACCGGAATGTAGTGGTGCGGAACGGAGAGCCAGAGCTCCGCGCTCTCGTTCGGGTCACTGTTGCGCGCCACCTTCACCGCGTCGAATTCGCCGGCCGGCACCTTGACGCGCTCGCGCCCGACCACGGTATACGTGTGCCTCGAGAGCCCCTTGCCGTCGGCGATGCTGTAGCTCACCGAGTTGGCGTTGCCGGGCAGCAGGCTCAACGCGAGGAAAAACGACAGACGGTCCTGCGCGTTCGGCGGCATGGGTTCGGTGCCCTTGCTTCCCTTGTACTGCATGGTGAGCGTCTGCGCCTTCCAGTCGAACCAGGCGCGGGCGGTGTCCCGCCCCGAGCGCTCGTCGAAGAACTCGCGCGGCTTCAGGACGTTCTTCTCGATGGTGCCCTGGCTCACGCGGCGCGCGCTGCCGAGGAGCGCGTAGAGGCCCTTGCCCTTCCAGGTCTCGGTGAGCGAATAGTTGCCGTTCGAGTATTCGAGGTGCTCGACGATCTCGGCCATCGTCGAGTCGTTGCGGTTCACGTGGTACGTGATCTCGATGCGCGGCGGCGGCTCGGCAGCCGCGACGCCGGCGACGCTCGCCGTACCGGCAATACTAATCAGCAGCCATAACCAGTTGCGCATCATCTCCCTTAACTGTTGCCACGCCATTCCGGATGACCAGGCGGTCGTCCAGGAACCACCGCACCGCGCGAGGATAAATTACATGCTCCTGCCGCAGCACGCGCGCGGCGAGCGTTTCCGCCGTGTCGCCGGTGCGCACGGGCACCATCGCCTGGATGACGATGGGCCCCGCATCGAGCTCCGCGGTGACGAAGTGCACCGTGCAGCCATGCAGCTTGACCCCGGCCGCCAGCGCGCGCTCGTGCGTATGCAGGCCGGGGAACGCCGGCAGCAGCGAAGGATGGATGTTGAGCAGGCGCCCGCCGTACCGCGCGACAAAGCCGGGCGTCAGCACGCGCATGAATCCGGCGAGCACGACGAGCCGAGGCGAGTAGCGGTCGATTTCCCTGCCGAGCGCCGCGTCGAAGGCCTCGCGGCCGGCGAAAGAGCGATGCTCGACGACCGCGGTCGCGATGCCGCGCTCTCTTGCGAAGTCGAGGCCTTTCGCCTGTGCCTGGTTGCTGATCACCGCGCAGACGGGCAGCCCCGCCTCCACGAGCGCCTGCATGTTGCTCCCGCGTCCGGAAATGAGGACGACGATCATTGCCGCCGGTTCATGCCGACGGCCCGATCATCGATTCCGGCTTGACCCAGCGGTCGAAGTCCTGCGCGCTGACATAGCCGAGAGCGAGCGCCGCCTCGCGCAGCGTCGTTCCCTCCCGGTGCGCCTTCTTCGCGATCTCGGCGGCACGGTCATAGCCGATGTGCGGCGAGAGCGCCGTGACGAGCATCAGCGAGCGCTCGAGGAGCTCCTGGATGCGCCGCGCGTTCGGCTCGATGCCGCGGGCGCAGTGTTCCTCGAAGGAGCGACAGCCGTCGGCGAGCAGCCGCGCGCTTTGCAGAAACGCATTGGCGATGAGCGGCTTGTAGACGTTGAGCTCGAGATGGCCGGAGGCACCGCCGATGTTCACCGCCACGTCGTTGGCCAGCACCTGCGCCGAGAGCATGGTGAGCGCTTCGGCCTGGGTGGGATTCACCTTTCCCGGCATGATCGAGCTGCCTGGCTCGTTCTCCGGGATGCGCAGCTCGCCGAAACCCGAGCGCGGCCCGGAGGAGAGCAGCCGGATGTCGTTCGCGATCTTGAACAGCGCCGCGGCGAGCGTCTTCATCGCGCCGTGCGCGAAGATCATGGCCTCGTGGCCGGCGAGCGCGGCGAATTTGTTCGGCGCTTCGACGAACGCGATGCCGGTCTCGGCGGCCAGCGCCTCGCATACCCGCCGCGCGAACTCGGGATGCGCGTTGAGCCCGGTGCCGACCGCCGTGCCGCCGATCGCGAGGCGATACAGGCCGGGCAGTGTGGCGCGCAGCGCGCCCTGCGCCTGCTCGAGCTGGTCGACGTAGCCGGAGAATTCCTGGCCGAGCGACAGCGGCGTCGCGTCCTGCAAGTGCGTGCGGCCGATTTTGATCAACGGGGTGAAGGCATCGCGCTTTCTCGCGAGCGTGGCGCGCAACGCTTCGACCGCCGGCAAGACGTCGTGTAGCGCCTGCGCGGCCGAGATGTGCATGGCCGTCGGGAAGACGTCGTTCGACGACTGGCCCATGTTCACGTCGTCGTTCGGGTGCACGAGGCGCTTCTGCCCGCGCTCGCCGCCGAGCAGCTCGGAGGCGCGGTTCGCGAGCACCTCGTTCACGTTCATGTTGCTCTGCGTGCCGGACCCCGTCTGCCAGACCATCAGCGGGAATTCTTCGTCGTGCCGGCCGGCGAGGACCTCGTCGGCGGCGCGCTCGATCGCGTGCGCCTTCTTCTTATCCAGCAGGCCGAGGTCGGCGTTCACGCCGGCCGCGGCCTTCTTGACCCGCGCCAGGGCATGGACGACGGCGAGCGGCATGCGCTCGCCCGAGATGCGGAAGAACCGCCGGCTGCGCTCGGTCTGCGCGCCCCACAACCGGTCGGCGGGGACCTCGATGGGGCCGAAGCTGTCTTTTTCGGTGCGGCTTTTTTCGATGGGGCCGGTCATCCCGGCTCACATGTTACGGCAGGTCGAAGACCAGCACTTCGGCGTCGTCGCCGTCGGCGAACGACAACGTGCGCTCGTCGGTCTTGAGTGCGTCGCCGGCTCCGAGGCGCTGCCCGCTGACGGTGAGCGAACCGCGCGCGACGTGCACATAGCCTTTGCGGCGCGTGAGCTCGAGCTGCGCGCGCTCGACGCCGTTGAAGAGGCCCGCGTAGACGCGCGCGTCCTGATGAATCTTCACCGAACCGTCGGCGCCATCGGGCGATGCGATGAGGCGCAGGCGTCCGCGCTTCTCGGCCGCGGCGAAATGCTTCTGCTCGTAGGACGGCGCGATGCCGGTGATGGCCGGCTCGATCCAGACCTGCAGGAAGTGCGTGACGCCGGCCTTGTTCTCGTTGAACTCGCTGTGCCGCACGCCGCTCCCCGCGCTCATCCGCTGCACGTCGCCGGGGACGATGGTCGAGCCATTGCCCATCGAGTCCTTGTGCGCAAGCGCGCCGTCGAGCACGTAGCTGATGATCTCCATGTCGCGGTGGCCGTGCGTACCGAAGCCCGCGCCGGCCTGCACGCGGTCCTCGTTGATGACGCGCAGCGGCCCGAAGCCCATGTGCTCCGGGTCGTAGTAGTCCGCGAACGAGAAGCTGTGGAACGAGCGCAGCCAGCCGTGGTCTGCGTAGCCGCGCTCGCTCGCGCGACGGATCTCGTTCATTTTTGCTGCTGCTGCGCCGCGATCTCCGCGTGGACCTTCGCCATGTCGAGCGCCTTCGCCTGCGTGATCACCTGCTCGAGCGCGTTGGCCGGCAGCGCGCCGGCCTGCTGGAACAGGATTACCTTGTCGCGGAACACCATCAGCGTCGGGATCGAGCGGATACCGAACGAGCCGGCGAGCTCCTGCTGCTCGTCGGTGTTCACCTTGGCGAACACGACGTCGCCGTGCGTCTCGGAGGCCTTCTCGTAGACCGGTGCGAAGCCCTTGCACGGTCCGCACCACGGCGCCCAGAAGTCCACGATCACCATCGGGTTGTCGTTGACGGTCTTCTCGAAGTTGTCCTGGGTGAGATCGACGGTGGCCACGGCGGTCCTTCCAAAAAAGGGGGCAGTGTACTCTAGACAATCATGTACACCGGCCGGTTCGCGCCGTCGCCCACCGGACCGCTTCACATGGGCTCGCTCATCGCCGGGCTCGCGAGCTGGCTCGATGCCCGCGCCGCGGGCGGGCGCTGGCTCGTGCGCGTGGAAGACCTCGACCGTCCGCGGGTCGTGGCGGGCGCGGCCGACGCCATTCTCCAAGCGCTGTCGCGCCTCGGCCTTAACTGGGACGGCGAAGTGGTCTATCAGAGCCAGCGGCGCGATCTCTATCATCGAGCGCTGGAACGGCTCGTCGCCGACACCTATTGGTGCGGCTGCTCGCGGCGCGAAATCGCGGACTCCTCGCTCGGCCTCGCCGCCGACGGCGCGCCGATCTACCCCGGCACCTGCCGCGCCGGCACGCCGGGCGCTCGGCGCGCGCTGCGCTTGCGGACCTCGCTCGAGTCCCTCGCCTTCAACGACCGCGTGCAAGGCCCGCAACACCAGGTGCTCGCGCGCGACATCGGCGATTTCGTGCTCTATCGCGCGGACGGCCTCTTCGCCTACCAGCTCGCGGTGGTGGTCGACGATGCGGAGCAAGGCATCACGGATGTCGTGCGCGGCGCGGATCTCCTCGACTCCACGCCACGCCAGATGTACTTGCAGCGGCTGCTCGGGCTGCAGACACCGCGGTACCTCCATGTCCCGGTCGCGGTCGCCGCTTCCGGCGAGAAGCTTTCCAAGCAGACGGGCGCCGAGGCTGTCGGCGCCTCCATGGCGACGATCCGGCGCGCGCTTCGCTTCCTGGGCCAGCCGGAGTCGGCAAGCCTTGCCGAAGCCGTGCGGCAGTGGGACCCGGCGCTTATTCCGCGGCGGCGCGCGCTGGCCTTACCACTGTAGCGAGCGACGCGAGCACGAGGACCAGCGCGGCGATCTCCGTCACGGTCGGCCGCTCGCCGAGAAAGACGATGCCGCCGAGCACCGCGACGGCCGGAATCACCATGATGCTGAGCGAGAACACCGTGACCGATACCGACGTGGCGAGCTTGATCCACGCCCAGTTCGCGAAGGCGAAGGCAATAAACACGTTGTAGGCGGTTCCCACCCATGCGCTCGCGCCGACTTGGGCCAGCGCCCGCGGATCTTCGAAGAGCGCCGCACCGAGGTAGATCGGCACGCCGCCGAGCAGCAGCATCCACGCTGTGTACGGCCCCGGCGCCATCGCGACCGGGTACTTCTTCTGCAGCACGGCGCCGAAGGCCCAGCTCACGGCCGCGCCCAGCACCAGGAGGGAGCCGACGGGCGCGGCGCCCAGCGCGGCGAAGCCTTCACCGAGCAGCAGCGCAAGACCGGCGAGGCCGAGCGCGAGCCCGATACCCTTCGCCGGGGTGAGGCGCTCGCCGAGCAGCCAGACGGAGAGCGGGATGGCGAGGGCTGGCATCGTATAGCCGAGGATGGACGCGCGGCCTGATGGAATGAGCTTGAGCCCGTAGGCAACGAGGATGTTCCAGCCCGTGATGTTCAGCAAGGCGAGCGTCCACAGGCGCGCCCATTGACCTCGTGGCCACGGAATTTTCTGCCCGCTGAGGTGCAGCACCAGGAAAAGGACGCCCGACCCGAGGCCCAGGCACATGGAGCGAAAAGTCCACGGCGGCACTTCGGCGAGCGCGAGCTTCATCGCCACCCAGTTGAATCCCCAGGCGAGCGTCAGCGCGCCGAGCAGCCACCAGAGCCGCCCGGGAAGGTGGTCCGGGGTCTCGCTCAACGACGCACGCGCACCGGAAACGCCTTCATCCCTCTCAGCACCATCGAGTCCATCCACTCGAAACGCTCGGCCGCCGGCTCGATGTGGCGCCACGTCGAGAGCACGGCCGGCAGAGCGATCTGCCCCTCGAGGCGCGCGAGCGGAAAGCCGAGGCAGATGTGTGCGCCGAAACCGAAGGTAAGGTGAGGCACGCCGTGGCGCCCGAGCTCGACGCGGTCGGGATCGGGGAAGGCGCGCTCGTCGCGATTGGCGGCGTTCATCATGAGGAACACGCGGTCACCGGGCTTGAAGGCGCGGTCGTGGAAGACCTGCTCCTCCTGCGCGATGCGTACCTGGGCGCCGATGGGCCCGTCGTAGCGCAGGAGCTCTTCGACCGCCGCGGCAGCGATGGCCGGGTTGCGCCGCAGCTTTTCCATCTCCGCCGGAAATTCGATCAGGGCGGCAAGCCCGTTGGCGATGTGGTGCGTGGTGGTCTCGTGGCCGGCGAAGAGAAGCAGCACGCAGGTAGCGACGAGCTCGTCCTCGCTCAGGCGGTCGCCGTCCTCCTGCAGGTGCACGAGTTCGCTCAGGAGATCGCGCTTCGGCTGCGCTCGCCGCTCGGCGATGAGTGTGCGGAAAAGGTCCGCCATCTCCCGTGTCGCCGCCGCCGCGCGCTCGTACTTGCCGGCCGTCTCGCGGGCGCTGCCGATGAAGAGCGCCATCTCGTCCGAGAGGTGCTTCAGCCGGGCGAGCTCGCCGCGCGGCACACCGAGCATGTCCATGATCACGAGCGCGGGCAGCGGGCCGGCGAACTCGGCGATGAAGTCGAATTCCTGGCGCTCGGCGATACGCTCGATCAGCCACGCGCTGAGCGCCCCCACGTTGGGCCGCAGCGCGTTAATGGATCGGACATGGAACACGCGGCTGGCGAGGCGCCTCAGGCGCGTGTGCTCCGGCGGGTCGCGGAACACCATCCACAGCGTAAGGATGCGGATCAGATCGGCCATCCGCGCCGCCTCCGCCCCGGGCAGGGTAGCGAAGAATGGCCGCAGCCGATCCGACGACATGGTGCTGTCGAGGCAGACGCGCTTCACGTCGTCGTAGCGGGTCAGGACCCACGCCTTCAGGCCGGCGTTCCAGTGCGCCGGGTCGTCGTCGCGCAAGCGGCGGTAGACCGGAAACGGATCCGCCAGAGTCGCCGGGTCGCTCGGACGGTAATCCATCGCGCCGACTGTATTAGAAGGAGGCACTAACTTGTCGTTTGAAACGAGGTCGCCGTTTATACGACCCGCCCGTAGCGAATGCTGCTACGCACAAAGTGCTTGACTTCGTACAGCTTTGGCCTAGAATCTTCATTGCTGCATTGCAACAAACCCCGCGCCAAACATAGCCAGGAGCTAGCAAATGTACGTGACCCCGGAACAGATCCAAGCGGCCCAGAAGGCCAACGTCGAAACGCTCCTCGCCGTAGCGAATGCCCAGTTCGCCGCGTTCGAGAAGCTGGCGAACATCAACGCCGGCGCCGTGAAGAGCGCCTTCGAGGACTCGATCGCCAATACCCGCGCCCTCTTCGGCGCCAAGGACGTGCAGGAGTTCGTGACGCTGCAGAACTCGTTCGCGCAACCCGCGATCGAGAAAGCCATCGCCTACTCCAAGAGCGTCTACGAAGTCGCCACCGAGGCCAACTCGGAGCTTAGCCGAGTGGCCGAGCGCCGCGTGGCGGAGTGGAACGAGAACTTCGTCAACCTGCTCGACAAGGTGTCTAAGAACGCGCCCGCCGGCTCGGACGTCGCCGTCGCCGCCGTGAAGTCGATGCTCGCCGCCGCCAACTCGGCGTACGACAACATGAACAAGGTCGCGAAGCAGGCGACCGAGATCGCGGAAGCGAACGTCGCCGCGGCCACCGAGACCGTCAAGGGACTCGCGAAAGCAAAAAAAGTCGCCTGAGCGCCAAAACGGGCTCCAAAGCCCGATCTAGCGCAAAGCGCAAGAAGCGAAAACGCTGAACAAAGCCCCGGGACTTCCCGGGGCTTTTTTATTTGTACGGGAAGCCCGCGCCGGCGACTTCGCGCCTCAGCGCTTCCATCGCGTCCCGCAGCGCGGCCGGGTCGCCGCGGACGCCGAGCTCCACGTGGTTGCGCTCGCCCTTCGGCCCCATCGACGGCAGGCTGAACACCTTCACGCCCGGAAACGCCGCCTCCACCGCCTTCATCGCCGGGATGAGCTGGCTCTCCCCCGCCTCGTAGACCAGGATCGCCGCCTCCGCCCACTTCTGCGTATCGAAGCGATCGCGGTACTTGGTGTCGAGTACCCACTCGACCATCGGCCAGGCCATCTGCGGAAAGCCGGGAACGAAATGATGGTCGCCCAGCGTGAACCCGGGAATGCGGTTCACGGGATTGGGGATGACGGTCGCACCCTGCGGGAACTCGCCCATGGCGAGCCGCTGCGGTGTCGCTTCCTGGTTTGGAAAGCGGTTACGGATCTCGCGCTCGGCTTCCGGGTGCAGCTTCAGGCCGACCTTCAGCGCTGCGGCGGCGCATTGGCGGGTGTGGTCGTCCGGCGTCGCGCCGATACCGCCGAAGCTGAAGACGACGTCCCTGGAAGCAAAGGTGCGCTCCAGCGCGGCGGTGAGCCGCGCTGGATCGTCACCGAGATAATGGGCCCACGCGAGGCGCAGGCCGCGCTGCTTCAGGGCGCCGATCAGGAAACCGAGGTGCTTGTCCTCCCGTTTGCCGACGAGAAGCTCGTCTCCGATGATCAGGGCGCCGAACATGTCCGCATTTTACTTATGCGGCTTTTTTAGCCCATCGCTCCAATTCTTCCAAGCCCCCGATGTGCTGGCCGTTGACGAAGACCTGCGGCACCGTGCCGCGGCCGGTGATCGCGCCGACGACGCGCGAGCGGTCGCTGTGGTTGAGCGGCACCTCGCTGTACTGGTAGCCGAGGTCCTTCAGCAGCTTCTTCGCCCTGGCGCAGAAGCCGCAGCCCTCGCGCGTGAGGATGGCGACCTGGTCCGGCTTCTTCGCCTTGGGGTTGATGTAGTTCAGCATGGTGTCCGCGTCCGACACCTCGAAGGGATCGCCCGGCTTCTCCGGCTCGATGAACATCTTCTCGATCACGCCGTCCTTGACGAGCATCGAGTAGCGCCACGAGCGCTTGCCGAAGCCGAGGTCGGCCTTGTCGACCAGCAGGCCCATCTTCTCGGTGAATTCGCCGTTGCCGTCCGGCAGCATCAGGATGTTGCCGCATTCCTGCGTGCGGGCCCACTCGTTCATCACGAACGCGTCGTTGACCGAGATGCAGACGATGCGGTCGACGCCGTTGGCGAAGAACGCCGGCGCGAGCTCGTTGTAGCGCGGCACGTGGGTGGAGGAGCAGGTCGGCGTAAACGCGCCGGGCAGGGAAAAGACGACCACCGTCTTGCCCTTGAAAAGGTCGTCGGTGGTGACGGGCTTCCAGTCGCTCTCGCCTCGAGCGCGGAACGTAACTTGCGGGACTCGCTGTCCCTCGCGATTCTTGAACACGGGTCTTTCTCCGCTGAAAGAAGGAATGACCCAGTCTAGACAGCGGCGTTCCCGCGATCCAATGATTTATCTGGATGCGGCTGATAGCCGGGGCTTATGCGCGATCGCTCGAGCGCGCCGAGCAGGTAATGGATGAACGCCAGGCCGAAAACGACCGGCGCGAAGAAGCCCACGATCGGCACATAAGCCGCGAGGCCGAGAAGCAGGCCCATGACGTAGAGCGCGCCCCGGTGGTCGCGAAAAACGCGACCCATCTCCTCCGCATCGGCGTGCTCGCCGAGGGCGTCGTAGCGCAGCAGCCGCTGGTTGACCCACGCCAGGATGATGAGCGGGATGATCGGCCAGAGCGGCGGGAAGACCCACAGCGGCAGGCTCAGCACGAAGAAGAAGATGAGGCCTAAAAACGCGACCAGGCTATTCCATACCGTGCCCGCGATGCCGCCGCCTTTGCGCCGTTCGAGCGACGGATAGGAGCGCTGCGCCACGTAATCCACCATCTGCTGCATGCCGAAGAGGCCGAGGATGAAGAGCGCCGTCAGGTAGACGAGCGGCACGAAGGCGATGAAGAGCAGGACGTTCGCCGCGACGAGCGCCGCGCCGCCGACATCCAGGTGCGCCCACGACAGCGCATAGTCGAGCCCCCGGCGCAACCAGTCGGCGATGCGCAGCGCAAGGCTGCCCCACAGGACGAGCGCTGCCCCGCCCCAGATGGCGAGCGCGACGAGCATCGGCCAGAGCATCAGCCACAGCATCCGCGGATGGAAGACGTTGGCGGCCCCGTAGAGGAGCGAGCGGGCGATGCTCATCGGCGGACACTCTGCCAGAGTTTGGTCAAGCGCTTCACCGAGACGGGAACCGGCGTGCGCAGCTCCTGGGCGAAGAGCGACACGCGCAGCTCTTCCAGCAGCCAGCCGAACTGCTCGAGCTCGGGCGTCACCGCCGCGTTTCGCCTGCGCAGGGCAAGTTCGCGCTGGAACGGCTGCTCGAGCGCCGCAACCTCGGCCGCGAGGCGCTCGTCGCGCTGCGGGTCGGCGCGCAGCTTGTCGAGCCGCAGCGAGGCGGCCTTGAGGTAGCGCGGCAGGTGCTGCAGCCGCTCCCACGGCGTGGCGGCCAGCCAGCCCGCGGCGAGCAACCGGTCGAGCTGCGCCCGGATGTCAGCCGCCGGGCGCGGGAAGCCCTTCTCGGCGCCGTTCAGCTTCTTCTGCAGTGCCGACCGCTCGGCGAGGATCTGCGCCGTCGAGCGAGCGATCTCCTGCGCGATGAGCGTGAAGCGGTTGCGGCCTTCCTCGAGCCGCCGCGCGAAGTCGCCCTGCGTCATGGGCAGCGACTCGGCAAGAAACGTGCGATCGAGCGCCGCGCGCACGACGTCGTCCTTCAGCGGCGCGAGCGCCATGTCCTTCGCGAGCGTGCGCTCGATGTCCCGGATGCGATCGCGGAACGCGATCCTCAGGAGGCGCCGCACACCCTCCGCGTGCGCTTCACGCGCCTTCTCCGGAGACTCGAATACCTGCAGCGTGACCGCCTCACCCGCATCGACCAGCCCCGGGTAGCCCATCAGCGTGCGGCTGCCGCGCTCGATCTCCATGATCTCGGGCAGGTCGCCCATCGTCCATCCGGTGTAGCGCGTGCCCTCGTCCACCGGCGCTTCGTCCTGCAGCACGGCCTGGGTGTCCTCGCCGAGCTCGCGCTTGATGTCCGCGAGGTCGCGCCCCATCGCGCGCTGCCGCCCCTCGTCGTCGAGCACGCGGAAATTCATGCGCAGGTGCGGCGGGACGCTGTCCGGCCGAAATGCGTCCACCGGCACGTCGATATTGAGCTCCGAGCGGATGTAGCGCGCGAGCGCCCCGGCGAGCGGCGTATCCGATGGTTGCACCTCGCTCGTAAAGATATCGGCGAAGTCATCCAGCGCGCCGAGCTTGTGCCGCAGCCGCTGGGGCATCGCCTTGGCGAGCGCGCGCACCTTTTCCTTCAGCAGCCCCGCGACGAGCCACTCCGTCCGGTGCAGCGGCACCTGGTTCAGCAGCGCGAGCGGCACGGTCATCGTCACGCCGTCGCGCGCCGAGCCCGGCTCGAAGTGGTATTCGAGCGCGAAGCGGTTCGGCCCGAGCTCGAGCTGCGGCGGGAAGTTGTCGGTGGTGATGCCGGCCGCCTCGTGGCGCATCAGCTCCTCGCGCGCGAGATGGAGGAGCTTCTTGTCGTCGCGCTCCGCTTTCGCGCGCCACTGCTCGAAGGCCTGCGCGCTGTAGATGTGCGCCGGGATGCGCTCGTCGTAGAAGGCGTGGATCAGCTCTTCATCCACCAGGATGTCCGGCCGGCGCGACTTGTGCTCGAGGCGCTCGATTTCCGCCGTCAGCCGCCGGTTATGCGCGAGGAATGGCGCCCGCGTCTCGAGCGCGCCGTGCACGAGTCCGGAGCGAATGAAGATCTCGCGCGCGGCTTGCGGATCGATCGGCCCGTACGCGACGCGGCGGTTCGTGTACACCGGCAGGCCGTAGAGGCTGCCGCGCTCGAGCGCGATCACCTCGCCGCGGCGCGCATCGAACTGCGGCTCGTAGTGCTCGCGCTTGATGAGGTGGCCGCCGATCTCCTCCAGCCAGCGCGGCTCGATCCCCGCCACGGTGCGGGCGAAGAGCCGCGTGGTCTCGACCAGCTCGCCCGCCGCGACCCAGCGCCCCGCCTTCTTCGCCCACGAGCCGGGATGGATCCAGAACTTGATGCCGCGCGCGCCGGTGTAGCTCTGCTCCGGATCGTCGCGCAGTCCCACGTTGCCGAGCAGGCCGGCGGTCAAGGCGCGGTGGATGGCGCGATAGCCCTCCGGCTTCTCCGCATCGACCGACGAGTCGGGCCAGCCGAGCTCCTCCAGCGTGCGCGCGAGCTGGCTCGCCACGTCGCGCCATTCGCGCATGCGGGGGATGGAGAGGAAGTTCTCGCGCGCCTGCTTCTCCATCTTCTGGTCGAACAGGCGCGAGATTTTCAGCAGGCTGAGGAAATCCGACCGCTCGTGCGCGAATACCGCGTGGCGTTCATCCGCCGCGGCCTGCTTGTCCAGCGGCCGCTCGCGGGGATCCTGCACCGAGAGCGCGGCGGCGATGATGCGCATCTGCGCGAGGCAGTTTTCTTCGCGCGCTGCGATCAGCATGCGCCCGACGCGCGGGTCGAGCGGCAGGCGCGCGAGCTCTTCGCCGATGCGGGTGAGATCGTTATGCTCGTCCACCGCGCCGAGCTCCGCGAGGAGCGCATAGCCGTCCGCGATGGCGCGCGAGCTCGGCGGATCGAGGAATGGGAAGTCCTCGACCTCGCCGAGCCGCAGGCTCTTCGCGCGCAGGATGACCGAGGCGAGCGACGAGCGCAGCAGCTCCGGGTCGGTGAAGGCCGGGCGCTTCTCGAAGTCCTCCTCCGAATACAGCCGAATGCAGATGCCATTCGCCACGCGCCCGCACCGCCCCGCGCGCTGGCGCGCCGCCGCCTGCGACACTGCCTCGACGCGCAGCATCTCGACCTTGTTGCGATAGCTGTAGCGCTTGACGCGCGCATCGCCGGTATCGACCACGTAGCGGATGCGCGGCACGGTGAGCGAGGTTTCGGCGACGTTGGTGGCGAGCACGATGCGCCGTGCGCCCGCCGGCTTGAAGACGCGATCCTGCTCTGCCGCCGAGAGCCGCGCATAGAGCGGCAGGATCTCCAGGTTCTTCGGCCCATGCCGGCGCAGCGTGTCGGCCGCATCGCGAATCTCGCGCTCGCCGGGCAGGAAGACGAGGATGTCGCCCGGCCCCTCGCGGCAGAGCTCGTCCACCGCATCGGCAAGCGCGGTCTCCTCTTCGTCGCGCGTGGTGTCCTCGGAGTCGCCGCCGACCGGGCGGTAGCGCACCTCCACCGGATAGAGCCGTCCCGACACCTCGATCACCGGGGCGGCATCGAAATGCTTCGAGAACCGCTCGGCGTCGATCGTGGCGGAGGTGATGACCACCTTCAGCTCGGGCCGCCGCGCGACGAGGCGCTTCACATAGCCGAGCAGGAAATCGATGTTGAGGCTGCGCTCGTGCGCCTCGTCGAGGATGATGGTGTCGTACTCCCGCAGGTCGCGGTCGCCCTGCGTCTCGGCGAGCAGGATGCCGTCCGTCATCAGCTTGATCGCCGTGCGTTGGCCCACCTGGTCGTGGAATCGCACCTTCGCGCCCACCACTGCGCCGACCTCGCTGCCGAGCTCCTCTGCCACCCGGGCGGCCACGGAGCGGGCGGCGATGCGTCTGGGCTGCGTATGCCCGATCCGGCCCGCCGTGCCGCGGCCCATGTCGAGCATCATCTTGGGCAGCTGGGTGGTTTTCCCGGAGCCGGTCTCGCCGCAGACGATGACCACCGGGCGCTCCC
>Ga0070681_10000249_pt1 | contig 42857 bp, 25 predicted proteins | sample KBSC83BmetaG_FD_65650 | JGI IMG/M metagenome (GOLD analysis project Ga0070681, IMG submission 65650) | Corn rhizosphere microbial communities from Kellogg Biological Station, Michigan, USA - KBS C8-3B metaG | ecosystem: Host-associated > Plants > Roots > Rhizosphere | place: USA: Michigan...
GGTGGCACAGGCCCGCAATCGATAGCAGATCGTGCGAGATGTACAGAATGGCAGTTTGCAACTCCCGATTCAGGCGAGCCAGGAGTTGTACGATCTCCGATTGGGTGATCATGTCGAGCGCGCTCGTCGGCTCGTCAGCCAGAATCAGAGCGGGGCCGTGCATGAGAGCCATGGCGATGAGGACGCGTTGCGCCAGGCCCACGCTCAGTTCGGCCGGATAGCGCCGCAGAAATTCCCGATCTACTGGCAAACTGACGCTGGCGAGCAACTCACTCAGACCCGGTGTGAATGTACGAAACGGTATCGATGAGTGGACGGCCCACGCCTCTCGAAGGTGAGCGCCGATGCTAAGAACCGGATTCAAAGCGGCGATGGGGCTTTGCGGTACCAGCGCGATTTCTCTCCCGCGGATACGGCGCATTTCGCGGTCGGGGAGCGTAAGCAGTTCCCTGCCCCGAAAGCGAATACTCCCTGTAGCCAATGCCCCTTTACTCGACAGTAACCGCAAGATAGCCCCGGCCAGGGTACTCTTCCCCTCACCCGAACGGCCGACCAAGCCCAGGATTTCGCCCGGCCGGATAGTCAGTTCGGCATTCTCGAGCACGGGCGCGCTGTTAGCGTAGCGCGCGGAAATACGGAGCGAAAGCAGTGGCTCGGCGCTGTCACCGGTGGCCGTTGATTCAGAGAGCGTGGCCGGGATGATCATCACTGCCGGGCGTGTCCTCGCCGTGGGCCCTGGAAGTAGAGATGTTCGATATTCCAAAACGTCTCCGGATGGAGTACGGCGGGCGATGCGTTACCGATTGCAGGCGAGACTGCCGAAAGCGCGTTCTTGTCCACCAGGTAGAGAACCGGCGCCTCCTCGACGACGATACGCTGGACACGATCGAACAGAGCCTTGCGGCGCGCCGTCGAAATTTCCACGGCTTGCGCCCGCATCAACCGGTCGATCTCGGCTTCCCATGCCGTTTCCGGAGATGGCTGTCCGGGATTCCACGGATGATTGCCCGCTGAGCTGAGCCAGATATTCATTTGCGCACTCGGGTCGAGATCCAGGTTCACCAGACCCAGCAGGCAGCTCTCATAGTTGAAGGTTCGGGTAATGCGCTCGACGAGCGATCCGAAATCGAGCGTGACGACATTTAACCGGATGCCGATGCGGGCGAGATCCTGCTGGATCATGCTGGCCATCCGTTCTCTCGCGACATTGCCTGCATTCGTGATGACTGAAAACTCGACCGCGTTACCGGAGCGGTCTCGCAGCGTCGATCCGGAGAAAGTAAACCCTCTTTGCTGCAGGCGGCGAAGCGCACTCTCGGGGCTGAATAAGGGGATTTTCAATCCGGCATCAAACCAGAAATGATTGGCGGGCGAGAGAGGTCCCATGGCGGGGGCCGCGCGGTTCTTGTAAACCACGCGCGCGAGGTCCGCACGGTTGATGGCATCGGAAATGGCGCGGCGGAAGTCGCGCGAGCGAAACCACTCTTTCCGGTACTCCGGCAGCGGGGCGCGCGCAACCTGATTGAACCACATCTGCTCGCTTTCGAGCGACCGTCCGGCGTCGCGCGTGGCGGCCGGCTGCTTGGCCGCGAGGCGCTCAAACGACTCGGCATCGATGCTGTTGATCAGCTGGATTTCGCCGCGCATAAAGCGGATCAGTTCGACTTCCCGGTTCTGCTGAATGAACAGACGGATAGAGTCAATATAGGGAAGCCGCCGCCCATCCGAATTCTTCTTCCAGTAGTACGGATTACGCGAGAAAACGAGATACAGGCCAGTCCGATATTCCGCGATACGATACGGTCCCAAGACGGACATTTCAGCGGGCCGCGCCGATTTCTCCAATGCGGCCCGGCTGGTGATGGGAACCTGGTCGAATAATCGTTCAACCCCCGCTAAAGGGACGGGAAATGTAACCAGAACACGGCGGCCGCCCGGCTCGGATACGGTTACGTCCCCCTTGCCGGTGCGGAATGGATCGGCCGCAGGCGAATGAGTAGCAGGATCGAGCATCGTGCGGAGAGTGAACGCCACATCGTCGGTAGTCAGCGGGACACCGTCCGAGAACCTGACACCCTCCCGCAACTTGAATTCGATTCTGCGTCCGCCATCCAATATCTGCCACGACTCTGCCAGTTCCGGCTCGAACGCCTGCGTCAACCGGTTCATGCGAATCAGTACTCCGGCAGTGAGAAATTTGACGAGCTCCTCGGGCTCGTCTGAAGCCATCAACGGGTTGAAGTCCTTGGGCTCCGCATGAACGCAGAAGCTCAGCTCACCATGCGTCACAGGTTCGAGGACGCGGGCGGGGCTCGAGCAGCCCTCGGACAGAAGCAGCAGACCCACAAGAGCGTAAAGTGCCAGCCGCGTACGGGGTCGTTTTGTCGAACGCCGCACGATGTTCACCGGGAAGGGTCCTCCAGAGGAACGATCAGGTGAAAACAAGCCATCACCAGTAGGAGCAGAACCAGGGGAGCGAGGCGCCAAGGGGAGCTCGCCACTACATCAATCTTTTGAAGTCCGGCGAGAAGGTTGCCCCACGATGGCAGCGGTTCGGCGATACCGAGGCCGAGGAATCCCAGATTAGTTTCACTAAGAATAAAAAGCGGAATCGACGTCCAGAATTGCGCCGCAAGCACCGGCCGCATGCTGGGCAGCAGGTGCAGGGTCAACATGCGCAGTGGGGAGCAGCCGCGCGCCCGGGCTTGCAGCATGAAATCCTCGCCCTTCAGCTGGCGCGCGGCCGCGCGCACAATCCGTGCCGGAACAGCCCATCCGAGCAGCCCGAGGAGCAGGAACGTAATAGCGATCGATTCCAAGGGGTTTACGTTGAGCGGCAGAGTGGCGCGCACACTCAGAAGGAGGAATAGCCAGGGAACCGAAAGAAACAGGTCCGCGAGGCGCGACAAACAAATGTCGAGCCAGCCGCCCAGATAGCCCGCGGCCACCCCGGCTATCGCGCCGATCAGTATCCCCAGCCCGGCCGCCGCCGGCGCGAGCGTCAGAGAGATACGGCTGCCATAGAGAAGACGCGCGAAGGAATCCCGCCCGAGTTCGTCGGTCCCGAGCAGGAACTTGCGCGACGGCGGAGCGCTGGGGGATTCGCGAAACTGCCCGGCGTAACCGGCAGGCGCCAACCATCCGGCCGCGAGGGCCGCCAGGTAAAGGCAGGCGAGCAGCGCCATCGCGGAACGCCGTAACCCGCTCATAAACTGTCCCCCTTGGCAGTGCGGGTCTGCGCCAGCTCCGCGGCGAAACCCGAAACGCCGGTCACGACCGATATCAGGAGCGTGATATCGATCAGGAGCGGCAGATCGCGTTTGAGGGCCGCTTGCCAGGCGAGCTGTCCGAGCCCGGGAGAATCGCAAATCACTTCCACGGGTATGGCCGCACCCAACGCCATGCTTACGGAAACGCCGAGCAGCGCTAATAAAGAGGGCCAAGCCGGCCTGAGCACGTGAACCCAGACGAGCCGGAAACGTCCATTGCCTCTCGCCAGCGCCATGAAGACATGGGGGGCCGTCGCAACCCTGCCCAGAATGGATCGAGCGTATCGGAACACGCGCGGAAGAATGACGAGCGAGATCACGATGGTCGCGGCGGCTCCGGTCTCCAGCGTCCCGGCAAAAACGAACGCAAATGCCATGACAGCCGACGGGATGCACAGCAGCAGAGCAACGGCGGCGCCAGTCAGAAAGTCGAATTCCCGTCGCGCGACGGTCACGCCCGCAAGCGCCAGAAGCATTCCCGCTGTCCAGCCGCACGCGAGACCGGCACCGGCCGAGCGCACTGTCTCCGGGAATCGCTCGGCAATCAGCGCGGCAACAGGCCGCCGAAAACCGGCAGAGACACCCAGATCTCCCGTGAGTACACGGGCCATATAGTGGACGTAGTACGAGCCGATCCCCTGCCCGCGCGCTCCCGCTTCCTCACGCAACCGGCGAATGGTTTCCCGACTGAAACGCGTATCCAGCTCGCGCTCGTCGACGCCGAAGCCAGGGGCATACCGGACCAACGTAGCCGCAAGAAAGCCGCCCAGGATGACGGTCATTCCCACAGTCGCCAGACGATGGAGCAGACGAGTGCGCATCTATACAAGCACTGGTTTGGCAGCCGGGAGTTCCACCTGCTCCTGACTTCTGCGGTGCCTGGATTGCTTCGCCTCGTACATGCGCTTATCGGCAGCCGCGAGCAACTGTTCGGCATCCGTTCCGTCCTCAGGAAAACAAGCGGCCCCGATGCTCGCCGATAGAATGTCCTCGCCACAAAAAGCCAGGCCGGCAGCTCGTGTGACCTCCCGGTACTGCTCAGATTTCGCTGGAATAGCGTCCGGCGCGCTTCCCCCCAGGATCACCACGAACTCGTCGCCGCCCATGCGCGCCACACAATCGTATTCGCGGCTACAGGACCGCAATTGCTCGGCAATCACTTGCAGCGCTTTGTTGCCGGCCAGATGGCCAAACCGGTCATTGATGGTTTTAAAGCCGTTGAGATCGAGCACCAGAATAACCAGAGGCATGCCCGTGCGCTTGGAGCGGGCAAGCTCGCTATCGAGTTGCACGAACAAGGAGCGGGCGTTCGGCAGCCCGGTCAGCTCGTCGGTAACGGCGGAGTTCTCGACCTGCCGGTATTTGAGAGCGTTCTCGAGCGCTATGCCGGCCTTGGAGCTGATGGCCTGCAGGATGCGGAGGTGATCGCGCGTGAAAGCGTCTGCATCCGCATGGTAGAGGGTGAGAACACCAGCCACGCCCCCCACGCCCTCGAGCGGGACCGAGAGCGCCGAGCGCAGCCGGCTGAATTTAGTGGGGTCATTGAGGTAACCCGGTTCGACCGACGGATTGCCGTTGATGATGGGGCGCCGGTTCTCGGCCACCCAACCCGACAATCCATGCCCCACCGGGATATCGAGCGAGGAGAACAGACGGTGCTCGTCTCCTTGGACGAACTGTGGAATCAGCCGTTGCTCCTTGCGCACATAAATGGCGATAGTGTCGTACGGGATCATGTGTTTGAGGCGTGCAGCCAGCAGCGACAGCGTGTCGTCCACGCTGAGCGAGCTGCCCAGTTCGTTGAGGACGTCGGCCAACATGTGAAATTCCTGGCGGGCGGCCGCTATTGACGTCAAAAAATCGACGGTGGTTTCGATGCGCGGCGCGCTGCCGGCGTTCTCAAAACCAGCCGCGGGCGCCGCACCACGTTCCACGCGTGCATTGGTCGAAAGCCGCGTCCCTTCGGCCAGCTGGGCCGTAGCCAGACGTTCGAGCTCACTGCCTCGCCGCTGCAAGACGGCAACCACACGGGGATCGAAGCTCTTGGCTGATTCCGCCATCACTTTCTCGAGCGCCACATGTAGCGGGAAAGCGCGCCTGTACTGACGGTCGGAGGCGAGGGCGTCAAAGCAATCCACTACCGCCAGAACGCGCGCGCCGAGAGGGATTTCTTCGCCTTTGAGGCCATCGGGATAACCCGAGCCATCCCATTTCTCGTGATGCGCCCGGACGATCGGCACAACGGGATACGGGAACCGCACGCGCTCGAGAATCTCTGCCCCTACGACCGGATGGATCTTCATCTTTTCGAACTCTTCGGGGGTGAGCTTGCCGGGTTTCGAGATGATGTATTCGGGAACCGCCAGCTTGCCGATATCGTGCAGCAGCGATGCCGCTTCGAGCGCTTTGAGGTCGGCGCCGGTGAGACCCAGCTCCTTTCCGATCTCCGTGGCGTACACGTTCACGCGCCGCAGGTGATCGTGCGTGGTGTCGTCTTTGGCGTCGATCGCCAGCGCCAAAGCCTCGATGGTGCGCAGGTGCAGATCCGCCATTTCGCCGACGTGCTTTTTTCCTTCTTCGAGGCGTCCCAGGTGAAGATCATAGGAGCGGTAGACCAGGTATATGAGGGGAACCAACAACAGAATCACCTGCCAGCCTAAACGCCAGCTGACAGCGTGCACCACGCCCGCCAAAGCGGATCCCACCAGGTAATGAGGAGCCGTCCAGACAAAGCTGTCGTTCCATACACGCCACAAGCCCTTGTGTTCGGTGAGCGCGAGAATCGCCGAAATCGTGAGGGTGTTCACCAGGAAGAACACGATCGTCGGCGCCAGCAGCAGGATCGGCAGCGAGGCCCCGAAGAGGCGGAGGAAAGACCAGTGATAAACGATATATGCGCAGTAAGAGGCGATGGTGATGCTGGCAAGATTGAAAACCAGCTGTATGGGCCGCGGACGTTTCCCGGCGTGCCATAGCATCTGTCCGAGCGTGGCCGCGCAGGTGATCGCCAGAAGCTTTTGCAGATCGAGCTCGATCATCGCGAGCAGTATGAAAAAGAAGTTCACCGACATCGTGCCGGTGATTCCGGGCAGCCGCACTTTCAATTGCGATGTCAGGACCGCGCACGCCAGATAACACAGGAAGCGCACGGAGTCCTCGGAGTGAGATTGGAAAAGCACGCGCTGCAGAATCAACACACCAATGGTGGCCGTCAAGATGACATATGCTCGTGCTGGAACCGACATATCCTGGCGGTCTGATCGGCAGCCGGAGTGGAAAACTGTAGGACCGTCAATCCCGCTACCCCTCAAGTTTTCAGCGGGAACTGACGAAGTGATCCATGACTCGTTATGCACGAGGATCCCATCCCGATCTCTGACCGGGTGCGCCGTCAGGCCGCGCCGGACGGGCGGAGCCCTGACTCGGGAGCGCAGATTCTCAAGGAGCCTGAGGCGCATTGTGGCGCTCAAGTGCATGAGTTCCTTGGCATGCGGGCAGTCATTGCGAGCCAGGCGATGCGACTGCTGCTCAAAGCCGTCGAGCGCGTAGCGCGGACGCAGGCGGCGGTCCTGGTGACCGGCGAAAGCGGGGTCGGCAAAGAACTGGTCGCGCGCGCGATCCACCATTTTTCGCTGCGGTGTGCCCGTCCATGGATCGATCTCAACTGCGCCGCGCTCCCCGAACTGCTGATCGAGAGCGAGCTATTCGGTTATGAGAAAGGCGCGTTCAGCGGCGCTGTTTCTACCAAACCGGGCATGTTCGAGCTGGCACAGACCGGCTCCGTATTCCTTGATGAAATCGGCGACCTGCCGCCGCGCATGCAGGTGAAACTGCTCCGTGTTCTCGACGGCGCGCCCTATTACCGGCTGGGCGGCACGCGAAAGATCTCCGCCGACGCGCGCGTGATTGCCGCAACCAATCAGGATCTTGAAGAGGGCATAGCGGCGGGGAAATTCCGGCGCGATCTCTATTACCGGCTGGCGCAGGTACGCCTGCACGTACCGCCCCTGCGCGATCGCCGCGACGATATTGTTCCGCTGGCGCAATACTTCGTGGCTCAGCAGGACAACACCCGGCATTTTTCCGAGAGCGCGCTCGGCATGCTCGAGCGCTACTCGTGGCCGGGCAATGTCCGCGAGCTGCGCAACGTTGTAGTGCAGGCGGCCATCATGACCGAGGGTGAAATCATCGAGCCCCAACGGTTATCCATTGCGATCCAGGCCGCTGCGCCGCCGAACGGTCCCGTAACACTCGATGACATGGAACGCGTCATGATCCTGAAGGCATTGACGGACACAGACGGCCAACACCAGCGCGTGGCCGAGACGCTCGGCATTTCTCTGCGCACTCTGAGCCGGAAGCTGAAGGCCTACAGCGAAGCGGAGTCACGGTAAAGTGATAAACTCCCCCTGATGCCTCCGCACCGCGCCGAGATGCCGGATGAGCCGCCTCCGTTTCTTGGCACCTGGCCCAGGGTTTATACCGCAGTTTTGCTCTACCTAGCCGCGCTAATCGCTCTCGCGTACGCTTTCACGCGCTTCTTTTCATGAGACCCCTCGACTGGTTGGTGCTTTGCGGCACGCTTGCCGGCATCGTTCTTTACGGACTCTACAAAGGCCGCGGCAGCGATACCGTCAAGGAGTATCTGCTGGCGGGCAAAACCATGCCCTGGTACGCCATGGCGCTTTCCATCATGGCAACACAGGCGAGCGCCGTTACCTTCATCTCCACAACCGGGCAAGCCTATGTCGACGGCATGCGGTTCGTGCAATTTTATTTCGGCCTGCCAATCGCTATGGTGATCCTGTCGGCCACGGCGGTGCCCCTGTTTCATCGCGCCAACGTCTACACCGCTTACGAGTATCTGGAAAAACGCTTCGATAGCAAAACACGGGCGCTCGCCAGCGTCGTATTCCTGATCCAGCGCGGATTCTCCGTGGGGATTTCACTTTACGCACCCGCTCTTGTTCTGGCCGTCATCCTCGGCTGGCCGGACCGTATCACTACCCTTGTGATGGGAGTTTTAGTCACCATCTACACCGTAACCGGTGGCATCAAAGCCGTCACATGGACCGACGTGCAGCAGATGGTGATCATCTTTTTCGGACTGCTGGTCGGGTTTGTCATGATCATCCGGCTGCTGCCGCCCGGTATCTCGTTCATCGATGCGGTGTATCTGGCGGGCGCCGTCGGGAAACTGAACGCCGTGGACCTGAAGCTGGACTTGAATAACCGTTACAACGTATGGAGCGGCTTGATCGGAGGCGCATTTCTGGCTCTTTCGTATTTCGGGTGCGATCAGTCGCAGGTCCAGCGGTATCTGACGGGAAAATCCATCGCGCAAAGCAAATTGAGCCTCTTGTTCACCGCCATGGCCAAGATCCCGATGCAGTTCTTTATTCTCTTTGTCGGCGCCATGGTGTTTGTGTTTTATCTTTTTGAGCGGCCGCCGCTGCTGTTTCAGGCGCCGGCGATGGCCGCGCTCGAATCTCCGCAATCGGCCGGACAGTACGGACCCATTGAGTTCCGCTTTGAGAACGCGTTCGACCGGCGAAAGCAAGCGGCCCTCGGGCTGGCTGAGGCGCGGCGCATGCATGACGCTGCGAAACGCGCCGAATCTCTTGACCATTATCGAGCGGCCCAGCAGGACATCAATGCCGCTCGGGTTGCCGGCGCCGGGCTGGTCGATCGGGTGCGCGGCGAAAAAGCCTTCAATGACACGAATTACATTTTTCTGTCTTTTGTCACCCGCTATCTTCCGGCGGGCGTAGTCGGGTTGCTGATCGCCGTAATTTTCGCGGCCGCCATGTCCTCCAGCTCAGGGGAGGTGAATTCCCTGGCGACCGTGAGCGTCATCGATATTTATAAAAGACACGTGCGCCCGCGGGCTTCCGACCACCACTATTTGTGGGCTTCCCGTCTGGCAACCGTTTTCTGGGCCGCCTTCGCCGTTTTTTTCGCGCAGTATGCCAAGAATATTGGGTCCCTGATCGAGGCGGTAAATCTGCTCGGCTCCCTGTTTTACGGGTCGTTGCTCGGTGTGTTCGTGCTGGCGTTCTGGTTCCGGCGAGTTACCGGCACGGGCGCATTCATCGGTATGATCGCGGGCGAGACGGCGATTTTTCTGTCTTTCTGGCTTACCGGCATTTCTTTCCTTTGGTACAACGTCATCGGCTGCGTCGTGGTAGTGGTGACCGGCGTCGTGGTATCTAGGCTGGTACCGGAACGCCGACGCAGCGCCTAGAGCAGGAATTGTTCATTCCTCTATCCCCAGCGACTCTAGCGGCCTAGGCCTATAAGAGGGAAGTGCTCCCGATTTCGGACCTGGTCGTGAGGACTGTTTCACGTGAAACATGCCGGAGCGCCTCGCCGAGGATATCCTCAGAAATGCCTTGGGAGTATACCCCCGGAGAGTGTATGGGATGGCTAGACAAAAACGGTCGCGACTTCCACCGCCGACCGGTTGCCTTCCACTACAACGATGCCGCTATCGGTCACGTGATGGAAGTGGCGGTCGTGGTCGAGCTCGTAGCCAATCTCGGAGTCTTCCGGAACCCGCACATTCTTGTCGAGAATTGCCCGCCGTACTTTCGCGCGCCGGCCAATGTCGCAATTGTCGAGAATGATGGAATCCTCTACCAGGGCGCCGGCGTGAACGCGGACGCCTCGCCCCAGCACCGAGTTGCGGACGATGCCACCGGATAAAATCGAGCCGCCGGAAATGATGGAATCGATGGCCTGGCCGCGCCGGTTCTCATCGTCAAACGTGAATTTGGCCGGCGGATCGGGGAATCCGGTGGTGCGCAGCGGCCACTCGCGATTGTAGAGATTGAGCGCGGGCCAGACCGACCGCAAATCCATGTTCGCTTCATAGTACGCGTCGATGGTACCGACATCGCGCCAGTACGCCATGGCCGCGGACGGCTCGCCGGGGATGCGGTTGGATTCAAAGTTGTACGCGTACACTTCGGCCCGGGTAACCAGCGACGGTAGAATATCGCGTCCGAAATCGTGCGTGCTGGCGTCATTGGCGGCATCCTCCTGGAGTTCGCGCAGCAGGGTGCGGGTGGAGAAAATGTAGTTGCCCATAGACGCAAAGACGCGGTCCGGGTCGCCCGGAATGGTGGGCGCGTTGGGATGCTTCTCGTGAAATCGCGAAATACGGCTGTCCGCCCGTGTTTCAATGACGCCGAACTCGGAAGCCAGACGGCGATCGACCGGAATGGCCGCGACCGTCACATGCCCGCCGTGGTGCTCATGGTACTCCACCATGCTCGCGATATTCATGCGGTAGATGTGATCGGCGCCGAAAATGGCTACCAAGTGTGGATCGGCCTGCTCGATCAAGTTAATATTCTGAAAAATAGCGTCGGCGGTGCCCTGGTACCAGGTTTCGTCGGCGGAACGCATTTGTGCAGGCACGGGGATGATGAACTGATTTTTCAGCAAGCCGCCGAATTGCCATCCCTCGCTGAGGTGCTGCAGCAACGACTGGCTGCGAAACTGGGTCAGCACGTAGATCGAATAAATGCCGGAATTAATGAAATTGCTCAATACGAAGTCGATGATGCGATACTTGCCGCCGAACGGAACGGCGGGTTTGGCGCGCTCCTTGGTGAGCGGATAAAGCCGGGTCCCTTTGCCGCCGGCCAGCACGATGCCGAGAACGCGCAGTCGCATATCGCTCGATATTGTAATCAATAGCAGGACGTGCCGCGCAAGCGCATGCTATGTTGAATTCCAAAGGGAGGACCCCTCATGCGAAAAAGTCTGGTTTTGAGCGCGGCCATTTCCTCGGCCGTTACATTGCTGGCTGTATGGAGCCTGGGCGGCGCGGCGTTGCCGTCAAAGGTAAAACTGGAGAACGCGCGCGTGCGCGTGACGGAGGTCACGGCAGCCGCTGGCTCGGTGCGTGAGCGCGGCGTACGCGAGACCGACCAGATCATCGTATTTCTGGATGACTGCCGGTATGAGCGAACGGATCCTGGCACGGGCCAGAAAACCGTGCGGGAACGCAAATCGGGGGACCTGATCTGGCACGGCAAAGGTGAGGACGCTCCGCAACTGGTCAATGCGGGGCCGCAGCCCTACCGCACGCTGGTTATCGAGCTGAAGTGAGTTGGGCCGCGCAAACTGCCGCAGGTCTTCCGCAAACCCGGCGGCAGCTCTGCGCTACAAAACGGAGCATTATCGCGATGTGCCGCGTTTTCGCTTCTTTTTTGTTGCCGCGCTTTTCACAGGACCGCTCTTGGTCTTTTTGCCCGCGGCCTTGACGGTACTCTTCTCGTCCCAGTCGTGCTCCTCGGCATGATGGTGGCCGTGCGCCAGATCGGCCAGGTGCTTGCGAAAGTCCTTCTCGTCCATGAGACCAGCGTAACCAACTACTTCACCAGCGGCAAAATCATCTCCGATTCACGGCCTGGCTCATGATAGATTGCGTTATCGGCGACCGCCCAGCGCCGGTTATCGTTCAAAGGCTCGCCCGTGTTCGGATTGACATCGAACCGCGGGAAATTACTGCTGGAAATATCCAGCCGGATGCGGTGTCCCTTCGCGAACACCAGCGACGTCGGGTACATTCGAATCTGAAACCGGTAGACCTGCCGAGGCCGCATGAGCGAGGCCTTTTCTAACGAATCGCGATATCGCGCCCGGACAATGCTATCCGCCACATTCAGCTCCACGCCGGCGGGAAAATCCGCGCTGGGCGGGTAGATGTCCACTAGTTTTGCCGTAAAATCCGTATCAACGGCGCTAGACGATGCCCATAAATTCACCACGGCCGAGCCCGTGACTTCCATATCCTGTTCGAGCGGCGGCGTCATGAATACCAGCACGTCATTGCGCGCTGCCAGCGGCCGCTGGTCTTTGCAGAAAAGCAAATTTGGACGGCAGCGCTGATCGTAAGCGCCGGGAAACATCAGGTTTCCCGCCGACGAGATATTGCCGCCGATCGTCGGGATGGGATCCTTGGGATCGAACAGGTAATGCGTCGGATCGCTCGCCGTTGGTTTGCCCGCCGACAGGCTGCCGTTCGCGTGAAGATAGAACGTCAGCGGCAGGGCGCGCGTCAAAGGCCATTCCTGTTCATCGCGCCAGTGCCCGCCCACAAAAACACGGCCGTCCGCGACTTTTTTTCCACCACCGCCACCCATGACAAAAATGCGCACCGGAGGTTCACGATCCACTCCATTGTCAATTCCTTTCAGCCAGTGGTCGAACCAGCGCAGCCGGAATGCGGTCAAATGGACCGCTGCCTCGGGTCCGAATTCGGCTTCGCCGGCGTTCGTGCTTCCTTGCTCCCCGTGCACCCACGGCCCAACGATCAGCTTATGCGGGCCTTTCTTAGTTTTTGACAGCACCGGATAATTGAGGTTTGCGACCTGAGCCACCCACGAGTCGTACCAGCCCGTGACGTGATAGACCGGCACATCTTTGTATTCGGCGACGTGGTCGACCACGCTGTTCGGCAGCCGCTTCCACCAGTCATCGTAATCACCATGACGCATCGCCTCCACCAACCATGACTCGAGGTCCGGATCCAGTTTGAGAGGTGTCGTACCGGCGCGAAGCGGAAGTGCTTTCAAGTACTCCGGAGTCATGTCGGCCAGCTTCTTCCATTCGGCCTCCTCGAGCGGATTCTCCGACTCGGTTGCGCCCCCGCGGCTGAACACCCAGTTGAAGAAGCGCAATTCGAAGGCGCCATTATGGCGGCATCCGTAAATGCCCATATTCGAAGCCGCGTCCGCCGGCACCATCGCCTTGAGATATGGCGCATTGCCTACTGCCATGGCATGTTGTGTGCCTCCTGGATATGAAGTGCCCATGGTTCCGATGCCGCCGGCAAACCAGGGCTGCATTCCCAGCCACTTCGCCAGGTCTGCGCCGTCTCTCCCGTCATCCTGAAACATCGTCCAGTGTCCTTCTGAGCCAAATCGGCCGCGCACGCTCTGCACCACCATGACGTAACCGTGCGGCACATATTGCTGTGCGTTCCACTCCGATCCGTCAGGTACGTAGGGCGTGCGTTCTAAGATCACTGGGAATTTCCCTTCGGCAGGCACCCCGTTGCGTCCTGGCCGATAAATGTCGGTGGCGAGTTTCACGCCATCGCGCATCGGCACCATAACACGCTTCGATATGACGACTTCATATGGGGGCGGCTGCTGTGCGAAACAAACCGCGGCGGATAGCAATAGCAGAAGGCTGCGCATGCGAATAACGTATCAGACGGGGCTATTGGCCATGCGAAACCGACCATCCCCAGACGCAGAAAATAGAGCAGCAGCGCGTTGCAGCGACAAGTTCGCGGCGTGACTAGAACGTTCCATGGCCCGCTTATTGGTCTAGTTTATCCGGACCCCCTGTTCTTGTGGCGCAGTTGTTCATGAGCCTAGGGCCCACAATCGAACCATGAAAATTGGAACCATCACGAGCAAACTTGCGACATTTGAATTGCAGGCATGAATGCCTACTCCACTGAGCGGCAGGCACTGTGCGAAACAAATTTCGGCGGAGAGCAATAGCAGAAGGCTGCGCATGCGAATAACGTATCAGATGGGGCTCGGGAACTTAATGCCCGACCGCAGCAGCCGTAACACCCTGAAAAATGGTTTTCTGATTGAACGAGTGCAACCACAGCACGCCCGCAGAATGGCCGGGCATGCCCGGCCACTACAAGCAATTCGCCCGTGGGGGTCGGGCACGCCGACATGGGTGACAAATCGTGCAATGTCTAGTGTGTCGTCTGTCGGGGAAAATCCACTTGCTCGAACAGGTATAGTCCGGATTTGCCAGGAGCAACCAGGTCGATGTCGCCATCGCCATCGATATCTACAGCGATGATCTGAATGCCTCCGCCTGCTTTTGAGCCGTAGTCGATGACGTGCTTTATGTATTGCCCGGTTTCCGGTGACCAACGATACCAGTAGAGACCGAGTGGCTCGAAGGTGCCCGGGTCGCCGTCATCGGCGAGATAGCGCTTGCCCGTAACAATGTCGAGCTTACCGTCTTTATCGAGGTCAACAAGCGTGAGGGGATGCGCCTGCGACCAACTATCGTCGATCAGGTGCTCCTTCCACTTGCCGCCTCCCAGGTTCTCCAGCCAGTAGATCCCGAACCGATGGCCGGCGGCGTAGATCAAGTCAGACTTGCCGTCACCGTTCACATCGTATGCGAAAATCGGGCCGCTGAAGCCGTTCGGCGGAATGAGGAGAAACTCAGGATGAAACTTCCACTTTTCACTCCTCGGATCGGCGGGAGCTTCGAACCAGCCACGGGCAGTAATAATGTCTGGCCGCCCGTCGCCATTGATATCGCCGGCCCCGACGCCGTGAAGCCCTTGAACGCCAGGCACACTACCGACGTGATGACGAATCCACTTGCCATCGGAAAATGGTTTTGCGCGCTCGAACCACGCGATCTCGCCGCTCGAACCGTAGTTGGGTAGAATCTCCTGGGCCTTCCCGTCGCCATCGATATCGACTAGCAGAATCAGCTCGTAATTGAAACCGTTTTCGATCACGTGTTCTTTCCACAACGTGTTCGCATGCTCACCGTCATGCCGGCGCGGATTCTCGTACCACGCCAATTTCTTACCGAACCAACCGCTCGCGATCACATCGGGAAAGCCGTCTTCATTTACATCCATCGCAAAATTGCTCAGATCATCGATGTATCCCTCGATGAACGGAATATCGCGCATGCGATGCTTCTTCCAGTCCGGCGCTTCGTACCAATTCTCGCCGGCGATGATATCGAGCCTTCCATCCTGATTCACATCGGCGACCGCCGCGGACTCATTGGCACCCTCGTCGATGACGTGCTTTCGAAACATCGGCCAGTGCGGCTGGCTCTTCGGGTCGGCGGCAAGAAGCGCGACGGCAACAAAAAGCAAAAGCGCAAAAATCTTCATCAGTTCTCCGTTTCCTCCCGGGCAATTTCCAAGAACACTTTCGATTCCGAGTAACGATCCAGAATCGTTTTGGAAACCTTACGGTCTCCGCCACACCAGGACGCCGGATTCAGTGTTTGCGCGATTCCCAGAACGGAGACGCGCGCCCAGATGTCGCGTGCGGCAACGCAGTCGCCGCGGTGCAAAGAGTCCGCGAGCATAGCGCGGTAAACGGCGGGTTGGCTGCCGGCTAATGCGAACGTTTGGCCAACCTCAGCCGCTTCCGAACCGGAAGTTTTCTTTCTTATCGCCAGTGCTTTAAACCAGTGGGGCCAAGGACTCGCAGGAAAAAGGTCGGCGGCCTGGTCCAGTATATCGGTTGATCCGCGCACTCTTGCAAGACCCAGATAGGGTGCCTCCCAATGCACAGATAAGTCTGCCGCCTGTTGATAGCCGCGCGCGGCATCCTCCAGCCGGTTTTGCCGTTCAAAGAAGAAAGCTTCGGCGAAACGGATCCGGCCGCTGGCTGGCCATTTCGTTTTGGCGCTCTGCAGCGCCTTGGCTGCCTGGTTGAGTTCACCCGCAGCGGCTTGCTCCAGAACCAGATCCAAGACGTATTCCTCTTTTTCAGGGGCGCTCGCGGCCGCTCGCTCCAATTCTTTGAGACCGCGCGGAGTCTGTCCTTCGCGAAGCAGCATTCGCCCCAGCAGATTATGGTATCCGGCCGTATTGCCGGGATGAGCTTCGAGCAGCTCGAGCGCCTCGCCGGTGCGATCCATGCGGCCATAGAGCGCCGCGAGAGCAAAGCGCGCGTCATTCACATCTGGGTGTTTGGCAACCACCGCGCGCAGCTCAGCCGCCGCCTCCGAATAATGGTGGAAGGCAGTCAGCAGCGAAGCGGCGCGCATCTGGACAGCCGAGTTGTCCGGCCGAAGCGAAGTAATTTTGCCGAGCTGTGTCATCGCGTCCTGCTCCCGGCCGGTTCGGAACGAGACTTGGGCCAGCATGAACCACACGTTCAAATCGTCCGGCTTGGTCTCCGTGGCATGCAGAAGCTGCTGGCGATAGCGCTCGAGCCGTTCTGGTTCAGGAAGGTCCTGCGTCTGCTGCACGAAGTCCAGTACGCCCTGCGGATAGTAATTCCGTCTTTGCTCTTCGCGTTCCTCATATTTCTTGAAGAGCGCGAAATTCTGCGCGGCACGCTCGGGATCTTTCAAGCGCCGGTAGACATTTGACAGGCGGTAATACACTTGAGCAAAAGAAGGCGATGCCGTCTTGGCACGCTCGAGAAAATCACGGGCACGCGTGTAGTCGTCCTGCCGTGCGCAATTGACGCCCATGTCATAGAGCGCCGGAAAGTAGTGGGGATCAGAGCGCAGTGACTGTTCGAACCAGCGCTGGGCGGCGGTGTAGTCGGCCTTATCGGCGGCTACCAATCCCATGTAATACGACGCCTGGACACTGACGCGATCGAGTGCCAGCGCTTTCTGTAATGCCTGCTCGGCCTCTGGATAGCGGCGCATATAGAGGAGTGTTCGGCCCGTGCCGACGTATGATTGCGGATTAGAAGGCGCGATTTTCACAACGGTTTCATACTCTGCAAGCGCGTGATCGAAGAATTTCTTGCGTGTGAGCGCCTCGCCCAGCAGCAGGTGCGGCTCGATCTTCCCTGGTCCAATGCGCACGGCCTCGGTAAGCACTTCGACGGCGTCGTCGAGGAACCCTTCATCAATGGCTTCGCGGCCTAAGAGCAGCAGAACATCTGGCCGCTCAGGCGCGGACTGCCGTGCCCGCACTAGCACCTGGATGGCCTGGTCGGGATGCCCTTCTTCGGCGTAAAGTACGGCGAGCTGGTAGAGCGTATCTACAGCATCGGGGCGTACTGCCAGAGCTTGCAGGAACGTCCGCTCCGATTGCGAAAAAATCTTCAGGTGCAGATAGGCCTGTCCGAGATTGTGCAGCACTTCGAAATTCCTGGGCTCAGCGGCGCGGGCCCGCTCCAGGTGTTCGGCAGCCCCGGCATACTGTTTCCACTCGAGCATCACGGCTCCAAGCGAAAAACGGATTTGGGGATCATCCGGGCTGAGCGCGACCAATTGCCGCGAAACACGATTGGCCTCGCCGGCGTTCTCCGCCCCCAGATAGGCTCCGGTCAGCGCAAGGAGCATGGCAGCATCCGAGGGTGATCGCGCGCGGGCCGCTTCCAGATACTTCGCGGATTCCTGGTATCGTTTGGCGTCGCGCGCAATCATCCCCAGGTTGTAGTTCGCCGTTAAATTTTGGGGCTCGATCTGTAAAACGGTTTGAAACTCCGCGGAGGCGGCGTCTTTCCTGCCCGCACGATATAGGTTTCTCCCAAGATCGTTGCGCGCCGGCAGGAACCGCGGATTGAATTCCAACGCCTGCCTGAAAGCGTTCTCCGCTTCCGCCGGATGGCCCAGGCCGTCCTCGGCGATCCCGAGAAGATCGTAGCCCGCCGGCGAGCGCTGATCGATCTGTAGACCCGCCTTCGCTTCGACTTGCGCGCGCGCGAAATCGCCCCGGCGGATGGCATCAAGCGCCTGCTGGAAATACCGGGCCGGCTGCTCCTCCGCTTGGAGTGCGCCACCCAGCAGGGCGAGCAATAGCGCAAACCTGTACTTCACAACGCACCGCGCTGACGAACTTCCAGCAACAGCTTTCTGGTCACCTGCTCGCGCTCGCTTGCTTGTATGCGCGCGTGCGCCTGCTGCGCTTCCACGCTTTTTCCAGTGGCTCCCTTTTCACGATAAAGCCTGTAGAGCTGATAGTACGCCGGACCGAAGTCCGGATGCGCCTTGATGATTTGCTCGAGCTCCCGCAGCGCTGCTTCCTTGTCGCCCTTCTTCGCCAGCAGTTTGGCCAGTTCGTAGTGTGGGCCGGGGTCCTCTGTGCGCAGCGCCACGGATTTTTTTAGCAGCGTTTCGATCTGCGCCTCGTCGCGCGGCGTTGATTCCAGCAGCGCGACCGCCTTGTAGTAGTAGCCGGTAGCGTTACGACCGTTCACCTGAATCAGCCGGTCCGCCGTCTCGAGCAGATCATTCCACTGGCCGGTTTCTTTGTAGCCTTGGCCTAGCACCACCAGGGCCAGATCGAGCTTAGGATCCAGTTCCAGGCTTTTCCTCAGCGACACTTCCGCGGCGGGCCGATTTTCATCGACAAGATAGGCGACGCCGAGCGCAAACCAGATGCGCGCGGAGGTGGGGAATGCTTTTTTCGCAGCGTTGAGAAGGGTTACGGCAGCTCCGCCATTGTTGTTTGCCACGAAGACCTCACTCAATTCCAGGATGTAGTCCTGATTTGACGGGTCGAGGTCCATGGCTTTTTGGATTTCGGCGACGGCGTTAACGGTATCGCCCGATTTGAATTCGCTGTAGCCCATCATTTCGTGCCACGGCGCGGACTTCGTCATTGCCGGCTCTATGAGTTTTAGCAGTCTGACGGTTGTCGCATAGTCGTGCTTCTGGAAGGCTGACCGGGCCAGATCGAAGACGGTCTTCTGCACGTTGCCGTCATGCGGGTCGATCCGCAGAACCGCTGTGAATTCTTCGATAGCCTTCACTACCTTTCCTTCGAGCAGGTAGAGGCCGCCGAGATTATTATGGGCCGCCTTAAAGTCTGGCTTCAGGACGATGGCGCGCTGGAAGTTCTCCTCTGCCCGATCGAGAATATTCTGCTTGAGATAGCAGAATCCGAGCAGATTATAAAGAAGCGAAGAGTCCGGGGCGGTCTTCAGGAGTTGAGTGAACTCGACTGCTGCAGCATCAAACTTGCCGAGCTGCACCAACTGCTTGGCGTGCTCGAATTGGGCGCGAGGATCCGTCTGCGGCCGCCCCGCCAGGGTAATTGAAAACAAAAATAGAGCCACTGCCGGGCGCATGTCCGCGCTCAATTCCTCGCTGCTTCGGTTTGCAGGCTGCGCGCCTCTTCCAACAGCGAGGCGGCCTGAGGGCGATCGCCCGTATTCTCAAAGTGCCTGGCAGTTACGGTGAGTTCCTGAACAAGCAGCGACTTGATTTTTTCGTCGGCGGGATTCAGGCGGTGCGCGTGTCTGAGGTGCGGGAGGGCGTTTTCGTCGTCGCCGAGCGCGAAAAGCGTCGACGCAAGGAGGGCGACCGCATCGAAGTACTCCGGCCGCAGACCCACGGCGGTTTGAAGAGGTCCGCGCGCGGCCGGGTAGTTTTTTAAACGGAAGTAAGTCAATCCCAGATTATAGTGGGGCTCGAAATTGTCCGGATCGAGCATAGCGGCCTTCCTGAAGGGTTCGATCGCGGGTGCGTAGAGTTGCCGCTGGGCCATCGCCATACCGAGGCTCACCAGCTTGGCTGAGTCTGAGCCGTCGAGAAGTTCCCGGCAGCGCGCGAGTGCCAAGTCGCGATTCTGAGAATCCAATGCGACGTTGCAGGCGATCATGTCGCGAGCTTTCTGTTGATCGGCGCTGCGCACCTGCTCGGAAAGCGCGAACTGCCGCTTGGCTTCAATTTCTCTGCCGGCCTTCTGATATACGCGAGCCAGCAGAAAATACGCCCGGGAGTCTGCCGGTTTCAGCTCGACGGCCTTTTGCAAAGATCGAATCGCCGGTTCCAGTTCGCCTTTGCGAAAATAGGCAGAGCCCAGGTAATAGAATTCGTCTGCCACGGGCTCGCCACCGGCGAGATCCCTGAAGCCGCGTATGGCCGAGTCCAGATTGTCATTTAACAGATCCAACCGCGCCAGATAGTAAGCCGTAAAACGGTGGCGCGGATTGAGGTGCTGCGCGGCCTGGAACGCGTGCCGGGCGGCTTCAAAACGTCCCTGCGCAAAGTAGCAGACACCAAGATCGTAGTGCGCCAGTGTCAGGGTGGGATCGAGGCGCGCGGCACGTTCGAGGCGCTCAATGGCCGCCTCATAACGCGCATGCTCGAGGTGCGCGAGACCCTGTCCCAGCAGCGCCTGGGCATCCTCAGCGCGTAACGGATGGCATACGCTGAGAAGCAACAGCAGGAACCCGGCGACCCACAACACAACGCCAGCTTACCAATAAAACTTCATGCCGAACTGAATCTGGCGCGGGATGTTGACCTGGTTGCTAATCACGCCGAAAGTCGAAGAACCGAAGCTCGTATCGGGGAGGCCGAATTCCACGCGGTTGAACAGGTTAAAGAACTCCGCTCGAAACTGCAGCCGGTAGCGCTCGAAAAATGTGGTGTTTTTGATAATTGAAAAATTCGTATTGGCTTGACCCGGACCGCGTGTATTCGGCAAAGTACGCGCTACATTCCCGTAATGAAACGACTCATTGACGGCGAATGCATCGGTGTTGAACCACTTACTCAACCGGCTTTGCGCCGACCCGCTGGTTCCATTGTTGGGATCGCCCACCAGATCCGGGCGTGTCGCAGGATAAACGCAGACACCACAACCGATGAGCAGCGGGATGCCCTTGGCGGCAGTGAAGATCGCGTCCACCTGCCATCCGCTAATGAGGTGTTTGATGACGGGAGTGCTAACGCTACCCCCCAGCGGCCTGCCTTGACCGAAAGGTAGTTCGTAGATGAAACTGACGTTCGCTACTTGTGACCGGTCATACGAAGAAATGGAGCGGTCCAACCGGCGATTATTGAAGTCCTGATGGCCGCCGGCGCCATTTTGGCCGCCTTCGGTCCTTGAGGCGTCGTCGATGGCTTTCGAAAAAGTGTAGGAAACCAGCGTGCTCAAGCCGTGCGACATTCGTTTTTGCGCCTTCAATTGAAGGCCGTGGTAGCTGGACGATCCGACGTGCCCAGCCTGGCCGGAAACGCTGCCGAAATACGGATACGGCAGCAGCAGTTGTCTGCGCGTAATGGTATCCGCTGCTCCGATGGATGAGTTGGCCGGAAGAATTCCGAAAAACGGGTTAGGCAGCGAATCAAACAATGCGTTACCGAGACTGAGGTATTGATCCGGCAAAACGTTGAATTGCGCTCCGGCGAAATCCTCCAGATGCACACCGTGTGAGCCCACATAAGCGGCCTCAACCAGCATGTTACCTGGCAATTCCCGCTGCACTCCGAAGTTCCATTGCTCCATGTAGGGGTGGTTGTCATTCCGGAGAAATCCCACATTGCTATCGCCAACCGACGTTAGCGGTCCGAGCTTATTTCCAACCGTCTGCCGCAAGCCGTTCGGAAATGGATTGCTGAGCAGGCCGCTCCGATCGGGATTGTTAAACGGAGTGATGCCATCCGCCGCGTCCACCGGGCTCGTGATGGGGTTGAAGCCTTGAATCGTCGGATAATTGCCGCTGTTGTCCGCCGTCGTACCGGGATAGAGAATGCCGAACGCCGTTCTGATCACGGTTTTGTTGTTAATCGCGTAGGCAAGACCGAGGCGCGGCCCCCAATCGTTATGCAGCGGATTACTGACTCCCTTGCCGGCGCCATTCACGCCTGGGAAGCCGACAGCGCCCTTGAACGGCGGATTGGGCCGTGTTCCGAGCCCGAGGCCGACATCCACCGGCGTTACGCCCTCGAGCGGAACGGCCGCATTCAGATCGACAAAGCTGAGCTGATTGTAGCGATCTGCGAGCGGGCTCTCATAGTCCCACCGCAGGCCTACGTTCAAGGTGAGCTTACTGTTTACCTTGATGTCATCCTGGACGTAAAACGCGTAGTATCGCTGTGAAAAAAGCCAGTGCGGATCGTATGAGGCGAACCCGCCCCCGTAGGTGCCCAACAGGAGTGAAGCAAAACCGTTGCCGTTGCCTTCGCCTCCGAACGGATCCGGCCCATTGGTAAATCCGGGATCGAAGGTGAACTGACCGCTAGGCCAGCCAGCCTGAAATAGACCACCCTGTATTACTCGCAGATCCATCCCGACTTCAATCGAGTGCCGTCCGATGATCTTCGATAGGTTGGCCGCGAGGCTGTGTGTGGTGTTCGCTCGATCCACCAGGGTGAAGAACTGCGTTCCCAGAGAAGTGTAGCCCGCGATGTCGAATCGGGGGAACATTTTGGCCTCGAACTGATTCACAGCCGAAGCCGGGAACCCGAGCGTTGTCGCATCGAAACCCGCCGAATGCGAGTTGTTTATCTGCTCCTCGCGCACCAGGCCGTAGCGGATATTTAGGACCGTCGAATTGTTTAAAAGGTTGGTATACGAAAGCGTCAGCCCTTTGTGGTGGTTGCCGAAGGGGTCTGAATTGAAATCCGCGATATTCCCCAACGCGTTGCCGCCTTGAAAGGTCTGGCGGTCATAACTGACGCGCGCGAAGATCCGTTGCTTGTCTGTGATGTTGTGGTCCACGCGGAACAGATAAAGATCGGTCGAATTGTGGAAGCCCGCCTGGCTCAGAAAATTGTTGGCGTGGGTGACCGGATCGCCCGGCAAGTTCGGTTGCGGAAAATACTGCAGAAGATTCTGGGCGACGGGATCCCAACGGTTGGGCGGAATGACGTTGCTGGGGAATGGCTGCCGGCTGAAGCTGCCATCCGCCGCCTTCGCTGTAGTGAATGGATCGAAAACCTGATAGAGGCTGCCGTCCTGCCGGAACGTTTGCGAAAAATCGCCCTTTCGCTGCAGATCGGTCGGCACGGTCAAGAATTGCTGGCCGCCGGTAGCCTGGCGGAGTCCTTCGTATGCGCCAAAGATAAACGTCCGGTTGCGGATGATTGGGCCACCGCCTGTGCCGCCAAATTGATTCTGCCGGAACGGTGGCTTGGCTGCCCCGGCGCTGTTGGCGAAGAAATTGTTGGCATCCAGTTTGTCGTTACGCAGAAACTCCCAGATGTCTCCGTGAAATTCGTTGGTGCCCGACTTTGTGACAGCCGTGGTGAGACCGCCGCCTGTTCTGCCGAACCGCGCGCCAGGAGAATTGGTGATGACATTGAACTCCTGCACCGCGTCGAGCGGCGGAATGATGGCGACGCCGTTATAGCCCATGGTTGTGTTCGCCACATCGTCCAGCAGGAACTCATTGGCCAGATTGCGGCCGCCATTAATCGAGATCTGGTTGAGACCGATACCCGGGCCGCCGCTCAGATTGTTACTGCCGCCGCTCACGTAACCATAGCTCTCATTCGGCGTGGTGCCCGGGACCAGTGAGACCAGTTGATACACGTTTCGGCCTTCGAGCGGCAGATCGAGAATGGTTCGCGTGTTCACGGCCGTGCCGATGTCTGAGGTGCCCGGCTGGAGCAGCGGGGCTACGGCCTGCACTTCGACCTTTTGTGTAATCTCCCCCGGTACCAGCGTGAAATCCACGCTGATCTTCTCGGCCACCTGCAGAACGATCTCGTCTCTGACGGCAGTCTTGAAGCCAGCGCTTCCAGCCGACAGGGTATAAGTTGCCGGCCGGACCGAGTTGAACAGATAATCTCCCCGGTCATTGGTCTGGATGGTGATCTTCTCATTGGTGGCCGGGTTCAGCAGGATGACAGTGGCCCCTTGTATGAAGCCGCCGCTCTGATCCGCGACGTGTCCGAAAATCGCGCCGACGTTGGTCTGGCCGAACGCCTGAAGCGAAAATAATCCCAGAAACGCCAGCGACGTGCGCAGAATTCGCATTAGATCCTCCCAGACGAGCAGTTCTGATTGATTTATCAAAAGCGGATGCGTGTGTCAAACGGAGCCCAATTACAAGTCGCGCTTTTTAACTCCATTCGCAATGTAGCGCGCCGTGCGTACGGCCAGAGCCATGATGGTGAGCGTCGGATTTTTTTCGGGAAAGGTTGTAAAGCAGCTTCCGTCTGTTACGAACAGGTTAGGCGCCTCGCGGGCCTGGCAATGGCTGTTTAAGACCGATGTTCGCGGATCGCTCCCCATGCGCACGGTGCCCACCTCGTGGCTCGCGAAGCCCGTCGGCGTCGCGTCGCTGTCGATGACCGAACGAGCCTTGGCGGCATCCAGGATTTCCCTCGCCTTCTCCTTCATGTCCTTCCAGACGGCGATGTCGTTCTCGCAAAACCTGAATCGGATGGTGGGCGCCGGAATCCCGTACGCGTCCGGGCGGCGGGGATCGACCATCACGCGGTTTTCAGCTCGCGCCAATCCCTTCGTATAACCATCCATCGCAAGAAAGCCGGGCTGCAGGAATCGTACCTGCTGCTTGAATTGTTTGCCGAAGCCCTTCAGGTGTGCTGCCTGGAACGGGTACATGAAAGAGTAATCCTGCACCTGAAAATGGAATCCTCCGGCGTAATCGCGCTTCTTGCCGTCGATGTTGAAGCGCGGAATGTAGGAGTGGTCCGTAGCGCCGTCGTTGTTCACGGGCTTGGTGCCCACGAGGTCGCCCAAATATCCGTAGAAACCCGCCGTGACGTGCCCGTGCAGATACCGGCCCACTACGTCATTCGAGTTCGCCAGGCCATTGGGATGTTGCGGAGATCGGGAATTGAGCAGCAGCCGCGCGGATTCTATGGTCGCGCAGCACACCGCAAAAAAGCGGGCGCTGACCTCTTCTTCTTTGCGTGTGACGCTGTCAATCACCGAGACTGCGCGCACTTTCCCTTCTTTGTCGACCAGTAACTCGCGCGCCAGCTTGTTTTGCATGAGCGTAAAGTTGCCGGTCCTGCGCGCTTTGGGAAGCATGGAATTCGGGACGCTGAAGATCGCCCCGATATCGCAGCCCTCCATACAGCCTCCGCAGTAGTGGCATTGCGGCCTTCCGTCATAGGGCTCGGTGAGTACGGCTTTGCGTGTGGGAATGAGGCGGATTCCCATTTTCCTGCACGCGCGCTGCATGATCTCCTCGGAGCACCGCAGCTTCAGGGGCCGTAGGAATTCCCCGTCCGGCAAAACGTCGAGCCCTTCGCGCGACCCTGTCACGCCAATCATTTTCTCTACGTAGGAATAATACGGAGCCAGTTCCTGATAACTGATGGGCCAATCCTCTTCCACGCCCTCCATGCTGCGGGCACGGAAATCGCGCTCGGAAAAGCGGAAACAATTGGCGTTCCAGTGGATGCTGCGGCCACCCACCACGCGAATCCGGTCCACGAAAATCCGGTCGCTATTTTCATATTGGAGTGCAGATGTCAGCTCCGCCGGATAACCGGGTGTGGGCTTCTTCCGATTGGGAAATTCGTACGGCCAGGCGTGGTAGTGAAACTCCTCGGGTCTCGCGATGCGCCCGGCTTCCAACAAGACGACTTTGGCGCCCGCCTCGGCCAGCTCCTTGGACAAAACCCCGCCCGCCGGCCCGGATCCAATCACACAAACATCAAACATCTGAGACCCGCCCCCCTATTCAGCCTTGTGTTCTCCGTGTGCACATCCGGGAAAGTCGATCACAACCGTGTTCCCTTGATACCCGAGATCCTGATGAATTCCGATTTTTGAGGTGTAGTACCCGTCAATGGTGGCCGCCTTTAACGCAACGAAAAATTTCTCTTCGAGGGTTACCGGCTGCTCCTCATTTCGGCTGATCTTTTCCATGATGGTTATTTGCTCCGCTGGTGTGCACTTCGCATATTCCCGGCCGTATTCGTTATTTGCCGAGCGGTCGATCGCGGCGAGGCCATCCATCCACAATTTTTTCACTGAATCCGCCGACGACGAGACGATCTCGTCGACATACTCATACACTTTTGCGATTTTTGCTCCGCGGGAGTGTTCATCGGAGGGAATGATCACCTCCGACAAAGCATCGATGGTCTGTGCCTGTTGCGCGCTGAAATGTTTCAGGACATATGGGACCGAGGACGCGGGTTGCGGGTGATGGTGTGGGGCCTGAGGGGCGGCGCCGATCTCGATCGGGAGCCCAAGGGCTGCCGCGGCCGATCCGGTGATCATTTTGAGCGTCTCGCGGCGCGTGGTCGGGTAAGAACGAGCGTTTTGTGTGTCGTTATCTTCCATGTGGGTGGCCAGCGTTGTAAGTAATCTAATATAACTTGTAGCGGGTTTTTGGTCGGGTGAGCAAACTGCCGCAGGTCCCCGCAAAAGGCGCGTGGCGCTGCGCTACAACGACGGGCGTTTGGGCTAAGCCGTATTGTGCAGTGGACTATCCGCAGTCCGCGGCGGGACTTGCTAGACTAAGAAGTGTTGCCCCCGGCCCCAGCCAACTCTGGACACATCCTGATCGTAGATGATGATGACCGTCAGCTGGCGGCATTGGCGGCGATTCTCTCCGATCGAGGCTTCGAAATACAAATTGCGAGAGACGGCCTCGAAGCGCTGGAGCGCCTCAACACTTTCAAGGCGGACGTCATCGTTTCGGACTTGTTGATGCCGCGTATGGACGGATTCGAGCTGATCCGTCACTTGAAGGAACGCGGCGACCACACTCCGGCGATCGTGCTCACCGCCTTCGGCAGCATGGAGAAGGCGCTATCCGCCGTGCACGACCTCAAAGCATTCTGGTATCTCGAAAAGCCAGTGGAACCGCGGGCATTCGAGATTCTTCTCGAACGCGCCATCCGGCACAAGCGAGCCTTGCAGAATCATGACGAGCTAAAGCGTCAGCTGACTTTTCACGGCGTGCTCGGAGACTTGGTCGGAATCTCTCCCTCGATGCAAGAGGTCTTCTCGGTCATCCGGCAGGTGGCGCCTACTTCTGCACCGGTTTTGATCTGCGGAGAGACCGGCACTGGAAAGGAGTTGGTCGCGCGCGAGATCCATAAGTTTAGTCCTCGCAGCGATGCGCCGTTCGTGGCGATCAATGCGGCGGCTTTGCCGGAGAGTTTAGTCGAGAGCGAGTTGTTCGGCCATGAGAAGGGCGCTTTTACGGGTGCGATGGAGCGCCGTTTCGGCTGCTTTGAGCAGGCCCACGGCGGCACCTTGTTTCTCGATGAGATTGGGGAAATGCCGCTCGCGACGCAGCCGAAGCTTCTGCGCGCACTGGAAGACACGCGGGTACGAAGGCTTGGCGGCAAGAGCGAAATAAAGGTCGATGTCCGTGTTCTGGCCGCTACCAGCCACTCGCTCGAAGGACATTTGCGGGAAGAACTTTACTACCGGTTGAGCGTGTTTCAAATCATCCTTCCTCCGCTCCGCGAGCGAAGAGAAGATATTCCGCTCATTGCGGAGGTCATGATCCAGGCTTTAAACAAAAAACACGCCACTCGCGTGACGGGCCTCGATTCCGAAGTGCTCGACTTGCTGAAGCGGCATGACTGGCCAGGCAACGCAAGGGAACTGCGCAACGTGATCGAACGGGCGACGATTATTGCCGGCGTTGGCGCCATTCAGCTGAATCACCTGCCTTCTGCCAGCCTCGATGTCCGATCCGGCGCGAAGACGTCAACCCCTGCCGGAAGCAAGGGTCAGCTGACGCTTCAGCCGGGACAGCCGCTATCTCGAGCCGAAGAGGCCTATATCAAACTCACGCTCGAGTATGTGAACCATAACCGTAAGCGTGCTGCCGAAATATTGGGCATCAGTCTCCGGACACTGCAGAATCGTATCGGCGAATTCCGCAAAGACGCTAAAGCCGTGACCACCGACTCATAGAAAATGTGGCTCTAACGTCCGGCAGCTGCGAGCCTGAAGCTGAAACATATCAGCGTGTTGCGCAGTCGTCCTCCATACCTGTCGCGGTCGGAAATAGAAGGAATGCGTCAACCAAGAACGCGCTCACGTCCTTACTAGGTAGCCTGATCCGCTGCCGTCTCGGGTCGACGTACAGCAAGGCCAGCTGAGGGAGGGCCGCCAGAACTCGATCTAGAGTCTCCCGGTTCTCCAGGCTGGCATCTCTTGCCGTCCAAGGTAACTCAGCTTCATGCCCACGCCATCGCGAACGGCCAGAAAGCGGGAAGGTTACGACGGAGAATACTCTGACGCCTGCCTGCTGCAGGCGAAGAGCGAGCGGCGAGAAATCGCGATCTCTGTCCTCGCCTCCATCCTTCCTACTGGACTTGGAAACGTGGTCGAACCCATAAAGAGCGAGCACGGCGCGGCTGTCCCGGTTGCGTAGCAAGTCCTGTATGTTTCTCGAGATCGCCTCTTCACGATCATCAAGGTACGGGCTTCCCTTAACGTCTTGCGTACCTCCCTCCAGCCCATGCTGATAGGCGCCTATCGAATACTGTACGGTGCGCAGTTCGGCTCGTACCTGGTCACCCACGGCCAGCCGTTTCAGGGCATCGACTGTCTCCGATCCGTGCTTCTTGATGTCCGAAGCGTCAGGAACGCGCACCGCAGCGGCCCCGGCCACTTGCTTCTGGATTGCCAGCAGATGCTGACGGATAGCCGTCGCAGGCGAGTCGACATCCACCAAATGAACACGGATCAGTTCGTTTTCGTTTCGACCTTTATTGAAGCGCCGTATTGCCTGAAGAACTCCCGACCGCAAGCAAAGCGCCTCCGGCACTGTGCTCGACCTGCCCGAGACATAGGCGAGTGCTTCGCGTTCATAAACCGCCTTTTCTTCAAGCGCAACATCTCGCAGCCCTGTTCCTGTGTAGAGTCTCGCCAGGTACTGTATAAGAATGTCTTCGGTCTCTTTGACACCGTGAAGTTCGCCCAGGAGATAAACTTGGTATCCTGACACCGGCAACGGAAGGGCGGTCAGATCGCGGTCGGCCCATACCCCTGGACGCAACTCCGGCACAGGGCCGAAAGCGGCGACCACCAACGACAGGAGCGCCGCTCCGAAGCACATTGTCCTGCGAAGCATGATCCTCTTCTTGTAGTGAATCCTCCTCGCTTTTGTCAACAATTTCTTAGCACCTGAAACGAATCCGCGGGGATGCCTCGGTGGGTCACGCATCGGATGCTCGGTGCCTCCCATTCAGGAGACAATAAGAGAGCGGCTCTCAATCCATGGCAATCTTCTATCGATACTTGCAGCATTATTGGAAGTTGGTGGCGGCGGCATTGGTGCTGGCGGCTATCAATCAGGTCTTCTCCCTGCTCGACCCGCTGATCTTCCGGCACATCATCGACTCATACGCGACGCGCTATCGAGAATATTCGAGCGCGCAATTTCTGAGGGGAGTGAGCGTTCTGCTCGGGGCGGCTGTTGGGGTGGCTTTTATATCCCGGGTGGCCAAGAACTTCCAGGATTATTTCGTTAACGTGATTACCCAGCAAGTAGGAGCACGTATTTACGCCGATGGCATCCGGCACTCGCTCGAGCTGCCCTACACGCTGTTTGAAGATCAGCGCAGCGGCGAGACGCTGGGCAAGCTGCAAAAAGTCCGGACCGACGTGGAAAAATTCATCTCGTTGGCAGTAAACATGGTGTTCACGACACTCATTGGCCTGGTGTTTGTGATGATCTATGCGTCCCGCGTCCATTGGTCGGTTGCGCCCGCATACCTTCTGACGGTGCCGCTGCTCGGCGGCTTGAGCTCCATACTGAGCCGCAAAATCAAGGAGGTCCAGAAGGTCATCGTGCGCGAGACAACTGCCCTGGCCGGCGCCACCACGGAATCGTTGCGCAACATCGAGCTGGTAAAGAGCCTGGGCCTGGCGCAGCAGGAAATAGCGCGTCTCAACATGACCACGGCCAAGATCCTGAAGCTGGAGCTGAAGAAGGTGCGCTACCTGCGCAGTCTCAGCTTCGTGCAGGGTACCTGCGTAAATCTATTGCGAACGTCGATTCTGTTCCTCATGCTTTATCTGATCTTTACGCAGCGCATCACGGTGGGGCAGTTCTTTTCCCTGTTCATCTATTCGTTCTTTATCTTCGGCCCACTGCAGGAACTCGGCAATGTGATCAACGTGTATCGCGAAACGGAAGTCTCCCTGCAGAACTTCGAGGCAATTCTAAAACTTCCGCCGGAACCGCGTCCAGTGCATCCGGTGGCGGTGGGGACTCTGGAGACATTGCGTTTTGACAACGTTTCGTTTCAGCATCAGTCGGCTTCATCGCCGGCACTGGACGAGATTTCTTTTCAAGTAAGCCGCGGCGAAACAGTGGCCTTTGTGGGCCCATCTGGAGCGGGGAAAACCACACTGGTGAAGCTGCTGGTGGGCCTCTATCGGCCTAAAACGGGCCACATCTACTACAACGGGACAGCGGAGAATGAAGTCGACATCGAGGGCTTGCGCGAGCGGATCGGATTTGTGACGCAGGATGCGCAGCTGTTCTCGGGATCGATCCGCGAAAATCTGCGCTTCGTACGGTCGGATGCAACCGACGGGGAATGCCTGCAGGTGCTGCATCAAGCGTCAGTCGAGAGCCTGCTCGCGCGCGCGGACAGCGGCCTGGACACCCTGATTGGCGAGGGCGGCGTGAAAGTGTCGGGCGGCGAGAAGCAGCGGCTCTCGATCGCGCGTGCGTTGCTGCGCCGGCCGCAATTGCTGGTGTTCGACGAGGCGACTTCTTCCCTTGATTCGCTCACCGAGGAAGGGATCAGCCAAACCATTCGCGATCTCGGGTCGGGCCGCAATGCAATCACGATCCTGATCGCGCACCGCCTGTCGACCGTAATGCATGCCGATCGCATCTACGTGCTGGAGCGTGGCGGCATCGTCGAGTTTGGCCGCCACAGCGAACTGCTGGCGAATAAGGGACTGTATTACGCGATGTGGCGGCAGCAAGTGGGCGAAGGAAAAGGGCCGCTCGCGGCGTCGCCGGTATTGTCGGCGGCAATTTAGCCGGCTTCGCAGCGGGAACCGTGCTTTAATTCGCCGCCTTACTGGTCTTCAGTTCATCGAGAATGGCTAGAGATTTCTTGATATCCGGATCGTCTGGTTTGACAACCTGGGCAGTGCGTAATTCGCGTTCGCCCTTTTCGAGGTTACCGGAGCGGCAGTAAATCAGTCCAAGATTCTTGTGAAGATCGCCGTTTGATTGACAATTGCCGCACACTTGAACGGCTTCCTCGAGTTGCGCCACGGCTTGGTTCCAGTCCCGCGCGCCAGCGGCCGCCAACGCAAAATTGCTTAGAGTATCAGCCCGCTCCGTAATGCGCCGTTTTTTTTGCAGCTCAGTAAAGCGCTCCTGGTACTTTTTGGCTTCGGCTGGATCGGTTTTGCTTAGGTGGCGCGACAGATTATAGAGCGCCTCGGCATGTTCAGGGTCGAGTTCGACCGCCCTTCGCCAGTGTGCGATGGCTTCGTTTTCTTTTCCTATTTTTGCGAGATCTTGCCCGAGTAGATATTGCGCATCGATGTTGCGAGGTTCGAGAAGCAAAACCTGTTTCAGGAGGTCCGCCGACCGAGCGGCATTGTCGAGCTGCTTTTCGGCGACTGCCAACAGGTAGAGTGCGAGTGCGTTGTTTGGGTCCAGGCGGACTGCGGTCTCGAGCTCGGCCTTGGCGTCCTCATTGCGTCGAAGGTCGAACAGCGCGCGTCCTTTGTTATAGTGCGCCGTTGAGGAGCCGGGCTTCAAGCGCACGGCTTCGGAAAACTGCACCAGCGCTCCTTCGAGGTCCAGCTGGTCGGCAAGCGCTATACCCAGGTTCAAATAAGCCTCGGCAAAATTCGGCGTCAGTGCGACCACTTTCCGGAAGTTCTGCACCGCTTCCGGCCCGCGGCCAAGCCTGGTTTCGACCATGCCCAAAGCGGTCAGCGTACTCGCACTGTTGGGCGAGAGCCGGACGGCGTTTTCTATTTCCTTGACGGCTTCCGGAAAGCGGCCCTGACTGGCGAGGATCAGGCCGAGATTGACAAAGGCCTGGGCGTACTGGGGATTGTTCTCGACGGCCTGCCGGAATAGAGCTTCTGCCTCGCGGTTGTTGCCTCGCTGACCGTAGAGAACGCCGAGATTGTTTTGCGCTTCCGCATACTGCGGGTCGAGCGAGAGCGCTGCCTTCAACCTGACTTCCGCTTCCGCCAGTTTTCCGTCCTGGAGGTCCAGCAAACCGAGCTGATTTTGAGGTAACGGCAGTTTGGAATCAAGTTGGATCGATTTCTCAAGAGCGGCGCGCTCGCTTGCGCGGTCACCCCCTTTGTCGAGCGCCAGCGCCAGATTGTAATAAATCTTGGCGCTGTTGGGCTCTGATTTCAGCGCCTCCTCATAAGCCTGGATGGCGCCCTTCGCGTCACCATCCTCAAGCAGGCGGTTCGCCGTGCTGGCCTTGGCGGCGGCCACGCTCTCCTGCACGCTTTGCTGTTTCTCCAGTTCGAAATGCTTGAGCTGTTCGCGAGCGCTTTCGGTCTGGTTGAGGGCACGGAGCACACCGGCGAGCTGGTAGCGCGCCTCCGAGGAATCCGGATGCAATTCGAGAGCCTTCCGCAAATGCGGCAGAGCTTCCTGTGCTTTGCCCTGCTTCGCCAGCACGAAGCCCAGGTTGTAGCGCACTTCGTAGTCATTCGGATCCATCTCGACGGCGCGCTCCAGTTCACGGCCAGCTGCATCGTACTGAGCGAGGCCGCGTTGTACCGCTCCCATCAGGTAGTGCGTTTCGAAGTCGTCAGGCTTTCGTCGCGCATAGTCCTGAATGAGCGGGAGGGCCTCATCAAACTCCGAAAGGGTCACCAGTGCCTTGACCAGCGAAAGGCGTGCAACATCATTGCCGGGATCGAGCCGCAGAGCCTCGCGGTACTCGTCTGCGGACAGGCGGAAGCTGTTCTCTTTGGCGTAAATCGTCGCCAGGTTGAAGTGCGCGAGTGGGGAGCCGGGCTCATCTTTGACGAGTTTGACCAGGGTATCGATCGCTTCCGTCGAATTGCCGTTTTGCGAATACGCTGCAGCCAGGGCAATTCGAAGATTGACATCTTTCGGATCGAGCGCGAGCGCCTGTTTGAGATATCGGATCGCAACGGAAAACCGCTTCTGCGCAGCGAAAATCTGAGCGAGGTGATCGAGCGCCGCCACCAGACGCGGATCGAGTGCGAGCGCTGCCCTAAGTTCGGCTTCCGCGGCCGGCAGTTGGCCCGACTCTTGCAGCGCGATTCCCAGGGCGGTGTGCACGGGAGCGCGGCCCGGGCTCAGTTTGTCCGCTTGCCTCAACTCGCTGACGGCCGGTTTGAAATCGCGGTCATTCATTAGAGCCAGCGCCAGGTTAAAGTGCCCATCCCAGGCATTAGGGCGGATGCGAATCGCAGACCGGAAAGCGGGGATCGCGCACGCCATCTGGCTGCGCTGCGCGAACCATGCACCCAGCGCATTGTAGGCTTCAGCGGATGGCTGCTTTGCCAGGGCGCCTTCGATGTCAGCAGGGCCGTGGCAATCCGGCGGCATCTGGGCACGTACGCCGACGCAGCAGACTGAAAGAAAGATCAGGAGCGCGGCCGGCGCGGCCTTTGGCATAAACAACAGTTTAACCAGGGACATGCCTGAAGTCCCAAAACACCGCTTACTGACGTGCGCGGCTCAATAGATTCAGTGCGTCGCGGGACGGTTTTTCAGAATGTGATCTTCGCCCCGAACTGGATGATCCGCGATGCGTTTTGCGTGCTCGTGATCACCCCGAAGTTTGGTTCACTGATGTTACTTGACGGATTATTTAGAATCGCCGTGTTGGTGAGGTTAAACGCCTCGGCACGGAACTCGAGTGCCTTGTTCTCCCAAAATGGGAATCGCCGGAAGAGCGACGCGTCAATCTGCCAATAGGCCGGCCCCCTAAGGATGTTGCGGCCCGAGTTGCCGAATGTGTATTTAGCTGGGATGGCAAACGCACCCGTATTGAACCATTCAGCAGCCGTCCTGTGTGAAAGATTCGGGTCGCCTATGAGATTCGCGCGCTCATAAGTCCCCGCGTTTCCCGTGTTGGCGATATCGCCGTCCGCAACGATACTGAAAGGCAGGCCGGAATGTGCCTGAGCGATACTATTCACCTGCCAGCCGCCGATGATGTAGTCGAGTACCCGGTTGCTGGTCGTGAATTGTTTGCCCTTTCCGATGGGCAGCTCATAAACCACATTCACGCTCAAGGTGTGCGTCAGATCGTAACCGGCGACGCTGCGATCGTTGTTGTAGGTATAAGGATTCTGCACGGAAAACCCTTCGACGCCATACCAGCCGTCAGAACCCGTGTCGATCACTTTCGACCATGTATAGGAGACCTGGTAGGCCAAGCCTTTGGCGAAGCGTTTATCGTAGAGGAACTGTAGAGCGTTGTAGTTGCCGCGGCCAATGCTGCGGTCGTAAAACGTGGGACCAATATACGGATAGAGGGCTCGGGCCTGCGGGTCGCCCGGGCCGGGGGTGAGCGCCGTATTGTAATCTCCGCCCACGTCCAACCGCCGGCTGCCCGATCCAACGTAGTCGGCTGAAACCGTTGTACTGTTGTTGAGCTGCTTCGCCACACCAAAATTCCACTGCATGGAGTACGGATTCTTCGCGTAGGGATCCATCATCCACTGCACTTGATTGAACGGAGTAGGCCCTGGAAACGCTCCGCCGATCGAGAATGGATTTTGTCCCGAGATCGTTGGCGTGGCCGATTTTGACGAAGGTTGGTTCAAATTCTGAGCGATCTGCTGCCCAATGTCGGGCCAGTCGCCTTCATAGTTCTGGGCGGTCTGCGTAACGGCGGCCCAGTTGTCATAGAAAATTCCAAAACCGGCGCGTACGGCCATCGTGTCTGTAACGCGGTACGCCAAGCCGACACGAGGCCCCCAGTTGGTCTTAGTGTCGTGATAAATCTTGCCGGTCGGGGATACAACCACGTGCGCCGGCAGCGTGCCATCGCCGGGAATGCAGGGAGCGTGTCCGCGCACGCTGCATGGCGGAGGCAACTTCTGAATCACGTAGGTGCCGTTATTGAAATCAGTTTCCCCCGTCTCAATGCCGCCGTTCTGGCCGATGGTGGCATTGGTTCCATACGGCGGCTGGAAAGTCCGATCATAGCGGAGACCCAGGTTGACTGTCAGCCGCGGGGTCGCTTTCCACGAGTCCTGGAAGTAAAAGCCCATAACTCCGCCCCAGCGCGTGGTTTCATGAACATTGCGGCGGTTGGCGTTGTCCGGCACATTGAGCAGGAATGAAGCGATGGAATTTCCCGGCTGCGCGGAGTTTTCAGGATTCCCGGTCTGCTGGTACGAGTAGGTTACGTTGGAGCTGGCGTAGATGGATTCGAACGTATTGCTGTTCAGCTCGCCGCCAAAACGCAGCGTATGATTGCCCATGATCTTCGATACGTTCGCTTTGTATTGCCAAACGTTGGTGAAGTTTGGATCCAGCGTGTCGCTTGTGCCTGGAATGGGGTTGTTATAGCCGCTGATACTGACGCTAGGCAGTAAGAGCGGCGTCGCGATAAAGTTGCCGGCAAAGTTATCGGCGAATCCCAAAGCCTTGATGGTGGACTCCGAGATACCTGGGGCCACTGTCTGACCGTTATTCTCCTGGTGCGAGCGGCCGAATTGGGCTTGCAGAACCAGACTCGGACTAAACGTGTGAACCCAACTGGCGCCGTAATTTTGCGCGGGGTAGTTGGACGCGTTGTGAAAACCCGGGAATCCACCGGACGCCGTCGTATCGTAGTACAACCCACTATACCGAAACCAGAAGAAGTCTTTGGAGCCGAGGGTTTGATCGATACGTGCCGAGAATTCATTCTGCGTCTGAACGTAAGGAGTGGCGTCAGCCGCGTTGAAATTGCCAACACCTATGTCTTGAAGCGCCGGTCTGATCTGCTTGACCAAGGCCACGAGGCGGGTATCGATCAGGCCCGCTGGAATCTTATTGCCTTCGAAAGCATCTCGGATGTAGCTACCAGGGTGGGCCGGATCGGGGCGGGTGGTAAAAGGATTGAACGCCTGAGCTTCACCGCTCAAATCACCGTTGAGTTCGGCATCCGTCGGCAGATGCAAGTAGGTGTTCGCGGCCTGTGTAAACCGTTGACCTTCGAAAGCGCCGAAGAAGAAAGTCTTGTTTCGGCCATCATAAAGCTTGGGAACCATTACGGGACCGCCGGCCGACACCCCAAACTGATTCTGCCGATATGGAGTTACGCTCTTCTGGAAGGTGTTGCGCGCATCAAAGTAATTATTGCGGACGTATTCCCACGCGGCCCCATGCAACTGATTTGTGCCGGACTTGGTTACCACGTTGATGACGCCGCCGAGCACGCCGCCAAATTCCGCCTGATCGTTATGGGAGTTCACCTTGAACTCAGAGATCTGGTCGATGATGGGAGCGACGGTATAAGTGCTTTGGAATGATCCCTGGTTATTAATGCCGTCCGTAAGGAAAAAATTGCTTCGGTTGGTTTGCCCGTTGATGGCTGGGAAAACAAATGCGCCGCCGGTGAAGACGTTGCCGAATCCACCCGAGTTCTGCGAAACGCTGACCGGCGCCACGCCCGGCGTCAGCGAAAGGAGTTGCGTGAAGTTGCGGCCATTCAGGGGCAAGTCGACCACCTGCTTCTCGGCAACCACTGTCCCCAACTCCGCCGTGGAGGACTGGACTAACTGGCCGGATGCTACTACATCTACGGTTTGCTGCACGGTGCCGACCTGCATGGTCAGATCGAGAGTGGTAGTTTGATTGACCGCCAAGGTGAACTGCGGAATCCTCGATAATTCAAAACCTTGTGCCTCCGCCTGGAGCGTATATTGGCCGGGTGTGATGCTCAAGAAGACGTAGTTGCCCGCGTTGTTGGATTGAGTTACGTGGCTCACCGAAGTGTCCACGTTCTGCAACGTGATCTTTACCTGGGGCACTACGCTGCCGCTGGAATCGCGGACCACGCCGGTAACGGACGCCGATGACAGTTGCGCAAACGCGCTAGATGGTGCGAATGCGAGGATAAAAATGACGAGAGCATTTGACAGTATCCGTTGGACCCGAATGTAGGTGTGAACTTGCATAGTTCCTCCTCGACCTGGAGACCCTTGAACGGTTTCTGGTGAAATATGTCATCTTTTCATTTCGGTGTCAACGAAAATAGTCGATTTCTACTACCCAGCGCCAAAAACTTACATCTGCGCATGAACACGTGCCCCTAATGGAGGCGGTTCCGATGATAAGCCCTTGTTTTCTAATCAGGTACGTGTCAGTCAGATGCTTACGTACTATGAGGAGCGGGCGTCATTTTGAAGCCCCACGCGTATTCGCCCGGAAGCTGACCCGTTTTAATTACCAGGTTGCCGTTGGCCCGAGACCATTCGAGCTGTTTAGCGCCGCCAAGCAGCGAGATCGTGGCGCCACCGTTCGGTTCGAGAGAAGGAATGGATACTGTTCCGCCTTGAGGCCGGTCAAGTAAGAAGATATTAAGAGCATTTCCCTTTTTTGTGAAGCGAATATCCACACCCTCCACGCTCTTCGCCGAGGCGCGGACCCAGGGCCGCGTGCCGAAAATCCCTTCTCCGTTCACGCCAAGCCAGCGGCCAAGCGCATGTAGCCGGTCGAGCTGAATTTCAGAGATGCTGCCGTCCGAGCGCGGGCCGATATTTAGCAGCAGGTTGCCATTCTTGCTGACGATATCGACCAATAGCGCGATGAGCTTATCCGACGCGATGACTTCCTTGGGACCCTCGACGCGGTTGTAGCCGAAGCTGAATCCCAACCCGCGGCAGGATTCCCATTTCTTTTCCGTGATTTTGTCGTACTTCGCATATTCCGGCGTGGTGAAGTCGGAAAAGTCGACGCCGAAACGGTTGTCGATCACCCCCTCTGGGACGCGGTTATAATACTCGGAGAAAATCTTCGTCAGCTTGCCGGCTTTCGGATAGGTGATGTCGTTCCACATCACCGAAGGCTGGTAGCGCTCGATCAACTCGCGCCAGTGGGCATCGGCGTAGCGTGCATACTCTTCGGTCTGCGGCGCAGTGGTGCGCAGGTCTTCGCGAGACGCAATCGGTCTGGTTTCGAAGGTCCAATCCAGGCCTCCGGAGTAGTAAAGCCCCATCTTCAATCCCTCGGAACGAACCGCGGAGGTCAGCTCACCCACCAGATCGCGCTTCGCTGAGATAGCGGCGGCCGGCCGCTTGGGATTCGGAACGCGGCTGGGCCACAGCCGAAAGCCGTCGTGATGCTTGCTGGTGAGGACCACGTAGCGCGCGCCGGTTTGGTGGAACAATTTGGCCCACTCAGCCGGGTTCCATTTCTTCACGTCCTTATCGAACATGGGAGCGAATTGGTAATAGTCGAAGTTGGCTCCGTAAGTCTCGATGTGGTGCTTGTAAGTGGGTGAATCCTTCAGGCGCAGCGAGTTCAAATACCACTCTGCGTATGCGTTTTCATAAAACCACCGGCTCGGATCGACTTTGTGTAGTTCGCCAGACGGCGGCGCCCAGGCCGGAACGGAGTAGAGGCCCCAGTGAATAAAGATGCCGAGTTTGGCGTCGTTATACCAATCCGGCACGGTGTGCGTGCCAATGGATTCCCAAGTCGGTTCATAATGAGCGGCGGGTTCGGAGTGTAAGACGCCGGCGGCAAAAGCTCCGGATAAAATTCGATGGAAGCTTCTTCGATTCATAGTTGATCACCTGGCTTTGAGCAGCAATCCTCTCATAAAATCGTCTCCCGGGAAAAGCCCCGTGTAACGCCGGCCTTACCACGCTCGCAATTTTACGGCGGCCCATTGCGCATCTTTTTCCGAGTGGCATAGGAGACAAGCATTGGGGCTTTCCTGGGCACCGAAACGTTCCGTCATGTCCGCGCTGGGGATATCGTCGATCTGATGCGTGCGCGCCTTGAATAAGACACTGTTCATGATCCGGGGCATGTGGCAGTTCACACACCGGCTGGCTTCCGAAGAAGCCGCGTGATGCGTGTGTGCACTGACGTTGGCTGCGAATTTCCGGTGGCACCCGAGGCACATGCGATCCGGATCGCCGGCGAACTTAAGCGAGGTCGGGTTCGAGCCGGAATCCGGCCCGTGCGGTTGATGGCAGTGACCGCAATGCGCCTCACCCTTGCGAAAACACGCGGTGCGACGAAATGCTTCGACAATGAAGGTAGTTTCGCGAAACCTGCCATCCTTGTAGAAAGCCCGCCTGGCGACGTCGGCATAAGGACGGCTCAGGTAAGTTGGGGGAAACGACGCGCCTTGCATTGCATAGTTCAACTCACCATCCACTCCCGGCTGCCGTAAAGCCGATTGCGCGTGGCACTGGCCGCAAATTGCTACATATTCGCGCGCACCGATGGTGCGAAAGTCAGCGGCGGTGTGAACCGCACTTTGGGCAGCACCATTCCTCGAATTCATAGCGAGCACGTGATTCCGGGCGGGCCCGTGGCACATCTCGCAATTGATTCCGGTCTCGCGAAATTCATAGTCGTGCGGACTCGACGAGCCGGCTTTGGCGATCTGCAACTGGCTGGTATGGCAAGGCGCGCAGTTGGGTTGATAGCTGGTTGCGGGGTTGAGTTGATTGAAGGCGGTTACTTCAGCCCGACCGAAACCTGGCGGATCGATGACCTTCCAGTAGTTGACCCACTTCTTTTCGATGGCGCTGTATTGGATGGGAAATACGTGGATGTCTCCACTCGGTAAGAGCGTCGCATAGGCCTGTTGCCACTTCGATCCGATGGTGTAATTCACTGGATAGGTGCGCCAGTCGCCGCTATTGTCGCGGATCGCGAAATAATAGTTGTCATGGCTGGAAGACATGCGGGCCACAAGCGCGCCCGTCGTATCGCTGAACTGATTGTTCACACGGAAATCGCCGATCACGTTTTCGGGCTGGAGCGGGCGAAGCATGCGCGCCATGCCGGTCTTTTGCCACGCCGCATAGACAGCGGCATGACAGGGCTGGCAGGTTTGCGATCCGGCGTAGACCGCGCCGGATGCCGATAGAGTTGTAGAGGCCGTAGCGGGTGCGGCTTTTAACTCGCCGCCCCGTTCTACAGCCGAAAGGAAACCGTCGAAAGTTTCCTCGGATTTCGGTATTTCCGATCGGTAAATTTGCTGGAGGTTATCGGTGGCTTTAGACTGCAGTGGGCCTGGCACGCCGCGGGCCTGCGCAAAATAGAATGCCGCAAGCCGCTGTTTGCCTAACGACAATTCCGTCAGGCCGAGCAGATAATTGATCTCGGCGTCGCGCGCATTGAAGATTCTCGCCTGGATCAGAAAAGCCTCGGCATCGAGCAACTTCTGCCGCTTTTTGTCCGCAGCATCGTGCAACGCCTCCGCGACCGCAACGCGGCCGAGCACAAAATAGCTGGATGCTCTGAGTTCATCTTGCAATCGAGGCCAGTCGGCAGCCGCAATCGCAGCGGGGCGATCGAACAATGCCAGATAAATCAGAGCTGCGCGAGCACTTTCCTTTGCCTTGTCCAGTTGCTGCAGCTGCGCCGCAACGTTAGCGAGGGGCACTAGCAATAAGGTGTTTTCGGGAAACAAGCGAAGCGATTGCGAGCCGAACCGGAGAGCCTGACCGTAATCGTCAAGGTCGATACAACTCTTGGCTGCGATCTCGTATGCCTGCGCCAACAGCCAGGATTGCGGGTAGATCTCGACAAAACGTTCGGCGAGCACACGGCGTTTTTGCGGATCGCTCGCGCGATAGAGTTTCAGAAACGCGCGGCGTTCGTGAGGGTCAGCCACCTGATCGATGATCGTAAAGGGTTTCGATTGTGTGCTGTCACGAAACATCACCGTGTCGATCGCCTGACTGCGCAAGAGCATTGCCAGCGCGCATCCAACACACACCACTCGTAGTGTCCGGCCTTTCATGTCTTACGCCGAGCCGAATCATTATGCCATGTTGATTGGGTTTGCTACACGCTCTCGATTGATCGGGTGGGAATGATTGCCGATGTCCAGTCCGAAATGCGCGACGGTTTGAACAAATTAGAGCTGGCCAACTTCCTCGGCTCGTCGAGTCTGTTCCACCCAAATCCCGCGCCACTCCGATACCCGGCCGGCCAAACCGAGCGAGGTCAGATAGCTTTTGTCCATCTCGGCGATAATACCGGTGCCCTCGGCTTCATGGTCGAGTGCGTCCGCGATATGAATGGCGCCTGCGGCCGTGAAGTGCTCTGCCGAACACAGAGACGGCTGGTGATGGTAAGCGACCGCGCTGCATACCGGATCCGGAAATCCCCAGAGCCAAAGCAGGTATGCTCCGATCTCCGCATGCGTCTCGTTAAAACATTGCTGCTCAGCTTCGCTGGCGGAAAGGCCATCCTTGCCGGCCCTGGTAAGCATGTCGGAGTATTCCTTCGGGTAGTTGGACGCCAGAACCAACTTGCCGATGTCGTGTAACAGGCCGGCAACCATACTTGTGTCGCATGCCCGTTTGACAAGCCCTTCAGCATTTGCGATTGCGCCGGCTACCGTACCTGTAACCGTACTGTGCGCCTGTAGCTTCTCGATGAACGCGCGCGGCAGGCCTGTCTGCCGGAACGCCGCAAAGACACCGGCTGACAAGGTCAGCGCCCTGATAGTATCCACGCCCAGGTAGACGGCAGCTTCCGACGGACTTGCGATATATCGGTACAGACCAAAAAACGACGAGTTAGTGATCTGAAGGATTTTCGATGTGAGGGCCACGTCTTTTGCGATGATCTCGCCCAAGGCGCGGCTGGAAATTTCCGGATCATTCAACGATGAGATGAGCTTGTCGTGCACCGCGGGCAAACTCGGCAGCGAGGTGATGCGAGAAATCAACGTTTTCAGCCTGGGTGATACCAGCATGGTCCGGATGCGAAAGGCGGCTTCCAGCGTCTTCCGGAGCCTGGCCGCGTCGCACGGTACCATCAAATATTGGTGGGCTGGATTGACCGTTCGGATGGCAAGCTCCGGCTGCATGCCGCGGGAGAACGCAATCCGCACCACTAATGGATAACGCCGCAGGACCTCGCTCAGGAGTTCGTGCGCGCCCATGTCCGACAGGCGCACGCCAGTGGCAATCACGTCGAAGTCATTGCTGTCGAGTTCAAGAAGCGCATCGCGCGCCGTAGTGCGGAACGACATCTGCCATGCAGATGGGACCTGGCGAAGCAGTACCTTCAAACCATCAAGAAAGGCTGGATCCTCGTCGACGAACAGGATTCGCTTGGTTTGCTCATTAACACCATGCTGGCCGGCCTCGTCCAACGAAAAAAGCTGTGTCTCCGTCGTTCGCTCTACTGTCATGTTCTCTTCTCTAACAATCGGCACTGGTTATTTTTCTGCGGCCGCCAGGATACTGAGTACCCGAATTTGGGGAGTAACTTCGGAGAATAGTTGAAGTAAACATAACCCTCGCACCGCCGCACATCATGTTTACCATAGAGTGGCTTCCCGAGTGAATAGTAACCAATGTTAACCGAGCGAAACGTGCCAGTATCAGATGTCTCATCACCAAGGTTAATGAGCTGACTCATGAAAAAAAATTGTTTGGAAAAAACTCAGGAAAAGACCTGAGTCGGAGGCGATAAGGGTGTTGAACGCGGTATCTTGGGCATCTGAAAAAGATCAGCGGAGAACCCAGGCCCGATGATGTCGGGATTATCGCAATAGGATGTCTCGCCCATGTCGATTTCAATTCAAACAAACGTAACTTCGTTGATGGCGCAGGAAAATTTAAGTATCAATCAGGGTTTTGAAAGCAAGACCATTCAACGCCTGACCTCTGGCTACCGCATTAACTCGTCCGGGGACGACGCCGCAGGACTGGCCGTTGCCAACCAATACCGTGCCGATATTGCCGAACTGACCCAAGGCGTCCAGAACGCCAGCAACGGCCTCACGCAGTTGCAGATCGTCGATGGCGGTTTAAACAACATCTCGCAGATGCTGGACCGCATGAAGACGCTGGCGGCCGAATCGGCCTCCGGCACCTTCACGGGCGACCGCACGACGCTGAACACCGAATATCAGAAACTGATTACTGAAATCACGCGGCAGGCGAGCAACGTCAACCTCAACGCGGGCGGCAGCTTTAACACCAACCTGAATGTGTACATCGGCGGCGGCCGCACCAGCAATCTGACGGGCTCCACGCAGATCAATGTG
>Ga0070681_10000250_pt1 | contig 42625 bp, 50 predicted proteins | sample KBSC83BmetaG_FD_65650 | JGI IMG/M metagenome (GOLD analysis project Ga0070681, IMG submission 65650) | Corn rhizosphere microbial communities from Kellogg Biological Station, Michigan, USA - KBS C8-3B metaG | ecosystem: Host-associated > Plants > Roots > Rhizosphere | place: USA: Michigan...
TGAGTATCGGACTGGTAGGAAAGAAATGCGGCATGAGCCGCATCTTCACCGAAGACGGAAGCTCGGTGCCGGTGACGCTGATCGAGGCGACGCCGAACCGCGTGACCCAGGTGAAGACCGCCGACAACGACGGCTACGTCGCGGTGCAGGTTACCGCGGGCGTCAAGCGCGCATCCTTGCTGGCCAAGCCGGCCAAGGGCCATTTCGCCAAGGCGAAAGTCGAACCGGGTCGTGGGTTGTGGGAATTCCGCCTCGACGACAAGGACGCGGGCAAGTACGAGGTCGGCGCGGAAATCAAGGCCGACGAGGTGTTCAAGGTCGGCCAGATGGTCGATGTCGCCGGCGTGACCAAGGGCAAGGGCTTCCAGGGCACGATCAAGCGCTGGAACTTCACGATGGGCGACGCCACGCACGGCAACTCGCTGTCGCACCGCGCGCCGGGGTCGATCGGCCAGCGCCAGACGCCGGGCCGCGTTTTCCCGGGCAAGAAGATGGCCGGGCACATGGGCAGCGTGAATCGTTCCGCCATGAACCTGGAAGTGATGCACGTGGACGGCGAGCGCCACCTGATCGCGGTCAAGGGCGCGGTGCCCGGCGCGACCGGCGGCGACGTGATCGTGCGTCCGGCGGCCAAGGCCTGAGAGGAGCGATGACGATGGAACTCAATGTGATCGGCGCCAAGTCGCTCAAGGTTTCCGAAGAGATCTTCGGCGGGAAGTTTCGCCGGGACCTGGTGCACCAGGTCGTCACCGCGTATCGCAACGCGGGGCGCGCCGGCACCAAGGCCACGCTCAATCACAGCGAAGTCTCGGGCACCACCAAGAAATTCAAGAAGCAGAAGGGCGGCGGCGCGCGTCATGGCGACTACCGCGCCAACATCTTCGTCGGCGGCGCGCACGGGCATGCGCTCGAACCGCGCGATTTCTCGCAGAAGGTCAACCGCAAGATGTACCGCGGTGCGCTGCGTTCGATCCTGGCGGAACTGAATCGCCAGGAGCGCCTGAAGGTCGTGCCGCAGTTCGGCGTCGACGCACCGAAGACGAAGGATTTGATCGGCAAGCTCGACCAGCTCGAAACGAAGGGCCGCACGCTGATCGTTGCAGGCGAGGTCAACGAGAACCTGTACCTCGCCGCGCGCAACAACCCGAAGGTGATCGACGTCGTCGACGTCAACGGTTTGAATCCGGTGGCGCTGGTGGGCGCCGATCACGTGGTGATGACGGTCGATGCGGTGAAGAAGATCGAGGAGTGGCTGGCATGAGCAACGAGACTGACCTCAATCAGCGCGTCCTCTCCGTGCTGCGCGCGCCGCGCATCTCTGAGAAGAGCGCCAAGCTCGCAGAGCACAACCAGTACGTGTTCGAGGTGGCGGTGGACGCCACCAAGTCCGACGTGAAGTCCGCGGTCGAGCAGTTGTTCGACGTCAACGTGAAGTCGGTGAACATGGTCAACATCAAGGGCAAGCTGAAGCTGTTCCGCTTCCGTCCCGGCCGCAAGGCCAACGTGCGCAAGGCGTATGTGCGGCTGGCCGAGGGCCAGAGCATCGACGTCGCGGCCAAGGCCTGATTGAAGAAGGTGCAATGAGATGGCACTGATCACACCCAAGCCGACATCGCCGGGCCGCCGCGGAATGGTGCGCGTGGCGACTGCAGGCCTGCACAAGGGCGCGCCTTACGCCGCGCTCACCGAGCCGCAGGCCAAGACCGGCGGCCGCAACCACTATGGCCGCATCACCACGCGCCACAAGGGCGGCGGCCACAAGCAGCACTACCGCATCATCGACTTCAAGCGCGACAAGCACGGCATCGCCTGCCGCGTCGAGCGGCTGGAATACGATCCCAACCGCACCGCGCACATCGCGTTGTTGCTCTACGTGGATGGCGAGCGGCGCTACATCATCGCGCCCAAGGGCGTGCAGACGGGCGAACAGTTGATGGCCGGGCGCGATGCGCCGATCAAGGCGGGCAACGCATTGCCCTTGCGCAACATCCCGATCGGCACCACCGTGCATTGCATCGAGATGAAACCGGGCAAGGGCGCGCAGCTCGCGCGCAGCGCCGGCGCTTCCGCGCAATTGATCGCGCGCGAATCCGGTTACGCCACGCTGCGCCTTCGTTCGGGTGAAACCCGCCGCGTCGCGGTGGAGTGCCAGGCCACCATCGGCGAGGTCGGCAATTCGGAACACAACCTGCGCAAGCTCGGCAAGGCCGGTGCAAAGCGCTGGCGCGGCATCAAGCCGACCGTGCGCGGCGTGGTGATGAACCCGGTGGATCATCCGCACGGCGGCGGCGAAGGCCGCACTTCCGGCGGCCGCCACCCGGTGAGTCCGTGGGGCACGCCGACCAAGGGTTACAAGACGCGCAACAACAAGCGCACGCAGAAATTCATCGTGCGTCGCCGCAGCAAGAAATAAGAGCCCATCGACATGCCACGTTCACTGAAGAAAGGCCCGTTCGTAGACCTGCACCTGCTGAAGAAGGTAGAGGTGGCGAGCGCATCCAACAGCAAGCGTCCGATCAAGACCTGGTCGCGGCGCTCGATGATCGTGCCGGAAATGGTCGGCCTGACGCTGGCCGTGCACAACGGTCGCCAGCACGTGCCGGTGCTGGTCAACGAAAACATGGTCGGGCACAAGCTCGGCGAGTTCGCGGCGACCCGCATCTTCAAGGGCCACACCGCGGGCGACAAGAAGGCCGCCGCGCCGGCCGCCGGTGCCAGGCCCGCCGCGGCTGCGCCCGCCGCAGCAGCGCCGGCCGCCAAGTGATGGGAACGGAAATGAGCACGAGTACGACCGAAGCAAAAGCCATCCTGCGGGGCGCCCGCGTCTCGGCGCAGAAGGCGCGGCTGATCGCCGACCTGGTGCGTGGCATGCCGGTGGGCAACGCCAGCGCGGTGCTGGAGCACACGCCGAAGAAGGCCGCGCACCTGGTGCGCAAGGTCCTGCTGTCGGCCGTGGCCAACGCCGAAAACAATCTGGGCGCGGACGTGGACGAGCTGAAAGTCTCGCGCGTGTTCGTCGACGAAGGTCCGGTAATGAAGCGCATGCGCGCGCGCGCCAAGGGCCGCGGTGCGCGCATTCTGAAGCGCACCGCGCATATCACCGTTGTGGTCGGGAGCTGATCATGGGTCACAAAGTCAATCCGATCGGCATCCGCCTCGGCATCTCCAAGGACTGGAATTCCAAGTGGTATGCGCCCAAGCGCGAGTTCGCGCAGAACCTGGTCGCGGACCTGAAGGTGCGCGAGCTGTTGAAGACGCGCCTCGCGCAGGCGGGCGTGTCGAAAATCCAGATCGAACGCCCCGCCAAGAACGCACGCATCACCATCCACACGGCGCGTCCGGGCGTGGTGATCGGCAAGAAGGGCGAGGACATCGAGAAGCTGCGCAATGACGTGTCCAAGATCATGGGGGTGCCCGCGCACATCAACGTCAACGAGGTGCGCAAACCCGAGATAGACGCGCAACTCGTGGCCGAAAGCATCGCTCAGCAGCTCGAGCGCCGCATCATGTTCCGCCGTGCGATGAAGCGCAGCGTGCAGAACGCGATGCGCCTGGGCGCGCTGGGCATCAAGGTCAACGTGGCCGGCCGTTTGAACGGCGCCGAGATCGCGCGTTCGGAGTGGTATCGCGAAGGTCGCGTGCCGCTGCACACGCTGCGTGCGGACATCGACTACGGCTTCGCCGAAGCCAAGACGACCTACGGTGTGATCGGCGTGAAGGTGTGGATCTACAAGGGCGAAATCTTCGATTTCGCCAGCGTGGGCCAGGTGAAGGAAGACGAGCGCGAGAGCTCGCCGTCGCCGCGTCGCGAACGCGGCAGCCGCGACGACGAACCGCGTCGCGAACGCGCACCGCGTCGCGAACGCGAGCGCGCGGGCAAATAAGAACCGGGAATCGCAGACATGCTTCAACCCAAACGCACGAAATTCCGCAAGCAGTTCAAGGGCCGCAACGACGGCCTGAGCCACAGCGGCAACCTGGTCAGCTTCGGCGAATTCGGCCTGAAGGCGACCACGCACGGCATGCTCACCGCGCGCCAGATCGAGGCCGCGCGCCGCTGCATCACGCGCTATGTCAAGCGCGGCGGCAAGCTGTGGATCCGCGTGTTCCCGGACAAGCCGATCACCAAGAAGCCGATCGAAGTGCGCATGGGCGCCGGCAAGGGCAACGTGGAGTACTGGGTGGCACCGGTGCAGCCTGGTCGCATGTTGTACGAGATCGAAGGCGTGACCGAAGCGGAGGCGCGCGAGGCGTTCCGCCTGGCGGCGGCCAAGCTGTCGGTGCAGACCCAATTCGCGACACGGGCGGTGCTGTGATGAAGACGAACGAGATGCGCGGCCGCTCCGCGCAGGACATGAACGAGCACATCCTCGAGCTGCGCCGCGAGCAGTTCAGCCTGCGCATGCAGAAGGCGCAAGGCGGAGAGGCGAAAACGCACGATTTCAAGCGTGTCCGCCGCGAGATCGCGCGCGCGCGAACAGTGCTGGCCGAACAATCGAAACAAGGTGGCCCGAAATGAGCGGCAACGAGAAAACTTCGCGTGCGCTGGAAGGCCGCGTGCTGAGCAGCAAGATGAACAAGACGGTCACCGTGCTGGTGGAGCGCCAGGAACAGCATGGCCTGTACGGCAAGCTGCTGCGCCGCTCGACCAGGCTGCACGCGCACGACGAAACCGGCGCGCGCGAGGGGGACCTGGTGCGCATCAGCGAATGCCGGCCGATGTCGAAGACCAAGCACCATCGCGTGGTCGAAATCGTCGCGCGCGCGGCCGAGTGAGGAGATCGAGACCATGATCCAGATGCAATCCACATTGGCCGCGGCGGACAACAGCGGCGCGAAGGAATTGATGTGCATCAAGGTGCTGGGCGGCTCCAAGCGCCGCTATGCCAGCATCGGCGACGTAATCAAGGTTTCCATCCGCGATGCGATCCCGCGCGGCAAGGTCAAGAAGGGCGAGGTGTACAACGCCGTGGTGGTGCGAACCGCCAAGGGCGTGCGCCGCGCCGATGGCTCGCTGATCCGTTTCGACGGCAACGCGGCCGTATTGCTCAACAACAAACTCGAGCCGATCGGCACCCGCATCTTCGGGCCGGTCACGCGCGAGCTGCGCAGCGAGCGCTTCATGAAGATCGTCTCGCTGGCGCCGGAAGTGCTGTAAGGAATCCGCCATGAACCGAATCAAGAAAGGCGACCAGGTCGTCGTGATCACCGGCAAGGCCAAGGGCCAGCGCGGCGAAGTGACGCGCGTGGCCGGCGATCGCGTGTTCGTGCAGAACATCAACCTGGTCAAGCGCCACACCAAGCCCAACCCGCAGATCAACCAGCCGGGCGGCATCGTGGAGCGCGAGGCGCCGATCCACATCTCCAACGTCATGCTGTTCAACTCCGCCACGGGCAAGGGTGAACGCGTGCGCCGCAAGACGCTCGGTGACGGGCGCAAGGTGCGCGTGTTCGGCAGTTCCGGCGAAGTCGTGGACGCGTGAGGACTTCGACATGACTACGCGATTGCAGAAAATCTATTCCGAAGAGGTCGTGCCGAAGTTGATGCAGCGCTTCGGCTACAAGAACGTGATGCAGGTGCCGCGCATCACCAAGATCACGCTCAACATGGGCGTGGGCGAGGCCACGGGCAACAAGAAGATCCTGGAAAACGCGGTCGCCGACATGGCCAAGATCGCGGGCCAGAAGCCCGTGACCACCAAGGCGCGCGTGTCGGTGGCGAGCTTCAAGATCCGCGACGGCTGGCCGATCGGCTGCAAGGTCACGCTGCGGCGCAACCGCATGTACGAGTTCCTCGACCGCCTGATCAACATCTCGCTGCCGCGGGTGCGCGACTTCCGTGGCGTGTCCGGCCGCGCCTTCGACGGCCGCGGCAACTACAACATGGGCGTGAAGGAACAGATCATCTTCCCGGAAATCGATTTCGACCAGGTGGATGCGATGCGCGGCATGGACATCGCCATCTCCACGACCGCGAAATCGGACGAGGAAGCCAAGGCGTTGCTCGAAGCTTTCCGCTTCCCGTTCCGCAACTGACAGGCCGAGAGAACGAAACAATGGCAAAGACCTCGATGGTCAACCGCGATCTGAAGCGGATGAAGCTGGTGAAGAAGTACGCCGCCAGGCGCGCCGGCCTGAAGAAGATCGTGCTGAACCCGAATTCCTCCTACGAGGAAAAGATGGAAGCGCAGGCGAAGCTGCAGAAGCTGCCGCGCGACGCCAGCCCCACGCGCGTGAGCACCCGCTGCGCGCTGACCGGCACGCCGCACGCGGTGAACAAGAAGTTCGGCTTGGGCCGCATGAAGCTGCGCGCCGCGACCATGCGCGGCGACGTGCCGGGCCTGCGCAAGGCGAGCTGGTAATCCGTCGGATATCGATGCTGAAACGATTCTGGAATCCAACACATGAGCATGACTGATCCCATCGCCGACATGTTCACCCGCATCCGCAATGCCCAGGCCATGGGCAAGCAGACGGTGAGCATGCCGGCTTCGAAGATGAAACAGGCGCTGGCCGATCTGCTCAAGGCGGAAGGCTACGTGCTGGATGCGCGCCGCAGCGAAGACGGTGGCAAGGCCGAACTCGAGATCAAGCTGAAGTACTTCGACGGCAAGCCGGCGATCGAGCGCATCGAGCGCGTCAGCCGCTCCGGCCTGCGCGTGTATCGCGGCAGGGGCGAACTGCCGAAGGTGCTCGGGGGCCTGGGCATTTCGATCATCTCCACCTCGTCCGGCCTGATGACCGACGCGCAAGCGCGCGCCAAGGGCCTGGGCGGCGAAGTGATCGGCCGCGTGGCGTAATTGAAAAGTGCGGCGCAGGACGCGCCGCTTTGTGATCTTCGATCAGGGACGATCGTAAGGCTTGATGAAGAATCTGGAAGATCACCGGAGAGTTTTATGTCTAGAGTTGCCAAAAAGCCGATCACCCTGCCCAAGGGCGTGGATTGCCAGATCGGTGCCGACGTCATCACCGTCAAGGGCCCGAAGGGCACGTTGAAACTGCCGCCAATCTCCGGCGTCAAGGTGGCGATGGATAACGGCATGCTGACCTGCGCCGCCAATGAAGGTACCGACGACAAGTTCGCCGGCACCGCGCGTGCCCTGCTGGCCAACGTCGTCAAGGGCGTGTCGGAAGGTTACGAGCGCAAGCTGGAACTGGTCGGCGTGGGCTACCGCGCGCAGATGCAGGGCAAGAGCCTCAACCTCTCGCTCGGCTTTTCCCACCCGGTGGTTTTCGCCGCTCCGGAAGGCGTGACGATCGAAACGCCGACGCAGACGGAAATCCTGATCAAGGGCGCCGACAAGCAGCGCGTTGGCGAAACCGCCGCGAAGATCCGCGCGTTCCGTCCACCCGAACCCTACAAGGGCAAGGGCGTGCGATACGCCGGTGAACGCATCACTTTGAAGGAAGCCAAGAAGGCATAAATGCGGAGCCGTTCCGCATTGCCGATCCGCTTCCACAGGAAACGAACATGGAAAAGAAAACCGCCCGCCTGCGTCGTGCCAAGTCCACGCGCATGCACATTCGCAAACTGGCCGTGCCGCGGCTCACCGTTCATCGCAGCGGGCAGCACATCTATGCGCAGGTAATCGCGCCGGAAGGCGACAAGGTGCTGGCTTCGGCCTCCACCGTGCAAAAGGCCTTGCGCGAAGGCCTGAAGGCCACCAAGAACAAGGACGCGGCTGCGGCCGTGGGCAAGGCCGTGGCCGAGAAGGCGCGCGCCGCCGGCGTGGAAGCGGTCGCGTTCGACCGTTCGGGTTTTCGTTACCACGGCCGCATCAAGGCCCTGGCCGATGCCGCGCGCGAAGCCGGTTTGAAGTTCTGATCTGACAACAACAACTCCAAGCGGCTTGATGCCGCAAGCAAATGCCCGCATTGACGGGCGACAAGGTGGAAAGATGTCCAGCAACGATCGTGAAAATTCGGACGGCCTGCTCGAGAAGCTGATCGCCGTCAACCGCGTGGCCAAGACCGTCAAGGGCGGCCGCCAGATGAGCTTCACCGCGTTGACCGTGGTGGGCGATGGCGACGGCAAGGTCGGCTTCGGTTATGGCAAGGCACGCGAAGTACCGGTCGCCATTTCCAAGGCGATGGACCGCGCGCGCCGCAACATGGTCAAGGTCGGCCTGAACAACGGCACGCTGTGGTACGCGGTGAAGGCCCACCACGGCGCCGCGCGCGTGTACATGCAGCCGGCCTCGGAAGGCACCGGCGTGATCGCGGGCGGCGCGATGCGCGCCGTGCTGGAAGTGGTCGGCGTGAAGAACGTGCTCGGCAAGGCGGTGGGCTCGCGCAATCCGGTGAACCTGGTGCGCGCCACCATCAAGGGCCTGAAATCGATGGCTTCGCCTGAGCACATCGCGGCCAAGCGCGGCAAGAAGGTCGAAGAGGTGCTGGGCAATGGCTAAGAAGAATGCAAATGCCGCCGGCACGGTAAAGGTGCGCCTGGTCGGCGGCCTGCGCGGCGTGCAGGGCCGGCATCGCCTGAGCGTCAAGGCGCTCGGTTTGAACAAGACCAACGACGTGCGCGAACTGAAGGACAGCCCGCAGGTGCGCGGTCTGATCCAGACCGTGAACTACCTGGTTCGCGTCGAGGACTGAACGATGAAACTCAATACATTGAAACCCGCAAAGGGCGCGCGTCGTGATCGCGTGCGCGTCGGGCGCGGCATCGGCTCGGGCCTGGGCAAGACCGCCGGCCGCGGCCACAAGGGCCAGTACGCGCGCACCGGCGGCGGCAAGGTCAAGGCCGGCTTCGAGGGCGGCCAGATGCCATTGCACCGGCGCCTGCCGAAGGTCGGCTTCCGTTCGAAGATGGCGCGTGACAGCCAGGAAGTGCTTTTGTATCGCTTGGCGTCAATCAAGGCCGACACCATCGACTTGGCCGCGTTGCGCGAGGCCGGTCTGGTGGACGCGCGCGCCAAGCGCGTCAAGGTCGTGAAGAAGGGCGAGATCGGTCGCGCGGTGAAGTTGTCCGGCGTGCTCGCCACCGCGGGCGCGAAGGCGGCGATAGAAGCAGCCGGCGGCAGCGTCGAGTAATCACAAGAAACAGCCAGTGGCCGCTCCCCAATCCAACAATCCGCTCGCCGCGTTCGGCAAGCTCACCGAGCTGCGCCAGAGGCTGCTGTTCGTGGTCGGCGCATTGATCGTATTCCGGCTCGGCTCGTTCATCCCGGTTCCCGGGGTCAATCCGGAAGCGATGACGCGCATGATCGAGCAGGGCGGCGGCCTGCTGAACATGTTCAACATGTTCTCGGGCGGCGCGCTGGCGCGCTTCTCGCTGTTCGCGCTGGGCGTGATCCCCTATATCTCGGCGTCCATCGTGGTGCAGATGATGGGTTCGATCGTGCCGGCGTGGCAGCAATTGCGCAAGGAAGGCCAGGCGGGGCAGCGCATCCTGACCAAATACACCCGCTGGGGCACGGTCGGCCTCGCTGCGTTCCAGGCATTCGGTGTCGCGGTCGCGCTGCAGAAGCAGGGCTCGGCCGGTGGCGTGCCGATCGTCTACGACCCCGGCTTCGGCTTCATCTTCGCCTCGGTCATCGGCTTGACGGCCGGCACCATGTTCCTGATGTGGCTGGGCGAGCAGATCACCGAACGCGGCGTGGGCAACGGCATCTCGCTGATCATCTTCGCCGGGATCGTGGCAGGCCTGCCGCGCGCGCTGACGCAGACCGCGTCGATGGCGAGCAGCGGCGAACTGTCCTCGATCATGGTGCTGCTGGTTGCGGCGGTGGTGCTGCTGGTGACCGCGTTCTGCGTGTTCATGGAAAGCGCCCAACGGCGCATAACGGTGAATTACGCGCGACGCCAGGGCGGCGCCCGCGCCTACATGAACCAGACTTCGCATCTGCCGCTGAAGATCAACATGTCGGGCGTGATCCCGCCGATCTTCGCGTCGTCGCTGATCATGTTCCCGGCGACCGCGGCGACGTGGTTCTCCAATGCCAGCCAGATGCGCTGGCTGCAGACGGTCACCACCGCGCTGACGCCGGGCGAGCCGCCGTACATGATCCTGTATGCGCTGCTGATCATCATCTTCGCGTTCTTCTACACCGCGATCGTGTTCAACGCGCAGGAGACCGCGGACAATTTGAAGCGTTCCGGCGCGCTGATCCCGGGCATCCGCCCGGGCAAAGCCTCGGCGGACTACATCGACGGCGTGCTGACGCGCCTGACCGGGGCGGGTGCGCTGTACCTGGCGGCGGTGTGCCTGATCCCGACCTTTTTGCAGACGGCCTGGCACGTGCCGTTCTATTTCGGGGGCACCTCATTGCTGATCGTGGTGGTGGTGGCGATGGATTTCCGCGCGCAGGTCTCGGCGCACCTGGTGTCGCACCAGTACGAGAGCCTGTTGAAGAAGGCGAATTTGCGCAGGTCATGATGTCGGCGGGCCGCTGTTCGGGCCCGCGGTTGGAAAGGACCGGTCTTCCAGCCGGGCCGAAAATCAGGCTATAATTAACAGTTTGCCGCGCTGGCAACGTATCGGGTTCGGAGAGAAGGAATATGGCGCGCATCGCGGGTGTCAACCTGCCGGTCAACAAGCACGTTTGGGTGGGCTTGCAAAGCATCTACGGCATCGGCCGCTCGCGGTCGAAGACGATCTGCGTGCAGGCCGGGATCGATCCGGCCACGCCGATCAAGTCGCTGTCCGAAGGCGAGGTGGAAAAGCTGCGCCAGGAAGTCGCGCGTTTCGCGGTCGAGGGCGACCTGCGCCGCGAAGTCGGCATCAGCATCAAGCGGCTGATCGACCTCGGCACCTATCGCGGCCTGCGTCACCGCCGCGGCCTGCCGGTGCGCGGCCAGCGCACGCGCACCAATGCGCGCACGCGCAAGGGTCCGCGCCGGCCGATCAAGAAGTAGTGCGATCGTCCATGATCGCCCTTTCGACAAACGGCAATAGCTGTCGCAGTCACCTCGAAATCGGAAACACCAATAGCGGCCGTCCATGGCCGCACTTTCAGAAGAGCTTTTAAACATGGCCAACCCGGTTAAACCGAAGAAGAAAGCCAAGCGCATCGTCACCGACGGCATCGTGCACGTGCAGGCTTCCTTCAACAACACCATCATCACCATCACCGATCGCCAGGGCAACGCGTTGTCGTGGGCGACCGCGGGTGGTGCGGGCTTTCGCGGCTCGCGCAAGTCGACGCCTTTCGCCGCGCAGGTCGCCGCCGAGAAAGCCGGCCGCGCTGCGCTGGATTACGGCGTGAAATCGCTGGAAGTGCGCATCAAGGGTCCCGGCCCTGGTCGCGAGTCCGCGGTGCGTTCCTTGAACGCGCTGGGTTACAAGGTCACCAACATCATCGACGTCACGCCGATTCCGCACAACGGCTGCCGTCCTCCGAAAAAGCGTCGGGTGTAAACATGGCACGTTACCGCGGTCCCACCTGCAAGCTGGCCCGTCGCGAGGGCGCCGATCTTTCGCTGAAGAGCCCGGCGCGCGCGATCGACTCCAAATGCAAGTTCGACAACAAGCCCGGCCAGCACGGCGCCAACAAGCGCGCGCGCCTGTCCGACTACGCCGTGCAGCTGCGCGAAAAGCAGAAGGTCAAGCGCATCTACGGCGTGCTGGAGCGCCAGTTCGGCAACTACTACAAGAAGGCTTCCTCGCTCAAGGGCAACACCGGCGAAAACCTGCTGCGCATGCTGGAAACTCGCCTGGACAACGTGGTCTATCGCATGGGCTTCGCGGTCACCCGCGCTCAGGCCCGCCAGCTGGTGGCGCACAAGGCGATCACCGTCAACGGCAAGAAGGTCAACGTGCCGTCCTACGCGGTCCGTCCCGGCGACGAGGTCGCGCTGACCGAGCGCGCGCGTTCTCAGTTGCGCGTGCAGGAAGCGCTGACCCTGGCCGAAGGCATGGATCTGCGCCCGGGCTGGGTCGAGGTGGATGCCAAGAAATTCGCGGGCGTGTTCAAGGCGCTGCCGGACCGCGGCGACCTGCCTTCCGACATCAACGAGAACCTGATCGTCGAGTTGTATTCGAAGTAAACGGCCGCATTTAGGGTGGAGGACGCGTCGGCGTCCGTCTTCCCCAGCGGCAGAAAGCGCGCCTTTCCATGAGCGCGCTTTCCGGCTTTCCGGTGAATCGAATCCTTCGGTTCGCCACAGATGATTTATCCGGAGTCACACATGTCAGCCACTTCCACCAGCGTCCTGCGGCCGCGCGGCCTCAATGTCGAGCAGCTCGGCCCGAACCATGCGCGCGTGATCGTCGAACCGCTCGAGCGCGGTTACGGCCACACGCTCGGCAACGCGTTGCGGCGCGTGCTGCTGTCCTCGATCCCCGGCTGCGCGATCACCGAGGTCGAGATCGACGGCGTGCTGCACGAGTACACTACGCTGGAAGGTTTGCAGGAAGACGTGATCGAGGTGCTGCTGAACCTCAAGGACGTCGCCATCCGCATGCACGGCGTGGACGAGACCACCATGACCCTCAACAAGAAGGGCAAGGGCGTGGTCACCGCGGGCGACATCACCACCGACCACTCGGTGGAGATCGTCAATCCGGAACACGTGCTGTGCCATCTCACCAAGGACGTGGGCCTCAACATGCGCCTGAAGGTGAAGCGCGGCATCGGATACCAGCCCGCCACCTCGCGCATCAATCCGGACGAGGAATCCCGCCCGATCGGCCGCCTGCAACTGGATGCCTCGTTCTGCCCGGTGCGGCGCGTCGCCTATGAAGTGGACGCCGCGCGCGTCGAGCAGCGCACGAACTTGGACAAGCTCGTGCTGGATGTCGAAACCAACGGCACCGTGCAGGCCGACGAAGCCGTGCGCAAGGCTGCCGAGACCTTGCTGGACCAGCTTTCCGTGTTCGGCGATTTCACACGGCGCGAAAGCGCGGATTCCAAGGCCGAGAAGAGCGGCTTCGATCCGTTGCTGACGCGCCCGATCGACGATCTGGAGCTCACGGTCCGTTCGGCCAATTGCCTCAAGGCCGAGAGCATCTACTACATCGGCGACCTGGTGCAGAAGACCGAAGTGGAATTGCTGAAGACACCGAATCTCGGCAAGAAGTCGCTTACCGAAATCAAGGACGTGCTCGGCGCCAAGGGCTTGTCGCTGGGCATGAAGCTCGAGAACTGGCCGCCGGCGGGTCTGTCCCACGGCATGCAATTGGGTTGAAAAGGTTCACCCGCGACCGTTGTTCGAAGCGGGCTTTGATCGAGAGTGCGGACATGGATGTGCGCTTTTGGACTTTGTGATCCGAGCTGATCGCAGCGATCAGTGACTTTCTTGGTGTAGCGATCGGGGACGATCGCAAAAATATAAGCGGATATTCCGCGGGAATCCGGAACATGTTTCCGAAATTCCCATAACGATAAAGAGAGAAAACCATGCGCCACCTCAAATCCGGACGCAAGCTCAATCGCACGTCCAGCCACCGCGAAGCCATGTTCAAGAACATGGCCGCGTCGCTGATCAAGCACGAACTGATCCGCACTACCTTGCCGAAAGCCAGGGAATTGCGTCGCGTCGCCGAGCCGCTTATCACGCTAGCGAAGAACGACGCCGTCGCCAATCGACGCCTCGCCTTCGCACGCTTGCGCGACAAGCAGGCGGTCGGCAAGTTGTTCGTCGAGCTGGGACCGCGCTATCGCTCCCGCCCCGGCGGCTACCTGCGGATCCTCAAGTGCGGCTATCGCGATGGCGACAATGCGCCGATGGCCTACGTCGAACTGGTGGATCGTCCCCAGCAAACCGCCGCCGCCGAATAAGCGCGGGCATCAGGTCTCGAAATGAAACCTCGGTCGGAAACGGCCGGGGTTTTTCATGCCGCGCGCGTATTGCTGACAGCCGCTGGCAAAGCCGCTAACGTTGCGGCTTTCCGCAATGGCTCGCACCCATGGCTCCCTGGCACTGGCCCTATCGCGCGGTTTACCTGGTCTGCTTTCTCGTCTGCGGGGCGCTAATGGCTTACGCGCTGTACGCGGAATACCGGCTCGGCCTGGCCCCTTGCCCGCTGTGCATCTTCCAGAGGGTCGCCTTCATCTGGATGGGCGTTTGGTTCCTGGTCGGCGGCTTGCACGCGCCGCGAGGAAACGTGCGTTGGGCGTATTGCGTGCTGGTTTTGCTGGGCGCGGCGTGGGGCATCGCGGTGGCCGTGCGGCATCTGTACCTGCAAAGCCTGCCGCCCGATCAGGTACCGAGTTGCGGGCCGGGGCTCAACTACATGTTGCAGACCTTTCCGTTCGCGCAGACGCTGAAACTGGTCTTCGAAGGCTCGGGCGAATGCGCGCAGGTGAACTGGAGATTCCTCGGTTTGAGCATGCCCGGCTGGACGCTGATCTGGTACGTGCTGCTTTCCGCCTTCGCCATCCACGGCGCGTTGCATCCGCTGTCGCCGCGGCAGATCGCGCGGCGGCGTTCTGCTCTTTGAAGTTCGCGACGCGCGGCGTTCGGGAACATCGCCGAACGCTGACCGCGCGCGAAACACGCTATCCTTGTTGCATGTCCACTCCTGAACGCACATTGCGCGCCGTGCGCGAAACTCCGCCGTGGCAGCCGGAGAGCTGGCGCGCCCGGCCGGCCGCGCAGCAGCCGGAATACGAAGATGCGGAGCAACTCGAGTGCGCGCTCGGGCAACTGTCGGTGCTGCCGCCGCTGGTCACTTCCTGGGAAGTATTGACGCTCAAGACCCTGTTGGTCGAGGCGCAGGAAGGCAAGCGGTTCCTTCTGCAGGGCGGCGACTGCGCCGAGAACTTCGCGGATTGCAACAACGAGGTGATTGCCAATCGCCTGAAGGTGCTGTTGCAGATGAGCTTGGTGCTGATCCACGGCTTGCGCATGCCGGTGGTGCGCGTGGGCCGTTTCGCCGGGCAGTATGCCAAGCCGCGTTCGGCAGATTTCGAAACGCGCGAAGGCGTGACCTTGCCCAGTTACCGCGGCGACCTGGTGAACGCCGCGGAATTCGACTCGATTTCGCGTCGCGCGGATCCGCAACGGTTGTTGCGTGGGCACGCGCGTTCGGCGATGACGATGAACTTCGTGCGCGCGCTGGTCGATGGCGGTTTCGCGGACCTGCACCATCCTGAATACTGGAATCTCTCCTGGGTGGAGCATTCGCCATTGGCGGATGAATACCGGCGCATAGTGGAAGGCATCGGAGATGCCGTGCGTTTCCTGGAAACATTGGCAGGCGAACCGATCGCCAGTTTCCAGCGCGCCGAGTTCTACACCTCGCACGAAGCGCTTCTGCTGCACTACGAACAGGCGCTGACGCGCCACGTACCGCGCCAGTGGGGCTGGTTCGACCTGTCCGCGCATTTCCCGTGGATCGGCATGCGCACGGCGGATCCCGATGGTGCGCACGTGGAATTCTGCCGCGGCATCCGCAATCCGCTCGCGGTGAAGGTCGGTCCGGCAATGGGTGCCGACCAACTGAAGCGCCTGATCGAGACCTTGAACCCCGACGAAGAGCCCGGCCGCCTCACGCTGATCCATCGCATGGGGGCGGGCGGCATCGGCGAACACCTGCCACCGCTGATCGAGGCGGTGAAAGCCGGTGGCCATCGCGTGTTGTGGTGCTGCGATCCGATGCACGGCAACACCGAGACGCTGGGAAACGGTACCAAGACGCGCCGCTTCGCCAACATCCGTTCGGAGCTCGAACAAGCCTTCGACATCCACGCTGCCTGCGGCACGCGGCTGGGCGGTGTGCACCTGGAGCTGACCGGCGAAGACGTCACCGAATGCCTGGGCGGCGCCCGCGATCTGTCAGAAAGCGATCTGGCGCGTGCGTACAAATCGACCGTCGATCCGCGCCTCAACTACGAGCAATCGCTGGAGCTGGCGATGCTGATCGTGCGCAAGTCCGGGGTGCGGCCGCTGACGGCCTGAACCTGTTTGTTGCGGCGCAACATCGTGCCCGGTAGCATATGTTCTCTGTGCGTTCGTCCCTGAACGCGAAAGTCAAAAAGCGGACATCCGTGTCCGCACTTTCAGAAGAGCATGGCTATGACGAACGCTTTAAATTCCACCCGCGCATTCGAAGACTGGCAGGCGATGTCGCGCCGCTACTGGGATGCCTGGAATGACGCCACCCGCAAGGCGTTCGAGACGTCTTCGCAGACGATGAAGGCCGATGCCACGCCGTGGCACGAAGGCCTCGAACAGTGGTCCCGCATGTTCACGCAACAGGGTTCGCAGAGCGAAACGATGGAGCGGCTGCTCGCGGGGGCCAAATCGTATTTCGCGTTGCTGCAATCGCTGGCCGCGAAAAGCGCGGAGGGCAACGGCGCGCTGGATGCGCGGGCCTGGACGGACACGCTGCGCGAATCCTTCAACTTTCCCGGCGCGGACGCATCGCTGTTCGACAATCCGCTGGCGCGTGCGCTGCGCGAGATCGCGGGCAAGGGCGTGAAGGGTTTCGAGGAACTGGGCAAGGGCATCGAGCCCTGGCTGCGCGAAATGCAGGCGCTGATGGGGTTGCCCGCGTTCGGCTACCTCCGCGAGCACCAGGAGCACTACCAGAAGTTCGCGCAGGCGATGCTGGACCAGCAGCAGCAGACCAACCGCTACACCGCGCTGCTGGCGCGTGCGAGCGCGCGCGCTTTCGAACTGTTCGAAGACAAGCTGGCTGCGCGTGCGGAGCCGGGACGGCAGATCGAATCGGTGCGCGCGCTGTACGACCTCTGGGTGGATGCCGCCGAAGACGCCTACGCAGAAATCGCGTTGTCGGACGAGTTCCGCGAGGTCTATGGCGCGCTGGTCAACGCCCAGATGCGGGTGCGCAAACACGTGCAGGAAGAAGTGGAGCGCGTCGCCACGGATCTCGGCATGCCCACGCGCAGCGAGATCGACAGCATGGGCAAGCGCCTCCACGAAGTGCGGCGCGAGCTGAAGCAGCGCGACGAGCTCGCTTCCGAGCTCGCGGCGTTGCGCGTCGAAATCGAGGAACTGAAGCGCGCGCGCTCCGGTGGTGCACCGGCCACGAAGCAATCCGCACCGAAAAGGGCCGCACCGCGCACCGGCAAGCCGGCCGCCAAGAAGTCACGCGAGGGTTGAACATGGAACCGATCCGCATCGATCCGACGCGCGCGCTGGATGAAGCCCTGCGCGCGCAAGGCAAGCTCGCAGCAGGCATGCGCACGCTGCGCGAAGTCGAGGACGTCCATTACGGCGCGACGGAAAAGCAAGCGATCTACCGCGAAGACAAGGTCGTGGTCTATCGCTACAAGGGCAACGGCAAGCCCACCGCCAAGGCGCCGATCCTGATCTGCTACGCGCTGGTGAACCGGCCGTACATGGTGGACCTGCAGGACGACCGCTCGCTGGTGAAGAACCTGCTGGCGCTGGGCGAGGACGTTTACCTGATCGACTGGGGCTATCCGGACGGTGCCGACCGCTGGCTGACGCTGGACGATTACATCAACGGCTACATCCGCCGCTGCGTGGATGCGGTGGCGAAACACGCGGGCGTCATGAAGATCAACCTGCTCGGCATCTGCCAGGGCGGCGCGTTCTCGCTGTGCTTTGCATCGTTGCACCAGGACAAGCTGCAGAACCTGATCACGATGGTGACGCCGGTGGATTTCCACACGCCCGACAACATGCTCTCGCACTGGACGCGCGGCATGGACGTGGACCTGTTCGTGGACACGCTGGGCAACGTCCCGGCCGACCTGATGAACTGGTGCTATCTCACGCTGAAGCCGGTACGCCTCAACCAGCAGAAGTACATCGGGATGCTGGACATCCTCGATGACAAGACGGAGCTCGAGAATTTCCTGCGCATGGAAAAGTGGATCTTCGATTCGCCCGACCAGGCCGGCGAAGCCTTCCGCCAGTTCATCAGGGACTTCTACCAGGGCAACAAGCTGGTGAAGGGCGGCCTCGAGATCGGCGAGCGCGAGGTGAGCCTCAAGAACATCACGATTCCGGTGCTCAACATCTTCGCCGAGCAGGATCACCTGGTGCCGCCGTCCGCTTCGCGCCCGCTGCGCGAACACATCGGGACGAAGGACTACACCCAGCTCGCGTTCAAGGGCGGCCACATCGGCATTTATGTTTCGGGACGCGCGCAGCGCGAGGTTCCGCCCGCGATCCACGAGTGGCTGAAGCAGCGCACGCGCTGAAGCATCCTTGAAAGGAAGCCGTTCGCCCGGATATCCCGGGTGGACGCCACAGGGAGGCACGTCATGAGCACGAACGAGCCATTGCGCCGTTCCCGCCACAACCGCATGGTCGCCGGCGTGGTCGGCGGCCTGGCCGAACACTTCGGCCTCGATCCGAACCTGCTGCGCATCATCTACGTGCTCGTATCGATCTTCTCGGCTGCCTTCCCCGGCATCCTGGTCTACATCCTCTTCTGGATACTGGTTCCGGAAGAACCGTAGCCCTCAGTGCGTGCCCGCTCGCCATTGCGTCTCCCGCTGATGGCGTTGGGAATGCTCTGGACGTCGCCGAACACGCTGCTCGGACTGGTCGCAGGGCTCGCGCTGCTGCCGTTCGGCGCGCGATTGCATTTCGCCGAAGGCGTACTGGCGTTCAAGCGCTTGCCGAGGGCGCGCGGCGCGTTGGTGCTGGGTTGCGTGATCCTGCACGGCGGCGAGCACCTCGATGCTGTCTGCCCGACCTACGCCGCCCGCTGCGGCGATGCGCCGCCAAACGAGCGCGTGCGGATCGGCGACCACGAACGCGCGCACGTGTACCAATACCTGCTGTTCGGGCCGCTGTTCCTGCCGCTGTACTTCCTGTGCGGCGGTGTGTCTGCGCGCAATCCGTTCGAACACGCGGCCGACCGTTACGCGCTGAGGGGGAAGGGCTGGTGTCCGTTCGTTCCTGTCGCGTAACCGTCGCGCCGCGCAGGGCGCGTGTCGCGGGGCCGCCTGCTGCATAATAAGTACAATTCTTACGCCACCGAACGGAAATCACCCCAATGTCCGCCACACCTTCCGTTCCGGGGCGGTTAAAGGAATACGACCGGATCCGCGCGGTGCAGTGGTACGGCGATCATTTGCGCCTGCTCGACCAGCGCAATTTGCCGCTCGCGGAGGAATGGGTCGAATGCCGCGGTGCGGAAGAGGTTGCGCAAGCCATTCGCGATCTGGTGGTGCGTGGTGCGCCGGCGATCGGCATCGCGGCGGCCTGGGGTGCGGTGCTGGCCGCGCAACGCGGCGACGATCTCGACGGCGCGTTTGCGACGTTGCGCGCGGCGCGCCCCACCGCGGTGAACCTGATGTGGGCGCTGGATCGCATGCGTTCGCGCGTTGATGCGGGCGCGGACGCGCGGGCGCTCGCTGACGAAGCGCAGAAAATCCAGGACGAGGACCTCGCCGCCAACCGCAGGATGGGCGAGCTGGGCGCGGCGCTGATCGAGCCGGGCAGCGCGGTGCTCACCCATTGCAACACCGGTTCGCTCGCGACGGCCGGATTCGGCACCGCGCTGGGCGTGATCCGCGCCGGCGTGGAAGCCGAGCGCATCGCCAGGGTTTATGCCGGCGAGACGCGGCCATGGCTGCAGGGCGCGCGGCTGACGATGTGGGAGCTGGCACAAGACGGTATTCCGGCCACGCTGATCGCCGATTCCGCCGCCTCGCACCTGATGAAACACGGCGAAGTGCGCTGGGTGATCGTCGGCGCCGATCGCATCGCGGCGAATGGCGACACCGCCAACAAGATCGGCACCTACCAGCTTGCGATCGCGGCGAAGCATCACGGCGTGAAGTTCATGGTGGTGGCGCCGTCGTCCACCATCGACATGGGCACGCCCGATGGCGAGGCAATCGACATCGAACTGCGAGATCCCGCCGAACTGCTGTCGCACAACGGCGCGCGGACCGTTGCCGAAGGCGCGCAGGCGTGGAACCCGGTGTTCGACGTCACGCCTCACGAGCTGGTCGATGCGATCGTCACCGAGCGCGGCGTGATCGAAAGGCCCGACGCGAAATCGATGCGCAAGATGTTCGCCGGGGACGCTCGCTGACATGTGGCGGCGCATTCCCCGACAGCTCTTCTGGTTCGGGGTGGGCGGGGCTGTCGGTTTCGTGGTGGACGCGGGCATCGTGCAGTTGCTGGTCAGCAAGGCCGACGCCAATCCTTACATCGCACGCCTGTTCTCGTTCTTCTGCGCGGCCTGCTCGACCTGGTTGTTCAACCGCCGCTACACTTTTCCCGATCGGGGCGGACACACGTTGTTCGGAGAATGGACTCGCTACATGACGGCGATGTCGATGGGCTTCGCGCTCAACTATGCGACATACGCGCTGGTGGTTTTCTATTCCGATTTCGTGCATCGCTGGCCCTCGATCGCGGTTGCGGCAGGTTCCCTGCCGGGCTCACTGGTCAACTTCATGGGCGCCCGCCAATGGGCATTTCCGAGGCGCCGCAAAGTCGTCGCTGAAGAACCCAAAAAGGCCGCGTAAACCCCCATGCCTGCTCGGTTTTTTCGACCTGAAAAGAGGGCGGGTGTGGTACACTTGCGCGTCTGATTCCGGGCCGCGCCCGGCCCGGAACACGCGCCGTCCAACCACAAGAAAATCACAGGAATAGAGCCCGATGGCCGAACTCGCCAGCGAGATCATTCGCGTCAACATCGAAGACGAGATGCGCCAGAGCTACCTCGATTACGCAATGAGCGTGATCGTGGGACGCGCGCTGCCGGACGTGCGCGATGGACTGAAACCCGTGCATCGCCGCGTGTTGTACGCGATGAACGAACTGGGCAACGTCTGGAACAAGCCGTACAAGAAATCCGCACGCGTCGTCGGCGACGTGATCGGCAAATACCACCCGCACGGCGACACCGCGGTGTACGACTCGATCGTGCGCATGGCGCAGCCGTTCTCGCTGCGCTACATGCTGATCGACGGACAGGGCAACTTCGGCTCGGTCGACGGCGACAACGCCGCGGCCATGCGTTACACCGAAGTGCGGATGTCGCGGCTTACCCACGAGCTGCTGGCCGACATCGACAAGGAAACGGTCGATTTCGGTCCCAACTACGACGAGAGCGAACGCGAACCGCTGGTGTTGCCCACGCGCGTGCCGAACCTGCTGATCAATGGTTCGGCCGGCATCGCGGTCGGCATGGCGACCAATATCCCGCCGCACAACCTCAATGAAGTCATCGATGCGACCATTGCGCTGATCGACGATCCGCATATCGGCCTGGACGGCCTGATGCAGTACGTGCCCGGACCGGATTTTCCGACCGCGGGCATCATCAACGGCGCGGCGGGCATCATCGAGGCCTACAAGACCGGACGCGGACGCCTGCTGGTGCGCGCGAAGGCCGGGATCGAGAAGGAAGACAACGGTCGCGAGACGATCATCGTCACCGAGATCCCGTACCAGGTTAACAAGGCGCGTCTGATCGAGAAGATCGCCGAGTTGGTCAAGGACAAGAAGCTCGAAGGCATCAGCGAGCTGCGCGACGAATCCGACAAGGACGGCATGCGCATCGTGATCGAACTGCGCCGCGACGCGATGGGCGAGGTGGTGCTGAACAACCTGTTCCAGCAGACGCAGTTGCAGGTCACCTTCGGCATCAACATGGTCGCGCTGGTGGATGGCCAGCCGCGGCTCCTGAACCTCAAGGAGATCCTCGAAGCCTTCGTGCGGCATCGCCGCGAAGTTGTCACGCGCCGCACGATCTTCGAGCTGCGCAAGGCGCGCGCCCGCGCGCACGTGCTGGAAGGCCTCACCGTCGCGCTCGCCAACATCGACGCGATGATCGAGCTGATCAAGACTTCGCAGACGCCGCCGATCGCGCGTGAGCGCCTGCTCGCGCGCAAATGGGAACCGGGTCTTGTGCGCGCGCTGCTGGCCGAATCCGGTGCGGCGATTTCGCGGCCGGAAGATCTCGACCCGAAAGCCGGGTTGTTCGACGACGGCTATCAATTGTCGGAAACGCAGGCCAGGGAAATCCTGGAGATGCGCCTGCACCGGCTCACCGGTCTGGAGCAGGAAAAGCTTTCCGACGAATACCGGCAGCTGCTGGACACCATCCGCGGACTGATCGCGATCCTGGAAGATCCCGACAAGTTGCTCGCAGTGATCCGCACCGAACTGGCGGAAATGAAGGAAGCCTACGGCGACGCGCGCCGCACGCTGATCCAGAGCAGTCAGGAAGATTTCCAGACACTGGACCTGATCGCACCGGAAGATGTCGTCGTCACGCTGTCGCATGCGGGCTGGTGCAAGCGCCAGTCGGTCGGCATCTATCGCGCCCAGCGGCGCGGCGGCAAGGGCCGCATGGCGACGACGATCAAGGAAGAGGATTTCGTCGAGAAGCTGTGGGTGGTCAACACGCACGACACGCTGCTCACCTTCACCAGCGCCGGCCGCGTGTACTGGCTGAAGGTGTACCAGATTCCCGAAGCCGGCCCCGGCGCGCGCGGCAAACCGATCGTCAACCTGCTGCCGCTGCAGGAAGGCGAGAAGGTTCAGGCGGTGTTGCCCGTGCGCGAATACGAGGAAGACCGTTTCGTGTTCTTCGCCACCCGCAACGGCACGGTGAAGAAAACGCCGCTGACGGAGTTCGCATTCCAGCTGCAGCGCGGCAAGGCGGCTATCAACCTCGATGAGGGCGATGCGCTGGTCGAGGCCGAGTTGACCGACGGCAGCCGCGACGTGCTGCTGTTCGCGTCCAACGGCAAGGCCGCGCGCTTTGCGGAAACCGACGTGCGCCCGATGGGCCGCACCGCCACCGGCGTGCGCGGCATGAAGCTCGCCGGCGATGCGCATGTCGTGTCGATGGCAGTCGTCGAACACGCCATGGAACAGAACGGCGACGATGACGACGCCGGCGAAGCGGTCGAGAACGAAAGCGCCGCCGATGAAATCGCGTCCGCATCGGAAACCTACGTGCTCACCGCGACCGAGCGCGGGTACGGCAAACGCACGGCGCTGTCGAAGTTCCCGCGCAAGCGGCGCGGCTCGCAGGGCGTGATCGCGATCCAGTGTTCGGAACGCAATGGCGCGCTGGTCGCCGCCACGCAAACCGACGACAAGCACGAGCTGATGCTGATCTCCAACCAGGGCACGCTGGTGCGCACGCGTGTGGCGGAAATCTCGCCGCAAGGCCGCAACACCCAGGGCGTCACCCTGATCCGCCTGCCGGAAGACGAAAAACTCGCCGGCGTGGTGCGGATCGAAACCATGGCCGACGAGGATTCGGCCGAAGGGAATGGCGAGGCCGAAGTGCTGGCGACGAATGGAGCGGGGGAGCCGGGTGGCGCGGCGGTTGAGTCACAATGAACTTGTAGCCCGGAAGAAGCTGCGCAGCGGCGAAATCCGGGACTACCTGCGAGATTGTTCCCGGATTTCGCTTCGCTCCATCCGGGCTACTTGCTTAGAGACAAATGTAGGCTGGGCTGAAAGCCCGGCATTGCGACAAGGCGCTGGGCGTTGCAGCCAGGCCTACCGCTCACCCAACTGCGATTCAGTTCGAGCGGAGCGACCTCGCTACTCGCCCTGATCCCCGGCTTCAGATCGCCTGAAGCATCGCCTCCGCGCTCGACACCTTGAATTCTCCCGGCGCTTCGACTTGCAACACCTTCACAACGCCGTCGTCGGCGTAGAGGGCGAAGCGTTTGGAGCGCAGGCCCATGCCGAATTTCGTCGCGTCCATTTCCAAGCCCAGCGCCTTGGAGAAATCGCCGTTGCCGTCGGCCAGCATCAGCAGGCCGTCCGGAACGGCCTGGTCCTTGGCCCAGGCCTTCATCACGAAAGCGTCGTTGACGGCGAGGCAGGCAACTTCGACGCCGCGCTTCTTGAACTCCTGGTAGTGCTCGACGTAGCCGGGCAGGTGGCGCTCGGAGCAGGTGGGCGTGAACGCACCGGGCACCGAGAACAGCACGACCTTCTTGCCCTTGAACACGTCGTCCGTGCTGACGCTCTGCACGCCGTCATTGATCAGGTTGAAAGTGGCGGCGGGAAGGCGATCCCCGGTCTTGATGGTCATGGTGCGGATCCTTGCGGTCGGGTGATCCCGAATCTTACCGCTGTCCCCCGCGGCACGCACTTGAAACCGGCGTTGCCGCCCATATCCAGCTCCCATGCGGCCCGCAGCGGCCGAGGCAGAGCAAAGCGTTAAGGAGACATCCCATGAATCAACACATCAGTCGTTATCGTTGGGGCGGACAGTATCCGCGCGAGTTCCAGCGCATGATCGACCGGTTCTTCGCCGACTACCAGGAAGGCGACCAGTCCAGCGTGGTCACCAGCGAATGGGCACCGCGCGTGGACATCCGCGAGGAAGCCAAGCAGTTCGTGATCGAGGCGGACATTCCCGGCGTCGATCCGAAGGAAATCGAGGTGCACATGGACAAGGGCATCCTCTCCATCCGCGGCGAGCGCAAGAGCGAGAGCAAGGTGGAAGAAGGCAACTACACGCGCGTGGAGCGCTCGCGCGGCGTGTTCCATCGCCGCTTCGCGTTGCCCGACAGCGCCGATGCCGAGGGCATCAGTGCGAAGGGCAGGCACGGCGTGCTGGAAATCACGATCCCGAAAAAGCCGGAAACCACGCCGCGCAAGATCGAGATCCAGCCGGGCGAGTAAGCTCCACGCTTATCCCGTAAGATCGAAGCCCGCGGTGGAGCGATTCGCCGCGGGTTTTCTTTGCAGGGGCGCGCATGGAATTCAAGGACTACTACGACATCCTGGGCGTGAAGCCCGGTGCAGGCGAGGCCGAGATCAAGACGGCCTATCGCAAGCTCGCGCGCAAGTTCCATCCTGACAAGAACAAGGAAGCGGGCGCCGAGGAGAAATTCAAGGCGATCAACGAAGCCAACGAGGTGCTGGGCGACAAGGAGAAGCGCGCGGCCTACGACCAGTTGCGTGCGGGCGGCTATCGCGGCGGCGACCAGTTTCGCCCGCCGCCGGACTGGGCGCAGCAGCACGGCCGCGGCGGATTCCAGTTCCGAGACATGGGTGACGACGACGTCGGCGGGTTCAGCGATTTCTTCGAATCGCTGTTCGGCCGCGGTGCGGGCGGGCGCGCGCCGCGGGGGCCGATGCGCGGCCGCGACGTCCGCGCGGGGGTGACGATCGATCTGCATACGGCATACACCGGCGGCAAGCAGCGATTGAGTTTGCGCGACGCACACGGCGACCGCACGCTCGAAGTGAACATTCCGGCAGGCATCCTTCCCGGCCGCGTGATTCGGCTGGCAGGACAGGGCGAACCCGGCATGCAGGGCGGGCCGGCGGGCGACCTGCTGCTGGAAGTGCAGGTGCGCGACGACTCGCGTTTCAAACTCGACGGCAGCGATGTGCGGGTGGAAGTGGCGATTGCGCCGTGGGAAGCCGCGCTCGGCGCGAAGGTGCCGGTGCCGACGCTGAGCGGCAATGTGGAATTGCGCATCCCCGCCGGCTCGCGCTCCGGGCGCAAGCTGCGGCTGAAAGGACGCGGCATGCCGGGCCGCACGCCGGGAGATCAGATCGTCGCGCTGACGATCCAGACGCCATCGGCGGACGACGACCAGTCGCGCGCCGCGTATGCCGCATTCGAAAAGGCGTTCGAGGACTTCGATCCGCGGGGCTGAAGCCCTCTCACTTGGAGAGAGGGTTGAAGATCACTTCGCCAGCGCCTCGCTCAGCGCCTTGGTCAGTTCCGCTTCGTTCACCGGCTTGGTGACGTAGGCCTTGGCGCCCTGGCGCATGCCCCAGACGCGATCGGTGTCCTGGTCCTTGGTGGTCACCAGGATCACGGGGATATGCGCGGTGGCGGCGTCCTTCGAAATCGCGCGCGTGGCCTGGAAGCCGTTGAGGTTCGGCATCACAACGTCCATCAGCACCAGGTCGGGTTTTTCGCGCTTGGTCGCTTCCACGCCCGCCGCGCCGTCTTCCGCGGTCAAAGTCTCGTGGCCCATCTTCTCGACCAGCCGCTTCAGGCCGAGCAACTGGGAAGGCGAATCGTCCACGATCAGGATGCGCGCCATGCTTGTGCCCCGGACTGTCCCGCAACGTCTCGCGGCATTCTAGGGAAGCCGCGGCGAAATGACCATGCCGGCAGTCATGGCCCGGCGATCCGCACCAGCGTGCGCCCGAACGATCCGCCGTTGAGCATGTGCCCGAATACGTTGGGCAGTTCGTCCAGCGCCACCTCGCGCGTGCAGATCGTATCCAGGTGGGCGGGCTTCCAGTCGGAAGCCAGGTGCCGCCACACTTGTTCACGGATGTCGCGGGCGGTTCCCGCGGAAGCCACGCCCAGCAGGCTGACGCCGCGGATGATGAAGGGCATCACCGTCGCATCCAGCCTGCTGTCCGCGGCGAGGCCGACGCTCGCGATGTTGCCGTAGGGCACGGTGCTGGCGAGCAGCTGCGAGAGGAGCTTGCCGCCGGCGTTGTCCAGCGCGCCGCCGAAGCGTGCGCTCTCCAGCGCCTTTTCACCCAGGTTCAATTCATGGCGGTCGAGCACCCTGGCTGCGCCCAGTCCTTCCAGGAACGCCGCGCGGTCGGCCTTGCCGCTGATCGCGTGTACCTCGTAACCGGCGCGCGAGAAGATGTCGATCGCCAGCATCCCGACCCCGCCGGTGGCGCCGGTGACCGCGATCGGCCCGAGTTCCGGACGCTGGCGGTTGTCGCGCATGCGCAGCAGCGCCAGCCCCGCGGTGAAACCCGCGGTGCCGAGGATCATGCCCTCGCGAAGCGAAAGATTTTCCGGCAGGCGGATCGTCCACTCACCCTGCAACCGCGCGTATTCGGCGTAACCCCCGTCGCGCGTTTCGGAGAGCCCGCAGCCGGTGCACAGCACCGCATCGCCTTCCCTGAAATGCGGATCGGAGGATTCGACCACGTGCCCGGCGGCGTCGATGCCGCCGTTCAATGGAAACGTGCGCAGGATCTTGCCCTTGCCAGTTCCCGCCAGCGCGTCCTTATAATTGACCGACGAATACTCGGCCTTGACCAGCACCTCTCCCGGCGACAGTTCGTCCGCGCGCATCGTTTCGATGCCGGCGCGGAAGCCGTCGTTGTCGTTGCGGATGCGGAAGGCGCGGAAGGAAGCTGTCATTGCGCGTCCCGGGTCATGGGCGTTCCCATGCCTCGATGGTACCCGGAATCACGCGAAAGCACGGGTGTGCGCGTGGACGCACCACCCTTGCGAGCGACGACATTCGTTCGCGGTCGCGCACCGCAAGCTTGGATCGCAGATGCTGCCATTCGTATTCGAGCTGGCCGCGCGTCACCGCGATCGCGACCCTCTGCCGCCGCGGCTTGCCGATCCTGCTTGCATCGAAGCCGTAGCCGCGGCGTGCGGCTTCGGCCTGCACTTGCGCAAGATAGGTCGCTATCGCCGCTCCAGGATCGCGCTGCGCACGGAAACGCTCGAGTTGCGGATGGTGCTTGTAGCCGCGCGTTTCCCCGCGCAACACCGCTTGCGCGAGCAACGATTCGCGCCACAGCGCAACCAGTCCACGCGCGTCTAGATAACGCGGATGCAGGCTCCAGAGGCGCACGATCGCCGGTCAGTTCGCCTTGTGTATCGCCCGCTTGTCCACCGACAGCGCGGCTTCGTGCACGGCTTCGGAAAGCGTCGGGTGGGCATGGACGATACGGGCGAGATCCTCGGACGAGCCCTTGAACGCCATGGCCACGACCGCTTCGGCGATCAGCTCGGAAACTTCCGCGCCGACCATGTGCACGCCGAGGATGCGATCGGTTTCCGCGTGCGCGATCATCTTCACCAGGCCGGCCGGTTCGTTCATCGCCACCGCGCGCCCGATCGCCGAGAAAGGGAAGGTGCCGACCTTGTACGGGATGTTCTCGGCCTTGCACTGCGCTTCGGTCTTGCCCGCCCATGCGATCTCAGGCTCGGTGTAGATCACCCACGGAATGATGTCGTAGTCGACGTGGCCGGCCTTGCCGGCGATCAGTTCGGCGACCATCATGCCTTCCTCGAAACCCCTATGCGCCAGCATCGCGCCGCGCACGCAGTCGCCGATGGCCCACACGCCATCCACGCCGGTCCAGCAGTGTTCGTCCACCACGATGCGGCCGCGCTCGTCGGTCCTCACGCCGGTGCCGTCGCCCAGCAGATCATTCGTGTAGGCGCGGCGGCCGACCGCGACCAGCAGCTTGTCGACGGTCAATGTGTGTTCGCCATCCTTGTCGGAGTAGGTAACGTCGACCGCGTTCCTTTTGATCTCTGCCTTGCTGACTTTCGCGCCGAGCCGGATATCCAATTCCTGCTTCTTGAATTCGCGCGCGGCGGCTTTCGCGATATCGGCGTCGGCGGTGCCGAGGAAATCCGGCAGCGCTTCGAGGATGGTGACCTGCGCGCCGAGCCGCTTCCACACCGAGCCCAGCTCGAGCCCGATCACACCCGCGCCGATCACGCCGAGACGTTTTGGAACCGCGTCGAAATCCAGCGCGCCCGCGTTGTCGACGATGGTCTTGCCGTCGAACTTCGCGAACGGCAATTCGATCGGTACCGAGCCGGTTGCGATGACCACGTTCGGCGCCTGCAGCGTCTGCTTCGAGCCGTCCGCGCCGGTGACTTCCACCCGGTTTCCCTTCAGCAGTTTCCCGCTACCGAAAAACGGCACTATCTTGTTGGCCTTGAACAGCATCGCCACGCCGCCGGTGAACTGCTTGACGATCTTGTCCTTGCGGCCAATGAACATGGCCATGTCCACCTTGGCGTTCTCGACGCTGATGCCATGCACCGGCAGGTTGTGCGTGAGGTTCCAGAATTGCTTGGACGAATCCAGCAGCGCCTTCGAAGGAATGCAGCCGACGTTGAGACAGGTGCCGCCCAATGCCTGCTTGCCGTCCTTGCCCTTGAACGCGTCGATGCAGGCGACCGCCAGGCCGAGCTGCGCGGCGCGGATCGCGGCGTGATAGCCGGCAGGACCGCCGCCGATCACGATGAGGTCGAATTTCTGCTGCTCGCTCATGATGCTGTCCTTGTCCGATTACAGGCCGAGCAGCATGCGCTGCGGATTCTCTAGCTGGTTCTTGATGTCCACCAGGAACAGCACCGCGTCCTTGCCGTCGATGATGCGGTGGTCGTAGGAGATCGCGATGTACATCATCGGTGCGGCGATCACCTGGCCGTTTTCCACCACAGCACGATCCTTGATCGTATGCATGCCGAGGATGGCGCTTTGCGGCGGGTTGACGATCGGCGTGGAGAACAGCGAGCCGAAGGTGCCGCCGTTGGTGATCGTGAACGTGCCGCCCTGCAGTTCCTCCAAGGTCAGGCCGCCTTCGCGCGCGCGCTTGGCGAAGTCGCCGATGGCTTTCTCAATGTCGGCGAAGCTCATGCCTTGCGCGTCACGCAGCACCGGCGTCACCAGACCCTTGTCGGTGGAAACCGCCACCGAGATGTCCTGGTAGCCGTGATATATGACGTCGTTGCCATCGACTGACGCGTTGACGATCGGGTGGCGCTTAAGCGCCTCGCACACGGCGCGAACGAAGAAGCTCATGTAGCCGAGCTTGACGCCGTGGGTCTTCTCGAACTGTTCGCCGAGTTGCTTGCGCATCGCGACCACTTTCGAAAGATTGACCTCGTTGAACGAAGTCAGCATCGCGATCGAGTTCTTGGACTGCATCAGCCGCTCGGCGATGCGCGCGCGCATGCGCGTCATCGGCACGCGTTCCTCGGCGCGCGGACCCGCGGGACCCGGGACCCGGGACTCGGGACCCGGGCGCGCTGCAGGTTGCGGCGCGCGCTGATAGTTCACCAGGTCTTCTTTCGTCACCTGGTTGCCGCGGCCGGTGCCTTCCACGCGCGAGACATCGATTTTTTCCTCCGCAGCCATTCGCTGTGCGGCGGGCGAAAGGTTCGCGCCGGCGGCCTTTTCGAGTCCCGGGTCCCGAGTCCCGGGTCCGGCCGTCGCGGTCTTCGCCGGCGCGGCCGGTTTTTGCGGCGCAGGCGTTTCCTTCGTGGCTTCGGCCGGGACTGCCTTGGCGGCGCCTTCCTCGATCACGGCGATCACATCCTGGCTGCCGACCGTTTCGCCCTGCTTGGCGCGGATTTCCTTCAGCACGCCATCGGCGGGCGCGGGAACTTCCAGCACCACCTTGTCGGTTTCCAGGTCGACCAGGTTCTCGTCGCGCTTGACCGCGTCGCCCGGATTCTTGTGCCAGCTCGCGATGGTGGCGTCGCTGACCGATTCGGGCAGCACGGGAACCTTCACTTCGATCGACATGGAGTGTCCTTGCAGTTCTTGGCAAATATCTGCAGAGCGAATTGAGAGCGTAGCGAGCGAAAGCAGATTGCGCGCCGTCGGAGCGCAGGAACCGGAGTGTACACGTCAGTACATGAGGATTCCGAGCACCGCCGGCGCGCGAGCTGCCGAGCGCAGTAGCTCTCGATTCGCTCCCCTCATTCCAGCGAATGATCATCCCCCACCTTGCCGTCCAGCGCCTGGGCGACCAGCGCATTCTGTTCGGCGATGTGGGTGTCGTAGTGCCCCGCGGCCGGCGCGGGCGAGCGCACGCGGCCGGCGTAGTACAGGCCGTGTTCGGCGCCGATGCTGGCCTGCAAATGATGGCGGATCTGGAACCAGGCGCCCTGGTTCATCGGTTCTTCCTGGCACCAGATCACCTCGCGCGCCTTTGGATAGCGCGCGAGCTGTTCGCTCACTTCCTGGCGCGGGAACGGATACAACTGCTCGACCCGGACCAGCGCAACGTCCCTGATCTTCTGTTTCTCCGCGGCCTCGTACAGGTCGTAATAGACCTTGCCGGAGCACAGCACCACGCGCTTCACCTTGTTCGCTTCGATGTTCCGCGAATCAGGGATCACCAGCTGGAACGTGCCGTTGGCGAGATCGTCCAGCGAGGAGATCGCGAGCTTGTGGCGCAGCAGCGACTTCGGCGTCATCACCACCAGCGGCTTGCGCGCGTCGCGCAGCATCTGCCGGCGCAGCATGTGGAACATCTGCGCGGGCGTCGTCGGCACGCACACCTGCATGTTGTCCAGCGCGCACAATTGCAGGAAACGCTCCAGCCGAGCGGAAGAATGTTCCGGGCCCTGTCCCTCGTAACCGTGCGGCAACAACAGCACCAGGCCGCACAGGCGGTCCCACTTGGCTTCACCCGAAGAAATGAACTGGTCGATCACCACTTGCGCGCCGTTGGCGAAATCGCCGAACTGCGCTTCCCACAACACGAGGGTATCGGGATCGGCGGTGGCGAAGCCGTACTCGAACGCCATCACCGCTTCTTCCGACAGCAGCGAATCGATCACTTCCACCGAAACGTGGTCGCGGACGTGCTGCAACGGCGTGTAGACGTTGCCGGTGTTCTCGTCGTGGAGCTCCGCGTGCCGATGGAAGAAGGTGCCTCGGCCGGTGTCCTGGCCGACCAGCCGCAGGGCGTAGTTCTGCGCCACCAGCGTGGCGTACGCGAGGTTCTCGGCGTAGCCCCAGTCCAGCGGCAGTTCGCCCTTCGCCATCTTGCGACGGTCGTCGTAGATCTTGGCGACGCGCGATTGCAGCTTGCAGTCGGCCGGCGCCGAGAGGATCTTCGCGGCCAGCGCATCCAGCGTCTTGCGCTCGACGCCGGTGGAAACCGCTTGCGAGAGCGAAGCGTGTGCGTGGCGATTCCAGTCCACCGCGGCGGCCAGGCCGCCCTTCTTCTGCGCGACTTCGGTGACCGGCTTGCCGGCTTCCAGCCGGTTGCGGTATTCGTCGAACAGCTCCTGCGTGGCGCCCTCGGCGATCAGCCGGTCGGCGATCAACTTCTTCGCGTACAGTTCGCGCGTTGGCGGCAATTGCCTGATCACTTGGTACATGATGGGCTGTGTCGCCGAAGGCTCGTCGGCTTCGTTGTGGCCGTGGCGGCGGTAGCAGACCAGGTCGATCACGACATCCTTGTGGAAGTGCTGGCGGAAATCGAACGCCAGACGCGCGCATTGCAGCACGGCTTCCGGGTCGTCGCCGTTGACGTGCAGCACCGGCGCGTTGACCATCTTGGCCACGTCGGTGCAGTACAGCGTGCTGCGGCCTTCGTCGGCCGGCGTGGTGAAGCCGATCTGGTTGTTGACCACGACGTGCACGGTGCCCCCGACGCCGAAGCCGCGCGTCTGCGACATGTTGAACAGCTCCATGTTGACGCCCTGGCCCGAAAGCGCAGCATCGCCGTGGATCAGGATCGGCAAGGCGCTTTCGTGCGCGCCGTCGTGCGCGCGGATCTGCCGCGCGCGCACGGAACCGGCGACCACCGGGTTGACGATTTCCAGGTGCGAGGGATTGAACGCCAGGGCCAGGTGGATATCGCCGCCCGGCGTCGCGATGTCGGCGGAAAAACCCATGTGGTATTTCACGTCGCCCGAATGCGCGGGATCGTCCGGGTGGTCGAACTTGCCTTCGAATTCCTCGAACAATTTCTGTGGCGGCTTGCCCAGCGTGTTGACCAGCACGTTGAGGCGTCCCCGGTGCGCCATCCCGATCACCAGTTCGCGCACGCCGTCGCCGGCCGCGCGCCGCACCAGGTCGTCCAGCAGGGGGATCAGGGAGTCGCCGCCTTCCAGCGAGAATCGTTTCTGTCCGACGTACTTGGTGTGCAGGTAGCGCTCGAGCCCGTCAGCCGCGGTGAGTTTGGCGAGGACCCGCTTGCGCTCGTCCGGCGACAGGCCCGGATCGCCGCTGGCCTGTTCCAGCCGCGTGTAGATCCAGCGCCGCTGCCCGGCGTCGCTGATGTGCATGAATTCCGCGCCGATCGTGTCCGCGTACGTCGCCTGCAGGCGGTCGCGCAATTCGCGCAACTTCATGCGCTGGCCGCCGCCGGCGAAGGTGCCGCAGTCGAATACGGTGTCGAGGTCGGATTCGGCGAGGCCGTGGAAGGCCAGCTCCAGGTCGGGCGCCGGCATCTTCGGAGCGATCGCCAGCGGATCGAGGTCGGCGGCGAGGTGTCCGCGCGAACGCAGCGCGGTCAGCAGACGCAGTACGCCCGCCTGCTTGCGCGCGTGGACTTCATCGACCGGGATGATGCGCGCGTGGCCGTTCAACTTCTGGGCGCGCTCGATGCGCGCGATGGCGTCCGAATGCGAAACGTCGCCGCGGCCCCTGAATCCTTCGAAATACGCGCGCCACTGCTGGGGCACGGCGGCGGGGTCGCGCAGCCAATCCTCGTACAACTGCTCGACATAGGCGGCATTGCCGCCGGCGAGCGGGGAAGACTCTAGGAATTGCTGCGGCGAGACCTGCCGCAACCGGTTGTCGCTGTCGCTCACGCCGTCACCGTTGCTTCGGAAGCCGGACCTTCGAGGCCGACCTTCGATTATAACGATTTGGTGCTGCGCTGCGGCATTTCAAGTTTGACCGGACGAATGGGTGGGGTGCAGAGCCAATTGTCGAGCAACCATCCATGGTGCACTTTCCGGCCCGCACATCCCTGTGCGTGCGTTTCCGCCGGCGCGAGATGCCATTACTCGCGCCATCCCTGGCGCTCGCCCTACGGGCCAGCTCTGCTGTTCGCGCGCGCTCCCGGCGCGCGCAGTCAAGGCATCTCGCAAACGCCGGCTACAACCCCAGCGGGCGCAATTCGATCATAGGTTCGGAGCGTTCCCAGACCTGATCGAACAACGCCTCCAGTTGGGCGGCGCGGCCGGGGGCGCAGGTCGAACCGATGCTTTCCATCCTCTGCGCGATGGGCCGGAACAGGTAACCACCGACATCGGTGTACATGAAGGCGGACGGGTATTCGCGATCCACGTCCTCGAGCGGCCGGCGGAACTGGATCACCGATGGCAGCCGTTGCGCGAGTTCCAGCATGCGGTTGCCCTCGCGTTGCGCGTGCTCGACGCTCTGCGCGATCACGCGGATGGACGCGCCGCGTCCGGAAATCGCGATGCGGCGCAATTCCACCAGGCAGGCGGAATCGTCCAGCAGCACCGGATCCAGTTCATGCACCAGGATCCTCAGCCCGTGGCGCGAGCCCCGCAGGATCGTCAGCGTCGCTTCGATCAGTTGTTCGCGCGTCTGCACGCTCAGGATCCGCGCCTCCGGACGGGCCTGCGGCGGAGCGCGCGGCGGCGACGGCAGCGGTTGCAGTTGCATGCGCATCAGCCGGTGCGGAATGCCGGCTTCCTCGAAATCCCCGCCGTCGACCCCGAAACCGTGCTTGAGGTAGAAACCGCTGGCGTCTGTCTGTGCGTGCAATTGCACTTCACGCAGGCCGCGCGAACGCGCCTGCTCCAGCAGGAGGCGCAGGATGGACGCGCCCACGCCCGAACGGCGCCAGTCGGGCAGCACCGCCATCCTGCCGATCTTGCCGTCCGCCGAAAGCCGTCCCGTGCCCACGGGCTCGCGATCGGGCCCCCGCGCCAGCACGTGGAGGCTGCGCGCATCGTCCTCGTCGACTTCCATTTCCGGCGGCACGTTCTGCTCGCGCACGAACACCGCGTCGCGCACCGCGCACAAATCCGTGCGATCGCGGTCGTTGCCCCAGTCGGCCGTTTCCAGCGAGAAATCGTCGCGGATCATGGGCGTCCCCGGTCGGGCGCTGATTGTATGCCTGTTCAGCGCGGTTTCCGAGATAGATCTCCCGCATCGATCAAATCCTTCAAAAGCTCCGTTCCCGCCCTGAGGGAAGGCAATTTGGCCAGTTGCGCGCCCTCGAGCGCGCACCTGCGTCCGCACAAGGCGCGCGCCCACGCCAGCGGGCAGGCGTATTGCTCGCCGGACACGTACAGGGCGGCGCCGCGGCCCCTGCGTCGAAAGGCGAAACGGCTCCGCGGGTCGCGCGCGAAAACGCTGCGCGACAGTTCGGCCGCGAGTTTCTCGAAGGAGGTCTTGCGTTGCCGCGGCGAGGGCGCGCGAGCGCTGCGGTAGGCGGTGATGAAACGTCCGAAGAAATCGGCGAATGTCTCGGCATCCATCATTTGCGCGGCGGGGCCGAGCGCGATGCGCGCACGATGCAACGCGCGATCGTCGATTTCGCCGGGTTCGCGCGCGGGCTCCAGATCGGGATCGGCGTAACGACGCGATTCGGGCAACGCCGAGGCGACGTGCTCGGCGAACGCGATCAGCAATTCCGCGCTCGAGGGCGCGCGCATGCCGATCGAAAACGTCATGCATTCGCCGACGGCGATCCCGTCGTGCGGTATGCCGGGCGGCAGGTACAGCATGTCGCCCGGGTCCAGCGTCCATTCGCGCGTGGGGTGGAACTCGCGCAGCAGTTTCAATTCGACGTCGTCACGGAATCCGTGTGGCACCCGCGGATCGGTGTCGATGCGCCAATGCCGCCGTCCGGAACCCTGCAACAGGAAAACGTCGTACTGGTCGACGTGCGCGCCCACGCCGCCGCCATCTGCGGCGTAGCTCACCATCACGTCATCGATGCGCCAGTCCGGCAGGAAATCGAACTGCGCGAGCAGGGCGGCAACATGCCCGTCCCACTTGTCGACGTCCTGCACCAGCAACGTCCAGTGCGACTCGGGAAGACTCGAGAAGTCGGATTCAACGAATGGACCCGTGCGCAGGGTCCACTTGCCGCGTCGCGGATCATGCAGCACGATCCGCGAAAGCGCGCCGTCCGTGCACGCCAGTCCGGCCAGGTCATCCGCCGACAGCGGCGGAACAAAACCGGCGAACGCGTTGCGGACCAGCAGCGGCCGCTTCTGCCAGTAGTCCCGCAGGAATCGCTCCGGCGCCATGCCCAGCGGCAGGCGCGCGTTGCCCTGGAGTTCGATTGGGACGCGATCGCGGGCGGCTTTGCGCATCACGCATTGTAGCGAGCGTCGTCAGTGCCCCGATCCGCGCTGCCGTGGCAGCGCGAAGGCGATCACGTAGTCGCCGCGCCTGGTTTTCAGTGGCCCGTGGCCGCCGGCCACGATCACCAAGTATTGCCTGCCGCCGATGGCGTAGGTCATCGGCGTGGCCTGCCCGCCCGCGGGCAATTCGTGCTGCCACAACAGCCTGCCGTTGCGGATGTCGAAGGCGCGGATGTCGTCGTCCATCGTCGCGGCCACGAACACCACGCCCGATGCGGTGATGATCGGTCCGCCCATGCCGGGCACGCCCAGGTTCCAGTGATTCATCACCGCGTTGCCGAGCGGCGCCTGCCACAGGCGTTTGCCGCTGCGCATGTCGATCGCGCTCAATTCGCCCCAGGGCGGCTTGACGCATGGCGTGCCCAGCGACGAAGTAAACGTCTTGCGCCGCATGCCGTAGGGCGTGCCGCGCATCCGCGAGAAATCCCAGCCGTCGTATTCCTTCGAGGAGCTCTGTGCGTCGTATCGATCGCGCGGCACCAGCGCGACCAGCATCGCGATGTCATTGGTATTCACCACCGCGACCTGGCGTTGCGGATCGAACGCCAGCCCGCCCCATTCCACGCCGCCGGCGTAGCCGGGTTGCTCGATGCTGCCCTGCACGCTCGGGGGCGTGTAGATGCCTTCGGACTTGTAGCGTTCGAGGTGGCAGTCGAAGGAAATCGTGGCGAGACCGTCCTGCGTCGCCGGTCCCTGCCGAACCAGCGGTGCGGGTGCGGTCGGAAACGGTTGCGTCTTCGAGAGTACTTCGCCCGGCGCGCCATCCTGCGGCACCGGTCTTTCGACGATCGGGAATACCGGCGCACCGTTCGTGCGGTCGAAGGTGAACAGCATGCCCGTCTTGGTGGGCTGGATCACGGCAGGAATCGTGTGGCCGCCGTGTCGAAGTTGCACCAGGGACGGCTGCGAAGCCGTGTCGTAGTCCCACACGTTGTGGTGCACCAGTTGATATGCCCAGACCGGCTTGCCCGTATTCGCATCCAGGGCGACGATCGAATCGGCCCAGCGGTTGTCGCCCGGTCGCAGCCCGCCGAAGAAATCTGGGCTGGCGGAGCCTGTGGGCACGAAGACGAGGTGCCGCGCGGGATCCGCCGACAGCGGTGCCCACGCATTCGCCGCACCCGTGACCTGCGCCGCGTGCGCATCCCATTGCGGGTACACCGGATCGGACGGGTTGCGCGGGATCGGATCCCAGCCCCACAGGTATTTCCCGCTTCGTGCGTCGTAGGCGCGCACCGTGCCGTGCTCCAGTTCCACGCCGCGGTTGTCGCCGACGGACGAACCGACGATCACCTTGCCGTCGATCACGACGGGCGGCGAGGTAACGAGATAGTCCCGCCATTCGTCGCCGGGATCCCAGGTCGAATGGATGCCGGGCAGCAGGTCGAGCGCGCCGTGGTCGGCGAAACCTTCGCAGGGTCTTCCGGTTTTCGCGTCAAGTGCCAGCAGGCGGCCGTCCAGCACCGGCGCGAAGACGCGCGCGCGGCACGGCGCGTCCGGTCGCGATTGCGGATCGACCCACAGCGACACGCCGCGCGTGGACGCATCCGAATAGTTGATCCGCGCGACATGCGAGTCGTGCCGCCAGCGCAGCTTGCCGGTTGCCGCGTCGATCGCGACGACATTGGTTTCGGAGGTCGTGAAATACAGCGCACCGTCGTAGAGGATCGGCGTGGCTTCCCAGGTCATGTGCGTGGCCCACGCATCGCCGGGGAAACCTTCGCCGTGCTCGCCGCTGCGGAAGGTCCAGGCGACCTGCAGGCGATCCACGTTGTCCGGCGTGATCTGCGCCGCCGGCGAATAACGCGAACCGCCTGCGTCGGCACCGTAGTACGGCCAACCTGCATTGTCCGCCGGGCCGGTCGGCGCGGAAACGGCATTGCAGCCAGCCAGCGCGGCAAGGCCTGCCAGCAACGGGACGCAAACCAGCCAACGCATCGTTCTTTCCTCGCGATGCCGCAACGGGCGATTCAGGATCCGGGGAGCTCGCGCGCCAGTTGCGCAGCCAGGCCAATGTAGCCGGAAGGGGTGAGTTCCAGCAGGCGTTGCTTCGCGTCGGCCGGCAAGCCCAACATGGTGATGAATTCGCGCAAGGATTCGCGCGTGATGCCCTTGCCGCGCGTCAGCTCCTTCAATTGCTCGTACGGCTCGGGCAGGCCGTGGCGGCGCATCACCGTCTGGATCGCTTCGGCCAGCACTTCCCAAGCCGATTCCAGGTCGGCTGCGATGCGCGCCTCGTCCACCTGCAATTTGCCCAGGCCCCGCTGCAGGGAGTCGAACGCCACGGACGTGTGTCCGAACGCGGTGCCGAGCGCGCGCAGTACGGTCGAATCGGTGAGGTCGCGCTGCCAGCGGCTGACCGGCAGCTTTTCGCTGAAATGCGAGAACAAGGCATTCGCGACACCGAGGTTGCCTTCGGCATTCTCGAAGTCGATCGGGTTGACCTTGTGCGGCATGGTCGAGGAACCGACTTCGCCGGCCTTCAACTGTTGCTTGAAATAGCCGAGCGAGATGTAGCCCCACGCATCGCGCGCGAAGTCGACCAGGATGGTGTTGACGCGCCGCGCGCAGTCGCAGAATTCGGCGATGCCGTCGTGCGGTTCGATCTGCGTGGTGTATTCGTTCCATTGCAGGCCGAGCGACCCGACAAACCGCTTCGACAGCGCGCGCCAGTCCACTTCCGCATACGCGGCGACGTGGGCGTTGAAATTGCCGACCGCGCCGTTGAGCTTGCCGGGAATCCCGATTTGCCCCAGTTGCGCGCGCTGCCGTTGCAACCGAGCGGCAAAGTTGGCGAGTTCCTTGCCGAGCGTGGTGGGCGTGGCGGTTTGTCCGTGCGTGCGCGACAGCATCGGCAGTGCCGCATGTCCATGTGCCAGCTCGTGCAACTTCGCGATCAGCCCGTCCAGCGCGGGCAGCAACACCAAATCGCGCGCATCGCGCAGCATCAGGGCATAGGCGAGGTTGTTGATGTCTTCGCTGGTGCAGGCGAAGTGCACGAATTCCTCCGCCCGCGCGAGCGTCGCGTCATCCTCGATGCCTTCCTTGATGAAATATTCGATCGCCTTGACGTCGTGGTTGGTCGTCAATTCGATCTGCTTGATCTGCGTCGCGTCGGTGAGGGAAAAATCCTCGACCATGGTGCGCAGCTTCGCGCGCGCGTGCTCGTCGAAAGGAGGCAATTCGGCGATGCCCGGATGATCGGACAGCGCCAGCAGCCATTCGACCTCGACCTGCACACGCCGGCGCATCAGGCCGAACTCGCTGAAGATCGGCCGCAGCGTTTCCACTTTCTCCGCGTAGCGGCCGTCCAGCGGCGACAGGGCAGTGAGCGAGTCGAGTTGCATGGCAGCCTCGTGCTGGAGCGGCGCTGCGTAGTTTAGCGGCACCGTTATACTTGCGGGCTGCCAGTCTTCCGGATTCGAGAGCAATGCCGAACTTCCGCATCGAGCACGACAGCATGGGCGAACTGAGGGTGCCTTCGGAGGCCCTGTGGGGCGCGCAGACCCAACGCGCAGTGGAGAATTTTCCGATTTCCGGCCTGGCGATGCCGCGCGAATTCGTCCGCGCGCTGGGCCTGATCAAGGCTTCCGCCGCCGCGGCCAATCTCAAACTCGGGCATCTGAAATCCGCGCAGGCCTCTGCGGTCCGCAAGGCTGCCGAGCGTGTGGCCGCCGGCGAATTCGATACACAGTTCCCGATCGACGTTTTCCAGACCGGCTCCGGCACCTCGAGCAACATGAACGCGAACGAGGTGATCGCGCACCTCGCCTCGCAGGCGTCGAAGGCGAAGATCCATCCCAACGACCACGTCAATTACGGCCAGAGTTCCAACGACGTGATCCCGACCGCGATCCAGGTCAGCGCCGCGCTCTCCACGCACGAGCAGTTGCTGCCGGCGCTGAAACACTTGCGTCGCGCCATCGACCGCCGGGCGCGCGAATTGAACAAGGTGGCCAAGACCGGCCGCACACACCTGATGGATGCGATGCCGGTGACGTTCGGGCAGGAACTGTCAGGCTGGAGCGCACAGATCGGTTCCGCTATCGAACGAATCGAGCACTCCATGAAGCGCCTGCGCCGCCTGCCGCAGGGTGGTACCGCGGTCGGCACCGGCATCAACGCCGATCCGAAATTCGCGCGCGCCATCTGCGCGGAACTGTCGAAGGCCGGCGGCGTGAAATTCGTGCCCTCCGCGAATTTCTTCGAAAGCATGTCTTCGCAGGACGCCGCGCTGGAATTGTCGGGCCAGTTGAAGACGCTGGCGTGCTCGCTGATGAAGATCAGCAACGATCTGCGCTGGATGAATTCCGGCCCGCTCGCGGGCCTGGGCGAGATCGAACTGCCGGCGCTGCAGCCCGGTTCATCGATCATGCCGGGCAAGGTCAACCCGGTGATCCCCGAAGCGATGACGATGGTGTGCGCGCAGGTGATCGGGAACGATGCGACGATCACGATCGGTGCCCAGGCCGGCAACTTCCAGTTGAACGTGATGCTGCCCGTGATCGCGTACAACCTGCTGCAATCGATTTCCATCCTCGCGAACGCCTCGCGCCTGCTGGCGGACAAGGCCATCGCCGGATTCAGGGTCAACGCCACGCGCGTCGACGAGGCGCTGGCGCTCAATCCGATCCTGGTCACCGCGCTGAATCCGGTGATCGGTTACGAGAAGGGTGCCGCGATCGCCAAGCAGGCCTACAAGCAGAAGCGGCCGATCATGGATGTCGCTGTGGAAAGCTCGGGTCTTTCGAAACAGCAGTTGCAGAAACTGCTCGATCCGCTGGCGCTGACCAAAGGCGGAATCGCCGGCTAGTCATCCGCCGCTGCGGGCATCGCATCCGCGCGCCGTCCAGGAATCGGGAAAGTGACTTGCGGCACTGCCGCAATGCGCTTCTTGCGTCATGCTGCGCGGCGGATTTCGTCGGGGAACACCATGAGCAATCGCAAATTCATCAAGTCCGCCCTGTGGGCGGCCTTGTTCGTTGCAGGCGGCGCGCTGGCGCAGGAAGCCGCGATCAGCGGCGCGGATTTCACCGGCGGCAAGGCCGACGCGCAGTTGTCCGCGGTCGGCGCGCGCGCCGCTGCTTCGGGCAAGACGGTCGTGATCACCGCGCCGGCCTATTGGCAGGCGAAAGCCGCGGCCAGGGTGCGTGCAGGCGCGCACGGCAAGCCGCTGACGATTCGGTTTTCCAACGGCTTCTACGAAAACGTACTGGTGCGGGTCGAGGCGCCCGCGCCGAAACCCGAAGCCGAAGTGCAAGTCAAACCGGAGTCGAAAGTTGTTTCGAAGGCCAGGCCCGCAGCGAAAGCCGAGCCGAAGGTCGCGAAAGCCGAAGCAAGGCCCGCAGTGCAACCCGCGCCGAAGGTCGTTCAACCCGCACCGAAGGCGACGCCCGTGCCGATGCCCGCCGCGCCGACGGCACATGCACCGGCCGTATCGCAGCAACCGATGCCGGGGCCGGCGGCACCGCCCGCGCAACCGCCGCCGCCACCGAGCCGGATCGTCGCCGTCCCGCAGGTTTCGCAGCAGCCCGCTGTGGTGCCGATTCCAACCTCTGCGGTCAATCCGACCGGCGTCAAGCCGTCACTGCCGGAAACGCCGGCGGAATCGGGCGTCGCGTCGCGTCAACGCCTGCTGGTCGCGCTGAATGGCGGCCGCCCGGCCGCCGGCGAATTGCATGAAGTGCAGTTGCAACCCGGCGACCAGGTCTACGGCGACGCCGACACGCTGGCGGTGGTGAGGCTGGAAGGATTGCGCCGCTCGTTGTACTGGCTGACCGGTCCGGTCGATCTGCAGCGCGTGCAATATTCGCCGCAGGGCAACGGCCGTTACCAGGTTGCCGGACCGATCGATCCGGAAGCGCCGGCCGTGCACCGCAGCGAAGCGCGCCGTGTGGTCGCCGCGCACCTCCCCGCCGCTCACGATGCCGCGCGCGCGCGGCTGGAGCGGCAATACAACGAGGGACAGCCGATCACCGCCACCATGCGCGTGCGCCAATTGCAGCCCGAAGATCGGCTGCTGGTGGACGGTAGCAGCATCCTTGTGGTGCGCCGCGAAGGAAACCAGATGGCACGCTACTGGCTTGACGGTTCCATCGATCTCGGCCAGGCCGGCGTGCGCAAGATCGGTGGCGATCTGTACCAGGTGACCGGCAGCGTGCGTTGAAGCGCGACGGCGGATGAAAAAAGCCGCCGGGGCCGGCGGCTTTCCCGTGGCGCGAGCATGGGGTGAATCAATAGCTCATCGAGAAATGGGCGCCGTCTTTCCTGGCCGCCTCGCTGCGGCAGTGGTCTATGTCCGCTTCGGTCATGGTCGCGTAGGGCCGGAACGCGGGCAGGGCATCGGCGAGTTTCCGTTGCGCGGCCATCATCTCCGGCAGGCGTTCGCAAAGCTTCGCCGCGGAGCGCCGGATGCCCGCGGCTTCGGCTTCCAGTTCATCGTGCACTTGCTGGTGCGATTTGCCGGAGAACACCGCGTTCAACGCGGTCCCGACCGCGTGTGAAGCCAGGTCCACTCCCTGCGTTCCGATCTGCATGCCCTGCTCGGCGACGTCGATGAGCCGCGCGCGGTATTCGAGCAGCAAGGCGCGCTGCTGCGGTGTCACCGTCACCGGCTTGCCGCCGATCAGCAGGTCGCCCTGTGGACTGATTTCCGCTCCGATCCCGCTGCCGGTGCGATCGGAACCGAAGTTGACGTGGCCGGATGAAATGTCGAGATTCGACGTGCGCAATTTTTCGCGCGCATTGTCGATCGCACCGGCGACCGTGTCGGCCAACGTCGAATGATCGCCGCGCGCCGCGTCGGGGGCAGACCGGCTGCATCCGCACAGGCCGGCGGATGCGCACAGCAGGAATACGCATAGCAGTGGAATCGAAATCTTCATGGATTTCCCCCGTGGGGCGCTTCCCTCATTGCGTCGGAGGCGAAGCGGGCGCGGATTT
>Ga0070681_10000255_pt1 | contig 42208 bp, 37 predicted proteins | sample KBSC83BmetaG_FD_65650 | JGI IMG/M metagenome (GOLD analysis project Ga0070681, IMG submission 65650) | Corn rhizosphere microbial communities from Kellogg Biological Station, Michigan, USA - KBS C8-3B metaG | ecosystem: Host-associated > Plants > Roots > Rhizosphere | place: USA: Michigan...
CGAATCGACGGGGGTATCAACCGAGTCTAGTGGAGAAGATCATTGATGACGAGATAACCGTCAAGCGTGCCGTTTGATAGATCTTGTTTATTGTTGTCGATTTTCAACGTGAGGTGGTCGATCGCGCTTCGGACGGCCGAAAAATTAGCCGGTGGATTTCGGATCTACCGGCTACCGAAAAGCTAAAGCAAGAGAGAAACAATTACCAATTTCTCCCTGTTTCAGGGAATTTAACATCCCCTAAGATCCACTTCAAATGTTCGGTCCCCTTCGGCCGTGAAGGGAACCGGGATCTTCCGATGAACGATCAAAAATCATTGGCGGTTTGGTATCTTAACGATGTGTTGAGTGCGTTAGTAAAGAGACTGCTGTCTCATTTTAGTCTCAGGGAGAAAAAATAATGTCAATTCGTTCGAACATCGAATCCGTGATGGATCAGATCAGTCAGGGAGATACGGCTCTCGCTGAAGAGATAAAGGCGCAGGCTGAGGCCGCTATCACCGCCGGCAAGGGTTCGCCCGAATGGGAAGCCTATATGAACCGATTTGCTGAAAGTCCAGAGGAGCTCGCGCGACTCTTAGGTACGGATAGCACCGAGAGCATCGAGCATATGAACACTGCCCGAAAGACACTTGTCGATAATGGCACGTGCGGTGCGACATCTACGGGATTTATGATCAACGACATCGGCGACATATTGGATGAAGATCTATGATGCTCCGGTGCCCTCCGGATGGATCAGTTACACGGGCAGCTCACGCAGCGGCGACGGCCGATGATAATCGACTGCAGTATTCGATATCCCGGTCATTGGAGCTAAAGTCCGAATGGCAGGAGCTGTCACAGGTATATCTCCCACATGTTGGCTCAAGGCCGCCGTGGCGCTACAGCCGGCAAATGTCAGCCATGGATGCAAGGCAGGGTTGGAAAATACATTTGTCGGCAACCATCCTCTCTGCGTGTGATGTGCTGCGGGCGGTCGGGCCGGTCCTTCGGGAAAGGGGGATCCCCTTCAAAGGACCCGCCAGTCTAGATGAACTCCGAAAGCTTAACAGCGGTATATGGTACGGTTATACCCAGACCGGCAAGTCCCTAACTGTCTATCCGGCGAGCCGGGATTCGTTCATCGCACTCTGCCGTGAGCTGGATTCTCTCACACGTGGATTGGCGACAGGGCCAGCGATCCCCTTCGACATCAGGTATTCCCATGGGTCCAATGTGTACTATCGGTACGGAACATTCGTGCCGCGTAAAGCGACTACCGCTGATACGCGCGATCTCGTATTTTCTCCGTCCGGTGAGGTCATGGAGGATCGCCGTGATACACCTGCGAAAGCGCCGCCTTGGGAGGAAGACCCATTCTCGCTCTCACGGTCGACGGGCAGATCATCCGTCTCATCCTTTCTCGAGCAATTTAAGGTATTTCGAACTCTCACACAAAGGGGCAAGGGTGGCACGTATGAGGCCATCGACATGGCCGCCCGTCCCCTGCGACAGTGCATCATCAAGGAAGGCCGGCGTCACGGAGAGACCGGCTGGGACGGCCGTGACGGCTACGGGCGCATCCGAAATGAAGGGACTATCCTTTCGGCCCTCGGCAAACAAGGGCCCTTCGTTCCGCGGGTGCATGAAATGCGGGAGGAGAGTAACAATGCGTACCTAGTACTGGAAAAACTAGAAGGCCTGACTCTCGAAAGGTTCCTTACCGGATTCCCCAGGCCGCTGGAGGAAAGGATCTCACTTCATTTAGCCCGTCAACTCGCCGCGCTCGTCGCGAAAGTTCATTCGTGCGGGTTTGTATGGCGGGACTGTACGCCGTCAAATCTTATCGTGGGCCGTGACGGACGGCTCAGAGCGATAGATTTTGAGGGCTCCTGTCGCATTTCGGAGTTCGAACCCGTGGCCTGGTCCACCCCGGACTATTCGCCGCCGGAGGTACGCAGCGGCTATTACCTGAAAGCCGAAAAGTCCAATACCCCTGAAGATCTGTTCGCACTCGGGTGTTGTCTATATTTATTGTTTGAAGGCAGGAGTCCGTTCCTAAACCATGACTATTCCCGGAGCCCTGCTTTCGATCGACTTAAAGGAGCACGCATCGCGAAGATCATCACAAGACTTTTAAGCGTCGAACCCGACCTGCGACCCGATGCGGCAGCGGTCTCAAAATGTCTTCGCCCTAAGCGAGCGACATCATACGCAAAAGATCGTTAAACCTTTTATCGTTCCTGATCGGGTCGAATAACGGCTCGACCCGAAGTGCGATCATGACGGGGTGTCTGATCTTATAAGACTCATTGAGGCATCGAATGGCCTTGTCATTGTCTCCTTGCGCGACATAAATGAAGGCGAGCTCTTCATATGGAATATGATCCTCGTCTTTGGAACGTTTGAGCTCTTCAACGATCTTCAGGGCTTCATCTTCGAGACCGAGCCTTACGTAGGCATAACCGAGGGCCGCCAACGCCAAAGATCTGTTTTCAGCCGCGACCTCCTGCAAAACCTTTAGGGCTTCGGGATACATATGCTTTTGCAGGTAGACAAGCCCAATCATGTACTTGATCTTCGAGCTTTGACGCCCGCCGTCACCCGCTGCTGTCAGAACGGATAATGCCCGGTCGTACTGACGAGCGTAATAGTACGCACGGCCCAGGTTCACATCACTCTGCGGCGTGAACGGATCGAGCTCTTTCGCCCGCTGTGCCTCCTTGATCGATTCCTCCGCCCGCCCAGTGATCGCAAGAACATCGGAAAGCCAGTAATGGGCCGCTGCATATTCAGGGTCGAGTTCGACCGCCTCCCGCAGCTCGCGTTCCGCCTCGGACCAATTCCAGTCATATTTTGTCAATACGATGCCAAGCGAGGTGTGTGCTTCTGCGTTCTTAGAATCAATTTCAAGCGCCTGCCTTGCCGCTGTTCGAGCTTTCGCCATCGTCTCGCTGACCGGCTCGTCGCCATAACCGGCCAGGCTCATCAACACGTAAGAATCCGCCAATCCGGAGTACGGAAGTGCGAATGACGGATCAAGCTCGATAGCCTTATTAAAGCAGCTTACGGCAAGCCGCAGGTTTTGCTTGTCCCGTATCTTCCAATAGTATCGTCCGTTCCAATACTGTCTGAAGGCCTCGTCATTTTCCGTTGTAGAGCCTCGATGTCTATTCTCGGCAAAACCTCGGGAGTCTATCGATAGTAGGCTTATCAGTCTGCTCGAAAGCGTGTTTTCATAACCGAGGATCGTATCCGGTTCGACATTGTCTTCCCAGCTTCTGATAGTGACACCTCGATCCGCATCGAAGAGGCTCGCCTGGATGATCGTCTCGTTATCGCGGCGGAGGAGCTTGCCGGTGAGGATCAACTGCGACCCGGTAGCGCGGCCAAGCGACATGTAATCGTTCGAAGCCGCGCTCAGCCCGGACACCATAGTAAATGGCGTCATTTTCAGCCGCTCGGAGCCCGACAGTTTTGCGATCATGCCTTCGGTTATAACATCCGCCATTTCGTCGAAGGAAGAATCGGCGGTTTCGTTCTTAAACGGAACGATCGTCGCGGTGTAAACGTGGGGCGATTTGAAATACAAGGCAAAGCCTCCTATCGCTAAGATCAAAAACAGAATTGCAGTTCCGACCAAGATAGGTCCCATCGATCTGCCCTGCAAAGGGCGATGGTTTTCGAACTCGAGCAGCAGCTCATGGGCGGACTGATATCGTCGTATCTTCTGGGGTTCAAGACACTTGCGGATGATGTGCTTAAAACGTGGAGGTATTTTTGAACCAAGCTCGGAGTTGACCGGCGATTGGTCCGATAATATCGCCGAGATTGTCTCGGCGTCGCTCTTTTGGATGAACGGGTTGATCGAGGTGCAGATCTCGAATAGGACGGTCCCGAAACTAAAGATATCGCTCCGTCTGTCGACCCGTTCACCCTTAAGCTGCTCCGGTGACATATAGCCGATGGTGCCCTGAATGAGCCCGTTCTGGGAGGCCAGGCTTTGTTCGCCCGTAAAAGAGCTCTGTCGATCCAGTACCTTGGCCAGACCGAAGTCGAGTACTCGGACATGACCGTCCTCGGAGATCATTATGTTGCCCGGCTTGACATCACAATGGACGACCCCGTTCTCATGGGCGAAGGCAAGGGCGTCGATTATCTGCTTTGCAAGGGGAACTAGTTCATCGTCCCTGATCAGACCCTTTCGGAGGCGAGCCGACAGGGTCTCGCCCTTCAAATACTGCATCACGATGATCTGCTGTCCATCGATCTCTTCGACACCGTAGATAGGGCAGATATTGGGATGTTCCAGCATCGCCGCCGCGCGAGCTTCCTTGATGACCTGCCGTTTCGCCCAGCCGTCGTCGAGAACCGGATCCGCAAGAAGTTTGAGGGCTACGGGTCTCCTTAACCGTTTGTCCTGGGCAAGGTAGACATCTCCCATCCCCCCTTCGCCCAGCTTCTTCTCGATATGGTAATTACCGACTTCTTTGCCGATAAGGGATCCATTGCTTGTTCCGTGGATCACCTGCAGGCTCAGTTCCGAGACCGGATCGCTCAAAAAATCTGCATTCGATTCAAGCGACGAAAGCAGCGAGCATACCTCCCGGGACAAGACATTGTTGTCGCCGCACTCCTCGGCGATGTACCTATGCCGGTCGGCAGCCTCGAGTTCCGCGGCCGAGCTAAAAATCCTTTCGAGTTCATTCCAGTCGCAGACGCTCATCGTGTGATCTCCCGAGCAAGCCACGCCTTCGCCATATTCCAGTCCCGTATAACAGTGATCTTCGAGACACCTAGTAGCTCTGCCGTTTCGTCAACGCTCATCCCCGCGAAGTATCGAAGTTCAACGACCCGAGCCTTTCTGGGATCCGTCGCTTCCAGTCGACGAAGCGCATCGTCGAGAGCAATCAGCTCCTCGGACCTTCCATTTGAGATCGCGAACGCGTCCGAGAGCGAGACCCGTTGAGCTCCGCCTCCGCGCTTGAGCCTTTTCCGATCGCGGATGTGATTAAGAAGGATGCGGCGCATCATATTGGCAGCAACGCCGTAGAACTGAGACCTGTTTTGCCATTTGATACGATTTTGATCGACGAGCCGCAGGTACGCCTCGTTTATCAAGGCGGTGGTTTGAAGAGTCGTGCCCGGCTGCATGCGCCGCATGTAACTCCGGGCCAGGCGCCGCAATTCTCTTTCGACCAAGGGAAGAAGCTCGTCGAAGGCGCGGCTATCGCCGTTGCTCCATTCAATAAGCAAACCGGTAATTTGCTCCGAAGACGTCATGTTTTGTGCGAGACACGCTCCTTCGACCGCCAGAACAGACCGCTTCTTAAAGCAGCCGCCTGATACCGAACAATTCCGTTCGGTGCGTTATTTCTCGAAGGCGTAAAACTGAGACTTCATAATATAGAAGACCACTAATAGGGAACGATCAATTCGATTGACAGTAGTTGTAGCCCGAAAACTAGGAATTTGCAAGGAAAAATTCTTTGTTCGGGAATTCGCATACAGTACGGAGTTGAGTGCCTTAGAAATCCTTGTCCAGTAATCCCGCAAAGAACACATTCGGTAGCATTATGGGCGAAAACTCAGGCAATTGGGCGATGGTCGTTGTGACGCTGCTATTCATCGGCATGTACGGGGCCGGCTTGTTCGGCTTCGTACATCCGACGGCGGACATGACGCTGATCACAAGATTGGAACCGATCGCGTTCATAATGATCGGTTACTTTTTTGGAAGGCTTCCCGGGTTTCGGCATGAACGCCAGCTGAGAGACGAACTGGAGCGTCAAGTGCGGAAGATTGATGCCGCGATCCAAAGCAAGGAGCAGATCGAGATCGAGTGCGAGGTCATGGAAGAGAAGATCAAGAACGCCCGAATAGCCCTCGCCCCCCTAATTGATGAGGCATCTGACGGGAAGGAACCCGCTACCGTCAGAATTTCAAATGGTCTTGATGCGAGATCGAATCTGCGACAGCTTCTTCACATGGTCGTAAAGATCCTTGAGTATTAGTGGCTGAAGGATCCGCGATCAAGCCGAGTAACCAGCCTGGTCATAAAAATAAAAGCTCAAAGGGAAGAAGCTCAAAACTCCTCCCTTTGGGCTCTTCTTTTGTTTCTTTTGAGCGGAGATTGTGATGAGGCGCAACGTCGTGGTTGCCCCAAGTCCTATCGGCTTAACGCCCTCCGTCATCGTCCTCGGCGAGTTCCCGCATTCTCCTCTGAATGAAGTCCCTGGGATTTGCGGGAGGTCGCAGATCGTGTTTGGGTGCTGACGATGTATCCCGCTTGTTATCCAGCGAGGTTCCACTTTCTTTGCCGGTTAACTCGTCTATTTCTCTGTGTAGCCTCGCAGCTCTATCCTTTCTTTCATTCTCGGTATCGTTCGTCATACGAATTCCCCCCTTTTAGACAAACGTACTCCCCGAGAGGATGGAAAGCAAGGCTTTTCAGGCTTCGGTTGCCGTTAAAGAGTCAATCTGCTGTCGCCAAATCGCGGCCTTCGAAACCGTGGATTCTTTTGCGGAAACGAACGCTTTCCCGACAGTCTCCAGCTGGCCGCCTTTTGGCTTTCGCGCGTTGAAAGCTTCCGCCGTCACATCGTAGATAAGCCGGCGAAAGTTTTTTCCGGCAGCCGCGGAAAACACACCCAGATCCCGAAACTTCGGTTTATTCCCGTCAAAGAAAGTTTCCTGAAACCAGTGGTCGCTCACTGGATCGTGCCAGCTTAAATATCCGCCCTTAAGTACATCTCTTGGCTCGGTGATCGCGCCCGTATGGCTATATCGATCCGCCGGGTTCTTAACGGTCGAAAAATATTTAGGTGTATAAAAGTCGGATACCGTGATCCCGTCGATGACGTAGGCAAATTCAACCGCTTCGCTCGGGTCACACGGCTCGACCAGAAATTCCACGCGGTCCTGTTCTTTCATCGGCGATTGTCCCGCAGTGATACGTTTTCCGAACGGATCGACGAGCATTTCGATAAGCTCGTGGCTCGTGGTCAGTGACCAACCGTCCTCGGCCTGAACCAGAGCGAAGGGCTGACCGTCCTTATCCTCGTGGACACCGGCGGCGCCGGGCGTATTGATGTTATCCATGATAACGATCGGCCAATAGCCTATGGGGACGTTCTCAAGCCGATCGAACGAATCAACAGTGGCCTGGATCTCCCAGACCGGCCCGACATCCCTCATGGCCTGCTTTTGAAGTGCGGCGCTGACGCGGCCGACCTCCGACGCGGAGACACTCTCGCTCTCTGAAACAATGGCGGTATGACGAAGTATCATTTTTTCTCCTCCTCAGAAATACGTCGATCTTCGAGCGCCGGCGAGGTGCGTTTCACAATGATCAAAGTTTGCCGGCTGCTCAAAACTTAAACGCACCGACCGAAGGCACCGGCTATCAAACTAAATGCAGGAGATTCCCCGCGCCCGTTTGACGTCCTCGAACACATCAGATCCGCAATTGCTGATCGATCTTATTGATACCTTGACAGCGAAGAGGGTGCGTTCATCTGATAGAACCGGAGTGGCAAATTGCGATCCTTTGTGGCTTTCGTTATGACCGAAACTCAAGCTTCGAAGACAACGAGAACCATGGCGTATCTGCTGATGGGTCTCTTTGGTGTCTGCCTGGTCACGGTTTTGGTCGCAGCGATCTTACAAGGCGATACCGAAAACAACAGGTGGTTCTCATCTTTCAAAGACGGGTTCGCTTTTCTGGCGGGCGCGTTGGCAACGATCATCGGGTACTATTTCGGAAATCGAAACACCGACGTCGCGTTTGAAAGGGCCCGTGAGGCATCCGACCAGGCAAAGGATGCGACCGACCGCGTGAAGACGGCGGAAGCTAAGGCGGCCGCATTGACCAGCGAGATCCTCGAAGTGACGAAGGCGAGCGATCCCGTCAACCCGACAAATTCTCCGGTCCGTGATGAGGACCAACTTGATAGGCCCCTCAGAAAATGAGATCTGCCGCGGACACTGAATATCAGATCAGAACGGAGTTGGTTGAGAATGTTCAGCCAAAGCGGTTCAATGAAGGCGGCCGGTACCATTATTACATCCGAATATTCATTGAGGCTTCTCAGTCGGCGTTGGATGCCGTTGAGTTCGTCAAATACAAGCTTCACCCGACGTTCAGGGAGCGCTTTCGGGTCTCGTTCGATCGCGCGAGAAGTTTTGAGTTAAAACTCTGGACCTACGGCTATTTTGATATACAGGCGTCTCTCGTGATGAGGGAAGGACATACGATCGAGATAAGCGGATATGTTGAATGGCGCGTTCCTGAAGGAATGCCGTTTGATGACGACCCGTAACGAGCCTGGTTGGCGGCAGTCCGAAATCGGTTCGGTCCGTCACATCTTTGAAATATTCCCGGCATATCGAGAGGTCATGGCAGCTTCGGCAAATCGACGCCAAGGCTGTTTCATCAGATCCGGTTTCGAGAATGCCGAAGGGGAGTTTTGCGGCGCAGCAGGGATTCTCTTCTTTAGGACGAGTCGTTTTCATGGTCCCCTGTGAACCTAACCGCGAGAACCTTCAAATGACAGACACACACTTTGATGCCGTGATCGTTGGCTCCGGATTTGGAGGCTCTGTGATGGCGTACCGTTTAGCGGAAGCGGGGCTTGACGTCTGTCTGCTCGAACGCGGCAGATCCTTTCCTCCATTTTCTTTCCCGCGTGCTCCTCACAAGTTGAGAAATAACTTCTGGGACCCGAGCGAGGGTTTATACGGTTTGTACAACATCTGGTCGTTTAAAGGGTCCGGGTCAGTCGTATCAAGCGGGCTCGGCGGCGGCTCTTTGATCTATGCGAATGTTTTGATCAGGAAAGACGAAAAGTGGTTCATAAATGAGGATCTTAAGTCCGGCGGCTATGAATCATGGCCCGTCACGAGAAAGGATCTCGATCCTCATTACGATCGCGTGGCCGCGATGATGAACATACAGCAGTACCCCATCCATCGAACCCCCTATGACAGAACGGCTAAAACTTGGGCCATGGAGGAGGCCGCCCGCAAGCTACGCGAACACGACAAAGGCGTAGATGCCCATTGGCAGCTGCTGGACCTGGCAGTGAGCTTTCGCCGGGATCCAGTGACAGACCCCAAAACGCCTGATGACGAACTCAATCCGCCGGTTATCGGCGAGCCAATAAATGAGAAACCGAACATTCACGGAAAGACCCGGTACACATGTGTGCTGTGTGGTGAATGCGATCTCGGGTGCAACACCGGCAGCAAGAATACACTCGACTACACATATATCTCCGCCGCCCATCGCAGCGGTGCCGATATCAGAGACCTGTGCGAAGTAAAAGCGATAGCTCCTAAGCCTCGAGGCGGATACCAGGTAGACTTTCTCCGGCATGATCCCGGGAGGTGGGAGGGAATAAAGGTCGACACTTCCGACGTCCGTCTATTTCCATTAGAGTCCATAACATGCGATCGATTGATCCTCTCGGCCGGAACCTTCGGGAGTCCATTCCTCTTATTTAAGAACAGAAGTTTGCTCACCGGACTTAGCGAAAGACTTGGGAGCCGATTTGGGGTCAATGGCGACCTCTTATCGTTCATTATTCGAAGCCGCGAAAAGACGGGTGACAAGTGCGTTCCGCGCGTGCTCGATCCCTCGTTTGGGCCGGTCATAACGAGCGCGATCCGACTGGGTGACACCCTTGACGACCGAGGCGACCAAGGCCGAGGCTTCTACGTCGAGGACGGCGGTCATCCCTACCTCCTTGGCTGGGGCGTGGAGCTGACCGGCTTCCTAAGCCTGCTTCGACGCTCCGTCCATTTCGCATCGATGTTCACAAAATATCGTATCGGACTGAATAAAGATGCAGACCTGGATGCCGAGATCGCCGATCTGATCGGCGACTGTACTACTTCGAAGAGCTCGATGCCGGTTCTTACCATGGGACGCGACATACCCAACGGGACGTTAAGTTTTGACGGAAAATACCTCGACTGCGACTGGGACCCGAAGGAGTCGCAGGACTATTACGACCGAGTGACCCGGATCGTAAGGAGCATCGCGGATGCGCTCAATGCAGAGTACATGGACAATCCCAGCTACCGTTATCTGCACCAGGTACTCACGGCACATCCGCTCGGCGGGTGTGCGATGGCCGATGACAAAGGCGAAGGCGTGGTCGATCAATTTGGTGAAGTATTCGGTCACGAGGGTTTATTCGTCGTTGACGGATCCATCATGCCGGGTCCGGTCGGGCCGAATCCCTCAATGACGATCGCTGCGATCGCCGACCGTGCGGCGGACGCTATCATCCAAAAAACAGGCCGAAGGAGGGCGAATGGCTGTTGATAAAAAAAGATCGCTGATACTTGCAGGAGGCGGGATCAAAGTTGCGTTTCAAGCCGGCGTCATGCAGGTTTGGCTAGACGAGGCAGGCCTAACATTTGAGCATGTTGATGCCGCGAGCGGTGGTGTCTTCAATCTGGCGATGATGTCCCAAGGGATGACCGGCCTGGAGATCGCCGATAACTGGCGAAATCTTAACCCTCGGGCCGGGATAAGCCTCAATATCGCGGAGTTTCCGAAGCTTATCTATGCGGAATCATTGTTCACTCTCGACAACTATCGCGAGCACGTCTTCCCGGGCTGGGGGCTGGATTGGTCTAAGATCCAGGCAAGCCCGCTAAACGCTACATTCAACGTGTTCAATTTCAGTACCAAGCAGCTTGAGGTGCTCGAGCCGAAGGATATGACCGAGGACCTTCTTGCCGCATGTGTGTCACTGCCGATGTGGTTCCCGCCCGTTCGAATAAACGATCAGACCTATATCGATGCCGTCTACATGACCGATGCGAATATTGAGGAGGCGATTCGACGAGGGGCGGATGAAGTATGGGTGATCTGGACTGTGAGCGATAAGGACGAATGGAATCCTGGCTTTGTCGCGACCTACTTCCAGATAATCGAAACGACCGCGGATGGGCATTACCGGGCCATCCTTAAGCGCATCGAGGAAAACAATCAAGCGATCGAGCTCGGCAACTCCGGCGAGTTCGGCCGCCGAATCGAGGTCAAGGAATTGAAGGCTGATATCGCGCTCCACTATTTGATCGATTTTAGCCAGGATCGTCTTGTCGAAGCCGTCAACTTGGGTGTCAAAAGAGCTCGCGAGTGGTGTGCCGAGAACGGGATTCATATAAGCGTACCCAATGTCGACTATCCTACCGATATTCATCAGGCAAACACCCATCTAAGTTTTACGGAAGAAATGAAGGGGTTCTTCTCGATGGGAGAAACGGATTATCAAAACGGTTACAACTCGGGTAAGGCAAACGGCGACGCTATCATGTTCCACCTTACGATCAACGTCGATGGTGTCAACCGCTTTATCACGCGTCCCGAGCACGATACAGACGACGTTGTGGGTTATATCGAGTGCGACAAACTCGGCGGCCGCCTTCCGGTCGAGAGGGGCTGGTTCAACCTATTTACCGACGATGCCGATCCAGCTCGAAAACGCATGCTGTATCGCCTTTTTTTCACCGATGGACAAGGAAGACCGCTTACCCTAAGCGGCTTTAAGGACATCAAAGACGACCCGGGTTTCGACGTCTGGAGGGATACCACGACTCTGTTTACGAAGATCTATGAAGGGCACATTGTTGATATCGGAAGCGAATTGCAGGCGAAAGTCGTCGGCGCCGGCATAATTCATATTCACTTCTTTGATTTCCTAAAGCAGTTGACAACCTTCCGAACGGAAGGGCCTAGCATCACCGATCGTGCCGCGGCAATGGGACGTTTCGGCCGACTCTTCTTCGGAAAGCTCTTTGACGTATACGCGCGGGAACTACTGACTTCCGGCCCGGTCTGATCAACACGCCAGGCGCTTCGCCTTGCGTTGAAAGTGGATGAAGATCGGGATCCAGATGTAATCCGTGAACAGGATCAGCATGAATAGGCTTATCGGAACGTTGCTGCTGGCAAACCCCAGCGTTACTGAAAACGCCGTCACCGATTTCTCGATCCAGGCGTACTTTATGAGGGAGCGTTTCTTAACAAAATCATTCGAGATCTCCCAGAACATCGCTCCGAACATAAGGACCATTCCGGTCCAGATACGTACGAGGAAGGGGTAATTGACGGGCGTGATCTTGGCGAAGCTGGCGATCAGGTCAGGACTCAAAAAGCCACCGATCGCGACAAGCCAATTCACGACCGCCGCGGTACGGAATACCAATTTTGACCCGCGATCCATGGGACTCGGAATTTTAGACCGAAAGACGCTCTTGTACAAATCAGAGTTAGAGAAATGTCGACCTATATTACATTGGAGGGTCGTTTCCAGTCGTCCGAGCCGGACTAATTTTCTCCATCTGTAGCTTATGAGCGCGTCTGAAGCGCCGATTTCTTGGTCAGTTCACCTTCGGTCCGATCCTCCGCCTTGAAAGTGCAATGGAGCTCGGCTCAATAGTTCAAAATCCCCATCAAAGGATTCCTCGTCCCATTGCGCTTTCTTCTCGTTGCCAGCCGCTGAACAGCCAGGTCATTCGATTTGATACTGCGGAGGTTCGGAAGGGGCGTTTATCGTGAGGGGAATGAAAGTTAAGGTCGTGTATGGCGCGCTGGGGACCCGCAATAATTCCGTGAAACGGAAGTTTCCCGTTACCTTCCCGATCGTAAGTCTCCTAGGTATTGCGGAAGAACGAATGACGTCGCGTTCAGGAAAGTTTTTCTGTCGCATTATTTAGAAGCTTATACGGAGCCTTCTTACCTGACTACCGAGGGCTAATTTTCAGACCGGAAGATCAAGATGCTCAACTTCATTATAAAGCGATTCAGACTACGAGAACTTCGCAGACCTGAACTGATCTGCTTCGACCATCTGTATAGCGAATATCTGTCGATCAGATCCCTGGTGAAGGATGAAGATGAGATACAGTTCATTCAAGATCTTCGAGCCAAAGCCGATCGTCTTTCAGCTGAAAAGAGCAAAAAGGATCGGACCGAGACGCCCGATATCTGGAGCGACTTCTACTACTTCGAATTGATCATTGCGAAGTATCTGCCGCCGGAGAAGCTGAGAACGCGAGTAATGAGGCTCCGACTCAATTATCGAGCAGTCGCGGGGCAGCGCGAGTTTGACGATTACCTCGCCTCAAAGCCGCCTGATCTCCAAAGTCCGCCCGTACATTCCGATCCGCCGGATACAAAACAGGAATACGAGCAGGGACTGCGCGAGGACCTTCGTGACCTCTTGGACCGAATCTATTTTGAATATTCGCTGCTGCCCGTGCGGGAAGCGCGCTTGACCGATCTCACCTGGCTGGCGGCCAAACTATGCCTCTTTAGCCTCTGTATATTGCTTTTGATCTTGTTCGTTTCATTTCTGATACCGCTATTAGATACCGTTTCTGGTTCCAATGTCAGGACATGGACCGAAATGTTCGATTTCGTTCGAGCTTCAGGGAGAATATCCTTTCTGACGATCTTTGTTGTTGTCGTCACAGGAGCGATGGGCGGATTTGTGAGTGCCCTTCAACGGATCCAGTCGCCGCCGACCGAGGGCGACTCGCTTTACAACTTGTCACTGCTGTTCCATGGGTCGAAATCGGTATTCGTGGCGCCCATCTCGGGCTCTATATTCGCGATCCTGCTTTATCTAATGTTCACCTCAGGCATTCTTACCGGGTCGTTTTTTCCAACGATCTATACACCCGAGGGCAGGTATACAAAAGTCAGTACGCGAAATTCGGACAATCAAAATAGTATTATCGTAGACAACCAGACCGCGACTGCGGACAACCAGCCGCCCCCGACGCAAACCACCCCCGAGACGCCGTCAAATAAGGCCTTGCCTACGCCGATCCCGAGCCCGACACCCAAACCCGTTCCAGAGCAGGGGCTGAATGTTTTCGACTTCCTGGCGCGATCGGGGCCGGCGGGCGGAAAAGACTATGCGTTGCTGATCATTTGGTGCTTTATCGCAGGATTTGCGGAACGTTTTGTTCCAGATGCCTTGGATCGATTGATTTCAAATGAACAGTCCGTTAAAGGCAAATAGGATCAAGTTACGTCTGGCGACAGGAAGTATCGGGGCTTCAAGAGAGCGGAGACGCTTGGCCTAACGATCTATGGATGACTTTTGGTACTCCGCCTAGAGATGCCGCCGACAAAGGATATGCGGTTAGTTGGGACTTTTGCTTAGAGAGGAGCAAATCGATGAAAGTATTCCGGAGAAATTTTGCAGTATTGGTAATATTAACTGCCAACATCATGGCGCTTCTCACGAGCACCCAGCCAGTAAACGCTCAGAGGGTCGTTACCGTAACAGCGGATCAACCCAACATATGGACTCTCGAGCAAGCGCACTATCTCCTGGCCCAGCTTCATCGCCGCAATCTTGATCTTAAGGCTTCCCCTCTGGCCGCACTGGATGCTAACGAGATCAACGGCATAAATGTGGATGTTCTTAGAACCTTGCTTGAGGCGGGGGCCACCTATAACGGGGCTGACAGGTTTAACAACGGGCTAATAAAGGATGACAGGACGTTCGATACAGCGAGGCGCCGGCAGCTTGTCGGAGAGCTTGATCAATTGGACACCGAGTCAACCGATCTGGCAAAAGCAATAGCCACCCTCAATCGCGAAAAGGATACAACCAACGACCCTGAAAAACGTGCCGCACTCGATGCTGAAATAACCGAAAGGACGGCCCAAAAGGCGGCGGTGGATCGGCAGATAGAACTTACCAACACGCAACTTCAAGGTCTATCCCCGGCAAGCGGAAATGTGACAGCGACGCAAGGACCGAGCGGATTTAACGCGGGGAAGTTCCCGTCAGATCTCGACGATACATTTAAGAAGAAAGCACAGGACATAATCTCCAGCTTTAATACCAATCCTCAGCTAAATGCCTCACTTAAGCTCGACGATTACCTGCAACTTCAATATGAGATCATCTCAAAGCAGCTCACTCTTCTGAGGGATGAAGTTGGTCCGGGCGAAAAGCTTATATTTTTGGAGCTTCCCCAGTCCATAAACGCACCATATGGAAAATCTGATCACATGTGGGCCCAATCACGGTGGAAGATCACCGGATATACTCATTGCGTGGTGCGGGTAAACGGAAAGCCGATCCCGTGTGCTGCGATCTTATCGCCGGTGGGCGCCGAGAGGTCGAGGAATCGGGCTCGAAAATCCTCGGCAGGTCTTCTCGAAGCGCTGACACCTGATACCCAACAAAAATATTTGCTCACACTTGCCGATGTACAAGACGCGGAAGCGTTCGCGTCGAGGTTCATCTCGGACCACCGGGATAGGTTTACAGAGAACGTTTCCTCGCAGCCGTCGGTTTCATCCTTACTAGCTGAATACGGCCAACTCAAACAAGACCTACTTGACGCTGAAAAAAAATTCAAAAATTCAAAAAATCTCGCCGACGAATGCGGCAGGCGAGTCACATCGAGCTGCGAAAAACTCGAGCAAGAAAAGGAAGATCTGACCAAACTAAGGCAAAAGGTGCGCGACCCGGAGCCGGAACTCCTTAACGGTTTACTGACGATATTGAATGGCTACATTGAAAGAGACGCTCAGCTGAACAAGGACCCAAAATGGAACGGCATCAACGCTTCGACGAGAACCAAGCTTTTGAGTTCGGTGTCGGCCGATCATGCGACGGTGCGACTGTTTAACCGTTTGTGGATCGAAGACATATACCCAAACGAGCTATACCGACTAAATGATAGTGATTTTGGGATCGGCGACGGAACACTGGAGGCTGGAACCTCGCTGCGGACGATCGAGATCCTTCCACGTCAAAGCTCCCTTAATGTGAACGATGCGAGGATTCGCAACAAATCGAGCGCTTTGAACTTCGTCGCCTCTACGTTGTTTGGACTTGGAGGCAATTTCAGTTATCAACAGCAGCGTGAAAGGTATTCGCAGTTTGTTCAACAGGAATTATATTCATCTGGGTTTGGAAAGGGATCTCGTGAATTTGGCTGGACCTTTACGTCCATGCCGGGAACGGACCATCTGCTGTCGGGAAACAGGACCACCTACGCGATCGCTGTTGTCCCCGAGGACGCTACTTCGGTCAAGATCGAATCCACCGGGTGCGCCTTTGACCGCAAAGCCACCCAGCCGGCTGACTTCGATGAGGCCATCAACCCTTCCTGGACAGGTCCGGCAAAGAACAGCTGTTCCAACCCGCGAACATTTGAGATCCAGATCCCAGGGGCCGGCAGCGATTCCGACACGGATTTTGACGTGACCGGAATGACGTACAATCCCGTGAAGAACGGAGACACCGTCGTTGTTGCGATTTACGGCCGCAACTTCTCATCGCAGATCGGCGTTTTGATAAATGGGGTGGCTCTTCCCGCTTCCATCGGCATCGCGCAACGGTTTATTCGCGACGACAGCACCGTTGGAGGAAGTGTGTTGGAAGAAACAAAGCTTGACAAGATAAAAGGAAGCTTTGAGCGGATCGACTCGGGCGAGATCCTGCTAGCATTTCAACAAGCCGACGGACAGGAGGGAACGCCAGTGATCACACTGGTCGCGCCGGGCAAGGCGATCAACCTGAATGGCATTTCCGACCTCTATATCAACGGGGTTTATCGAACGAGTCTCAAAGACTCCGATTTTATGTTCGGCAAACGGGCAAAGAGCGATCTTAAGGTCAAGGACGTTCAGCTCTTTGTGAGTCGATCGGATAAGGACGGGAAGCCACAAGAATTGACCGCTCTTTTGGCGGGTAGCGCGTTTGGCATCATCTCCAATATCTTTGTAAATGGCATTGATTCTGAGTGTGCTTCGGTTGCCGAGAGAAACGGGGCGAGAGTTTGTGTGCCGCTCGGTGAGAATTACCGAATTGGCGAAAGTGTTTATGTTCTAAAATTCCCGCCGCCAAAAGATGAGACGATCAAGCTGGTCGTCGCTAGCGGGGACGAGACTATGGCTCTCGATGGCCTTGCAAATCCGGCGGCCGCAAAGAAACCGAAGGATCCTCCTTCGTCGAAGCCGGCGGAGCTTAGCTTCAACGTTGGTGCGGCGCGTCCGATCTTTGCGGACTCAAAGCATGACAAGGTCACATATCTTCTGGTCGAGATCACGGGCATCGGCCTCAGCTCGGATCTTAACATCTCAGTAGGGCAGCTCGACGTGGTCGATAAAGGGAAGGCATTTATTACGATCCCAGATCCGAAGCCCGCCCAGACGATCAGGTTAACTGATGCTAAAAAGAACATCTATGCGGAAGGCGTGGTTACGATCCCTGAAACTGCTGAGCCCGCAGCAAGCCCGTCTCCGTAAGAGATTTGTAAGACCCAAGGGAATTAATGGGCCTTCCGATCTCCATCCGGTGTCGACCGCGACACGATTCGGACTCTACCTCAAAGGTTAACCGGATGAATCGAATAACGAACTTCCGCTCTCAAAGAACCGGTTAGGGGCCCAATTCATACAAGGGGATGGCCGTACTTCGTCTCGGTCCACGCTTAACTAAAAAGGTGTGTGGGATGCTGGAAGCAGCGAAGATCATTTGTTCTACCCGTCAATCAGCAGCAAAAAGTTTGGTCGGAGAGTGGGAGAGTCGCCGAAACGAGGAATTGAAGTTCGGCGCCCCGCTCCAGCCGGTCGCAGATCTACCGACAGTTCCAACGTACTTAGACAAATTCTCACGTCGACTCCTGAGCAACTGCGCGGCGAGTAAAAGTAGTAGAGATGGCTGTGAATATGCAGCTTCGTGAGCTGGCAATCTGATCTTGGCCGGATCTGTCTTCCTTACGCTTTAGCTCCTAATGAACTTAAGATGCGTCGCCATCTTGATCATACATCTACCGGCCGAGAAAATACCAACCACATGAAGAACTTCGCGAGGACCGTGTGCCCTGTGCGCAGCATTATTTATCGGATTTGCCAGTGAGTTTGCCCTTATTCTCCTCGGTAGTTACGACATCGAAGACCATGGCCTTGTGTAGCTCTGCATTTGGCGGGTTTACTAAACCGTCAATACCACTCGCACCAGCCAAAGCTTGAATGAACGTGACTGCAGCCAAAGGGCCGGCAGAGGAATCCTTAATTAATACGACGCCGGAGTTTGCTCCTGCCCCAATTACTCCCGGAGGAAACGTTAGCTTGCTTCTACGTCCCGTGATGCATTGCTGCACCGTTTGCTTACAATCCTGGACTTGATGTTTGTCAGGTTTCCGGTCCGGGCGCTGCTCGGCTTGTAATGGCTCGGCAAACTGAATAGAAATACATTTGCCATTCTCTAACATCAAACTATTGACATAAACGTACAATTTCGCTTTGCCTTTTATAAAAAAAGGGTATCTCGATCGTGTGAAGTCTGCGACTCCAAAGACCTTGCTGCTGGCGGGAACGACTACAATTCTCTGGCCATCGTCAGCGATCCCATAAACATTCTGAGCCACCAAAAACTGTACGTAGTCGTGCCTTTTGACCCAGGCACTGGTAAGTTCAACATCGAGAGACAATTTTATCCTCGTGTCCTTCGGCAGGGTATAACCAACCGGGTTGGGAACTTTTGCACCCGCCAACGCGGCCGTGTCATCACCGCAGCTGGCCTGTACTGCGAGACCAAGCCCTAAAATCGTTACAAGCAGGCCGGCATGTAAAATCGAATTAACCATTGCGTCTCCGAATCGGAATAAGACAAATTTTTCGGGACCACATGAATCTTTCCGCGAGCCGCAGGTGAATTGAAGTGCGAGAGTCGAAACCTTAAAAACGCTCTTATCTGCCCAAGAACGTGAACCGGCTACTCTCCACCGTGCACAATTTAGCCTCGCCAAAGAGTGTATAAAGTCCGGCAAATCATCACTGTACTTTTCCTCAGCCCGCGGTCTTCGCAACCAAAATCTTCGTCGAGCGCGTCCAAGATTCTCACCAAGATGCAAATACTGACTGCCGGTTAGTACGTCGCCGAACGCTGGAGTAGCCTAGCCCCCCGGAACACATCACTATCGTCCACAACATTTACAACCGCTACTAAGAGGACCGAGGTCAATACTCTTCACTTTCCCACCGATATCCCTTGCGAAGGTAGATTTGTCACTGGAATCATTGTAATTGTTAATTTGTTTAATCAACTCGAGTTTTTGCGCCTCGGTCAAACTCAAAAAGCCATGCAAAACCAACAATACGTCTCTGTCCATGAACGCTCCTCCTGCTCTATGCTCTGTTTCTCTTAATAATTTCCACAAACGTTGCAGTCAGTAGAAACCAAATCAACCGGAACCTGCTTGCAACCGGCACACGGTCGTTGGAAACGCCTAAGTCCGGCCCTCATTCCTCTTCGTTTCTCAGGTTCTGTTACGCCCCGTTTGCCGTCCTCGATACTGCGAATGCTGTTTCTCACATTTAGTAGCTCATATTTTGATTTAAAGTCTACAGGATTGTTCTTCGCAAACTCCGCATACAACCTAGATATCTCATAGTTGTCGACACTCGACTCTGATCCATAGATTGTCTGGTCATCCCATTTTTCGACAAGCGACCAGATAGTGACCATGAGTTGAGCGGTACTCGCAAGTGCAGATAATACGATTAAACCGCCCAAGAACGGCTTGAGCTGCTCGATCCCGAAAAACGCGACGGTGACCCCGCCGACCAAGACCGGCACGGCAAGCCCGAGGAATGTAAGCAAACGCTGCTTATTTCTCGATTTATAAAATCTCTGTTCAAAAATATAAGCCGTACCAAAAGCGTGAATGGCTTTGTCCCAGCAATCCTCTCTTTGTTCGTCGGCTGCCATGCTTATGTTTTAACTCTGTCTGCGAGAAAGCGAAGCTATCCGTCGAATTTGTCCTTTGGTGGATGTCAATATCGGACGTCTAGTAAAAGGCTCATCTCCTGTTTTGTCACCTAGGAGATAACGCACTTAAACTGAACGACTGATATCAAGGAAACCGTAAGAATTTTCAACGAACGTTAGCCCATTATGAGAAAGCCGTGGGCCGCAATATGCTAATTGTGTTAAGAACCATTAAGTTCTGGAACGCCCGACCCACAATGCCCTCGGTCGGTTCTTATCTTCTGGAGGCGATTGTTCCGAATCACCACGCGAGCCGAACGGATTCTGCGAGCGGCTACGTAGATGTTGAGATACCGAGAGTGCCGGGTATATCTCTCAAGCCAGTTACAACACCGTCCCGGATCCGAAAAACATACAAGGCGATTTGAATGATCTGACGTTCGATACTAAATGGAAAATCTCCGATCGCGCGACGAAGGATGCGGAGAAAGCTCGAGAGGCAAGGCGGCTCGAAATGGCAGAGGACCATCGGTTTGAATCAGTCCGACGCCATCGAGCAGCTTTTCAGCCTCAGCCTTTGCGACATCCGCCAGAAAATCATTTGAAAGTGGCTGCGGCACCCCGTCGGCGATTTCCCCTACCTCAGCGCGCCAGCAAGGCCGCTCGCCTGTGCGGTCGACCCGTAGCCGCGAATCTAAAGCCGCCACATCCTCGGGTATCGGCACAAATCCTGACCATCCAGTTCCGAACTCGATAGCAAAGCGCTGCTTTCCGCTCATCAGGAAAAGAGCCGTGAGAATGTCCTTGAATTCGCCCTTGGCGTCGGCCATAACTTCTCGCAAACCCTGGTCAAGATCTTGGTAAAGCTCGTCGACAGAGATCTTTTCAGCCTCCTCGAGCGGAAGCTTAAAGATCTAATCGATTAGCTCCAGCTATTCGTCGAAGACAGGTTCGTCTTCTTGCGGCGGAGATATGTGTGAATTCGGCATAAATTAGTCCACATTCCAACCAGAGCTATCGGCGGCCAAATTGTCCTCATCTAAGTCACCGGGATAATCGTCTAAGGCCGCCAAATCTTCATCGTCGAGACCCTCATATGAACCTTCCAAGTCCGAAAGTGATTCATCAGAATAGTCCGCATCGACCTCGACGGCTTTGAAAGATCCCGAAGTTGAGCTTTTGGGAGGTGGGCCTTTGAGTAGGTCTGTGATAGCAACAGTAGGCGTTGCGCGAAGGGTGATCCAGTAGGCAAAGCCCTTGTGTTGTAGCCGATAGACGCCAGGGGTTCCTTCCTTCGTAAAAATTATGCGTTTTTGCCGCAACAAGCGGATCGCCGCATTAAGACTCTTGTCTGTTCCCTTAAATTTTGCTCTGATCTTTGATTTCGGAACCCAAGCATCCAGATCCTGAGACATAATCCTAAGTACCTGGCGGTGCGATTCCTTCTGGACCTTATTGTAAAAGTCGTCGCGGTAATAAGATTCTCCGATCTGATCTAATGCACCGCCGGCATCAAAGGCGCCGCTGGCAACGTCAGCCGAGCTAAGCCTGTTATCTCCATCCGCTGCGTAGGCGGAGTAGCCAAATTGCTGAATGAAGTGTGGATATCCGTCCGAGAGATGTTGGAGAGCTAAGATTGCGTCGTCATCGATTGTCATAGGCTCGTCGTTGACTTTGTTCGCCGTAGCCAGGCACAAAGTAACAGCCTCGTGAACTTCCTCCTCGGTTAGCCGATCGAGCGCAATATCATCGAAGATTCTCAACGATGATTTGTGGCTTGAAACGAGGACCTCATGCAAGTGTGGAAGGCCCGCAAGGCCAAACATGACGTGGGGACAGCCGCGTTTTTGAAGGCGTTCCAAAAACAACTTTAAGAAGGATCCTAGAGCGAGGTCATCGCTCGCATTGTCCGCTTCGTCAATCAGAATGAGGGCTCCGTCATACTTCGCGCTCAACGGATTTTTGCTCGAACGACATAGTCTCTTAACTGTATCGCCGAAGGTATAAGAAAACTCTTCAATTAGGTTATCCGGATCAGCGGATTTTCCGGAATCGCGGATTTTCACGCCAGCCGCTTCCATTCGCATTACAACGTCGACGAAATCCTTGAGAAATACTTTCACGGCTTCGCTACTGCCAAGAGCGAAACGCAGGCCCATTTCGATCTTCTTGATCAGTCCCGCTTGAGTCGTTGTCGAGTCGATATCCGTTTCGATTACGAGGAATCTTAATTTCTCTCCGTTTCGCAATGCCTCCTCGCCGCTCGCAACACTTTTCAAATAGCTGAGCAAGGACGACTTTCCAATCCCACGTTCGCCCGTGATAATGAAATTTGCTGGGGATCCAAATCGTGTCTGAATCAAATGACCTTCGAGTTTTTTTACCTCAACTTCGCGCCCTGCGAACATCGCCGAATTGATAGGAGAATGAGGTTTGAAAGGGTTGACCTTAGACATGGGAGTCAACTAGAAACTCATTAAGCGCGGCTAGAAAATGGAAGTGGTTGCTGCCCAGTTGACGCACGGGATCCGACAACACTCGGCGTGTGAAAACTTCGCTTGTCTTCGAGGATTTGTTTGACAGTTAGCAACTGTATCCGATCGTAGCTGACTCCGCTGTACGAATAAGTCCCAGCCTTAGCCGCCTCCTCTCGCATAGTTTTTGTTGCCTCGTGCAAGGATAATAACCCGGCGATAACAGTGTCCGTCTCGCGCTCGAGAACACCACGCAAGTCGCGAATGTCGGACGGCTTAATTCCGCCTCCTTTTACCGAAAGCACCATATCGCGCAGCCCATCCTTCGTTTCAAAGTAAACCCGACCGTCTACTCCTAGATCACCTACGAGTTTTCGAGTCGGGAACCCGCCAACCTTTTCAACGATCCAGTGCTGAAACTGAAAAGGGTCTCTTTTGAACAACTCTTCTGCCTGTTCAACACTGACAGGTACACCATCAACTTCGAAATCTGTCCCCTTCGTTAATCGGTATTTGCTCTCGAGGACCTGCGTCACTAGCCTTATAGAAAGTATTGCGATATCGCACCCAATCCATTGTCGGCCGGTGCTTTCAGCCGCATAAATCGTGGTTCCGCAACCGCAGAAGGGATCAAAGACGACATCTCCTGGATTGCTCGAGGCCTTAATTATTCGTTCGAGCAGCGCTGTCGGTTTTTGCGTGGGATAACCGAGCCGCTCTTTCGCATGTGTTGAGATGGGGTCAATATCAGAAATGACATCTTGAGCTGCGACTCCGAGATCTCGATTGAGGTATCGTTTGAACCTTGGAATAGCGCCTTTTTTGGGCCAGTAGACGAGTCCCTTTTCATTCAGTAGATCAAGTCGCTCTTGAACAGACATCGTCTTGAGAGCTTTCTCACCAACTCCAGGAACGGGCGGAACAGCCCAATGCCGACCTGTATCTGTTGGATTGACGTCACGCCAAGGTTTCCCGGAATCGCCGCTTCGAACACCTGCACCGGTAAGGTTATCCAGTTGATACCGGCCGTTTTCATCACGGTGTCGATAGAAGGCGTCGATATAAGCGTCATCATATGGCTGGGAAACGCGATTCCACGTATATGCCTCCGATTTGCTATAGAAAAGGACGACGTCGTGAACCGGACCCCATCGCCGGGCGCTGTTGTGACTCGAGGTCCGTTTCCAAATAATTTCGCTTCGGAAGTTGTTGTGTCCGAAGATGCCATCCATCATTACTTTGACGTAGTGACTCGCTGTCGGATCGCAGTGGAGGTAGATCGATCCGGTGGGTTTCAGGATCGACTTCATCTCAAGCAATCGTCGAACCATGTAAATCAGGTAAGCCAGCAGCTCTGGCTGAGTCTTTCGCAGAGCCTGGATCCAGTAAGACCAGAATTTCGCGTAGTAATCATCCACGCCGTGCTCAAGCATAAGCTGCGGCATCCGTTTCGCAACCTCTTCCTTTTCCGCATCCATCTCCCATGTGTCGCAAAACGCCTCGGCCTGTTCCGGCACCGGCTTACCAGTCATGTTCTTATACATGAGGTTGTAACTGCGCTTGGAGTTGAATGGAGGGTCAAGGTAAATCAGATCGATGCATGCCATCGGCATGCGCTGCATAATCGTCAGATTATCCCCGTAGTAGAGGTGATTCATCCCGGATAAAGAGCCGACAAGCTGCTATAATTAAAAGTTGTACTACCGAAAAACGTCGGGATTAGTATACACGTGTCTTCTGCTAGCTACCAGAATTGTGAGAACATGGCCGCCGTACGGCCCTTCTTGAAATGGAGATTGTTCGGGGTACAGGTTAGCGTTTGGCAAGGCGTATTGAGCGTATTGAGATCTTCGCGGACCCGCTCCTCCCGACAGAGACGGGCAGCCATCAAGAATCAAAGCCGGTTCCTCGCTGAAGCTGATAGCTTGAGGTGATGCCCGCTTTCTTGGCTGCTTTCTTTAGGGCCACTTCGATCGTTCGCTAAATTCGATGAAATCACCCGCTTCGACTCGACATCAATGTGATGCGATGAGGCGACCTCTTGATACTTACGGACTAGGCAACAGGCAGAGACAGCATGCGGAAGCTACGTCCGTCGATTGTGGTGCGATACCCTATGCCCGATAAGCAGGGAGCGGTCGTGGTTGACGATTTGTAGCTGGTCCTTTAAAATTAGGATAAAGTTGTAAATGCGCAATAAAAAGGAGGCCTTCCCTTTGTAAAAAGGGGGTTTTACGCACCTCTGTTATTATTGTTGCTTATTGCCTCCTTTTTATAAGGAAGGAGGCTACGTATGAGAAAGATCGGTTTCATCCGACATGCCGTTTATCACTCCCCAGAAGTTAATGGCGGCATCGTCGGCAACTTAGGCCGGATCGAAGCGAACTTCCTGGCCAAAAGCCTGCGGAAAAGGCTTTCTGCGCTCGAAACGGGGTCCGTGAAGATAATTAGTTCACCCGCCGGCAGAGCACTTGGCACCGCTGAGATCATCGCGAGTGAATTGGGTGCCGGGAATGTCGCGACCTATAGCTGCCTTTGGTCGGATCGGGATAATAAGGAGGATTTCACCGAGATCAATGGAGTCATCGAAAAGGAATTCGATTCGGAATCAGTCCTTTTGGTCGTTAGTCACGCCGACGTTGTTGACGAATTCACCGAAGAGTTCCTCATTCGTCATGGCCTGTTGGACGAAGCGATGTCATTCAACGGTCTTCGAACGGCCGAATGTGCGTTCATCGATCTCGACGAAAACTCGCTGCAACTAATCCTTTGATCGGCGGCTTACCGATTCATTCGGCCCTGAATTGAAATTCAATTCAGGGCTTTATTAATTTGAGCCTGCAACGATCCTATTCATTATCTCTTTCTCTGCGTCTATCGAATAGAGCTGTATCGATTCCTCGGTATGGACTTGCTGTGACTTGAACTTCTTCAAAAGGTCAAATGTTTCGAAGAACTGCTTTCCGGCAGTATTTAATTTCTGCACGAGTCCTGCTGGATTTGTTGTATTAAGGGGCATCCGTTTCAGAAGTTCACAATATGTTTTGACGAGATCGCGAAGAACTTGCTTGAATCGTTTGTAGGACGTTTCGTCCTTTCCCCCAAAGTTCGGCCCGGCGCAGTACAACGCGAATCGCATCAGCTTAATGATCCCCGGATCACACAATTCATTAAAAAGTGTTCTCCACCCGTCGCCTTCTGAAAGGTCGATGTCTTCGGCGTCGAGCTTTGATATCAAATACAACTTCAGGGCGAGCACGTTGAGAAAGCGGTAGGTGAACCGCTTAAGATCTGTAAAGTCGTCAATTTTTACGGGGCGCGCTTTCCTCAGGAAAACAGACAGTACATCCGCCATATACCTGCTGTTTATGATTGATACCAAATCCTTAATTCCCCCAACGCGGTCGTGGAGGATCTCCCTTTTCAGTTCGAACATGAAATCCTCGTTGAATATCGGCCTGGTTTCCATAAGAATCTGAAAATGCCGGTTAAGGAGCTCAAGATTATCGAAGTCCTTGCTGTCTTTATTGGGAAGCACTATGGCTTTGTTAATGACTGGTTCGAATTGGTTTGTTAACCCGTCGCCGAGGGTTGTTTCGTCAAAGAGTTTTGTAAGTGGATCGAGCCGCTTCGAGCCTTCGAACGGAAAACCGAGTTTTTCGATATCCCTTGTTATTCGGTTCCAGAAAGTCAGCGCGAATAAGCTGCGCGGATCAATGCTTTCTTCATCCGTGTAATACACGGTGCATTCGACATCTGACTCCTTCCGCATTTCGAGTCTTCCGGCTGACCCGAATATCCCAATCGAGAGGAATTTGGATTGTCGGCCGGCCTTGACAAATTTTCCAGCCGCTTCTGTTAGCTGAGAAATAACTGTTGTTGAGCGTCGGATATCGTCAAACACTTCTCTATACGGTGAGGGCAAACTGCTGTTTCTTGGATCGTCGGCGCTCGCCATCGGTTTATATTTGCCAATGAACTCTTCGATCGTCTGCCGGTATAAATTCGAGTCGATCTCTGGCTTACTAAGTACCGGACTCGAAACCTGTCGGCATTTATCAACCACTTGCCTGAGAGATCGAAGCGAATCGGGGCCAATCCTTCCACCCACTTCGGTCGGGCCTTTTGAAAGAATCGTGCAGTTCAAGCCGACCTCTTTAAAATTTGGAGCCATATCTTCGTTAATATAGCCCGAATACACTATGAAAAGTGCCGTGCGGTCGATCGGCCAGAGCTCATTTTTCAGTTTCTCGATCCCGGCTACGGGGACCTTCAGCTCGGGGAATACTAGGTCGACAATAACGATCTGGCCGTCCGGAAAGTCAGCCTTGTAATTGATCAGTTCGTAGGGATCGTACCCATCGAGCATGGATATCCGATACTCGTCCTCGAGACACTCCCGGATTTGCTCCTGATGGGTATGATTGTCCTCAATCAGCAAGACCGGCGTTCGTTTATCAAAGAATTCCATGCAATTCTCGCCTCAATTCATCAGGAATTCGAAACGCAGGTATCCGCGCCTCGGCGATCCAAATTTCATCATTACTGTTGGTCTTCGCAGAAGAAAATTTCCCCCCAACCGCGCCCGCTGCCGCCTTGCACGCCGCAATCCCGTTGAAATCGTTCTTAGGAACAAAACGTTTCGAGTCCGGGTGAATGTCGTTGACCACCTTCAAGATCACCCATACTTTTTCCGCATTATCTTTGAGGTCCATGAACTTCTCGAACGACACACTTGTGTCGATCCAGCTAAGCGAGTTCGATAACGCGTTACGTAGACATTCGTATCCAATCAGTTTAAACAATGCGGTGGGCAATGTGCACCAGAGAGCATGTTCGTGGTTGGTATTGGCAGTTACATCAATGTTCCATCTCGTCCCATCCAGCCAGTCGGCCTCGTTTACCAATTTTTGATTCTCACTGCGGCTGGCTTCAAGATAGGTTTGAAAACGTCTGCATTCGATTCCGAAGTCCTCGCGAATCCTGGCTGCCGTCGTTGCTGATTCGAAGGACATTCTCACTGCCTGGGTGACAAGCTCCCCAAGGTCGACTGATTGCATCGCATTACTGATCAGCCGCCGGCGAGCGTTCACGACGGATGACCGCTCTTGGTTACCCCAGCTGGACGGGTGATACGGGCGAATCGCCTGGGCTTGAATGTTCCAAATGGCCGCGGATCCTATATATCTGGCATGTATCGCGGGCAATATCTCACGCAAGAGCGGTTCGCATTCCAGCCAGTAATAATACGCTGTCTTTTGAAATTGAGGTGAGTCCGATCTGTTCTTGTACCCGAGAACGACGTAATACGAGATGGGACTGTTCTGAATGTTGATCGAGCTACCCATGCACCACGTATGCGTCGATCTAGTCAAGAATACATCGAGAGCCTCTACAATACCAGCTTCATTTGAGCGGAAAAATAGGGAGTCGTGCATCCTTTCCTGGATCTCAATAGGAAGCATCGATTGGCCAAGATATTCAATATTTAGAGCCTTGTCGGGTTTTTTATTCACGCGGCTTTCGAATACCCGCAGGGCAAACCCTTCATCCGCCTCGTTCTTCGCGTAAAGAAGTATCGTATCCGCCTTGCAGATCTTCAGGACCGACTTCAGAGTGCACGTGTATCCCGGAGCATCCATTAAATATTTCACGGATGCGTTCTGCTCCGGATCGCAAAGCAGTTTTAGGAACCTGTTTTCGAGACCCCATTCATCGATCTCAAGGGCCTGCCGCAGCTGATCCGAGGAGCTGATCGCGGGCCTAAAGAGATCTATGAGCACCAGCTCGGCTTCGGTCCCCGCGTAAGTCTCGGACAGATCTTGAAGTCGGGAGCGAATGTCGTCACTCTCGAAAATCGAAACTCCCTTTTTAGAGATATATAAATGCAGACTCCAAGCTAGCGCCTCTGCGATCGACTTCGCCGATTCAGAACGCTCCAACCGCCCATTGCCAAACTCTGACCGTTCGATTGTATCACCGCTTTCCGCCCATGAGCTACCGTTCAAAATGAACGGGAGAATCTTCTCGAGAACAACGAATGCGATCTTCACAAGATCTTCCGAAAGCACGACTCCTTGGCCCATCAGAGATTCGGATATCAGGTCTTTATGTTCGATCCAGTGATCCGCTTTGAAGCATTCGCCCACCAGCCTGGTGCAAACGTCACTGTATAAAAGTCGTGCAGGGTTTTTCTGAACATGCTGGGAGAACGCCAGTACGTAGATGATTTTTCGGATGAAGAGGGTATTCTGTGAATCCGGCGCGGGATGTCCGTTGGTTCCGAACAATCCAACCAGCAGCGACCAAAACGAATCCTCGAGGACGAGGCGGTCGAGAAAGTTGTACGCGATCGCAATGCGTGTATTGAAGTCGAGGATACGACCGTCTCGATGCAATATCAGATTGTTTATTATGTGTTTGAGTTTGTGGGTGTCGGTGAACTTTCCTTCGATGGAATCCATAGCATGATTTGCGATTGTCGGGGGAGCATCCGCGTTGAGGCCCTTAGGCAGTACTCGAAAATGCGACCCCTCGACAGACAGTTTTTTCGCCCGGTTTTGAGCAAAATTAGATGACGATTGTTCCATGATCTGATCGTTAAGTTCGGACAGTCTCTTATCCGGCCTGTGCGGAGGGCCAAGAATCGGCATATGCAACCGGTAAAGATACCCGAACGGTATCGTCATCTCCGCAATCGCCTGGGACACTTCCGGAGTGAGACGGTTCAGCAGCGTGAGTATTCCGCCAACGTTCATCCCGAGGTTCGAAACGATCCCGATCATCGTGAAGATCGAATTCCCCGACAGCACGGAATCGTCGAGAATCAAACAGGAAAGGGCCCTCCCGGCACTTCTCTCAAGCTTGTCCACCCGCGCCCGAAATTCACGGTAGTCGTTGGCCGTTATGGTTATCGCACCGCCATATTCATTCTGCGTCAACGGGAGAATGAGCGGGTTCGCGCTAAGCTGCTCGGCTACCTTCCCGGCAAGAAATGAACCGACGGCGTGGGATGGATGAACGATCGCGTCGACGCCCGAATCGAGCGAGTTCTTCACGAACTCCGAGATGAATTCGGTCGCATAATTCAGCATCCTCGGTGTCTGAATGAATTTTTCGTTGTGCTCGTAGAAAAGGACGCTCCTTTTTTCCCGCCCCTGCTCGCCAGTGTCAATAATTCCTAGTTCGGACACGTTCTGCCAGAATTCCGTCGATAGCTCGATGGGGCTGAACTGGTAAGTTCCCCAAAACGATTCGTCGACCGTCCTGGCAGACTCGGAACCATCGTCTGAACGATCTTCCACCGGTTTCGGCCGCGCAGAGGAGGCGTCGCGCCGGTCCAGAATGATTGACACATTGGCGTCGGGGGCTATGCGACGGGGCGCCGGAAATCCAGCGGGCACGGGTACGGAGTAGACCGGTATCCCCAAGAACTCCTTTCGATATGTACCGGTTGGTTCCGCGTCTGCATTCTCCCTTGCCACCTCCAGCCCTAAATAGTCGTGGAACGCGTAGATCTTTTCGATCGAGGAACGGTGCCCGATCCCCACAACGCACGCCTTCACATAACCAGCGTTGTCGTCGCCGGGGTAGAGCGCGTCGACGACGAGGACACAGCGACCAAGAGACACCAGGCGGTTTGCGGGAACCGGTTCGAGAGGATCAAGTATTACGATGTTAGAGATCTCGGTGACCCGCCTTAGAACCGATGCCAGGCGGTCACCGTTGTCCATAAAGCACAGGACCGTGTCCACGACCGGCGATCCAGTTTCCGCGATGAGCAGCTTCGCGACGTCAATCAATGAATTGCTGCGGCTCCAATAATCGCAGAAATTTACGACGCGGTCGACATATTCGCCGTTCCGCAGTCGATGGATCGTGTTCGGGGCACCAGGCACGAGCGAGTATCTGAGCCCTTTCTGGTTACTGAGCCTGAGACGGTAGATTTCGGCCCGGAGCGCCCTCGATCGATATACGGTGCTGCCGTTCTCGACACCAACGGAGAATAATGAATTAGGGTTCCCTTCGAGAAGATACTGAAGCCGCGATACGGCTTCGTTGGAGAGACCGAGACGGGCGACCAGTGCAGCTTCGGTGGCGATGCCAGTAAAGTAGACCAGCTTTAGCGCGTCCTCCACGTCGAAAAGATTCTTTGAGGCACGGGGAACTCCCAGGAAGTGGGGTTCGTCAGCTTCATCGAGCAAAAGACAGAATGTATCCTTGAGTGCGAGGAATGATCGGCAATTTCGTTTTCGAAGCGAATTGATGACGTCACGCGGAATATTCAAGAAGATGAGCTTGAAGAAGTTCTTCGAGGATCCCGTTTCGACCTGGTCAATTCGTTTCGCAAGCTCCTGGAGAAGTCCATCAAAAAAGTCCACGTTGATGCTGTGCGACAACTTTAGGTCGACGGCCCAGAACTTTGATTCGGACCCTGCTTCACTGATTAGTTTTTCATACTCGTCGATTAGGTACTGAGCATCGAGCTCGCTGCGGCGCCGGGCTTTTTTTCCACCCGATCCACCGAACAAACCCGACGGTATACATGGGAACGCTTGGAGGATGCAGGCCTGCGATTCGGCTTCGAAGGATGCCGGGACATGTGGTTCGAATGATCTCATGATGCCCGACTTTAATTGTGGTGCGGGAAGCAACAAACTCATCGTGACGCCCGGCAGATAGTAGGGCTTGGGCCGCGGATCGGGGACAACCGAAAATTCGTCGCTCGACATCGCCGAAATGTGAGCGCCCGTTCTGCCAGTATGGAAACTCAGGATCCCGCCGAACCACGACAAGCTTTTCCCGAGTTCATTAAGACCCTCGCTGCGCCGCCCCTTCCTTATCACAAGGTCACCCCTGAAAATGTTCGACACGAGCGACTCCTCTCGTGCTTTGTCCGCGTTCAGGTCGTCCCGCCACGGCCGAAAGGCGCAATAGTCAGTATTTATTCTGCACGAACCATGGTCATTCAGCGTACCTTCGACGCTGGGGTAGATACCACGGCCAAGGTCCGTTACAAGGAACTCATACTTGTCCTGACCGGGTTCGAGATGAAGCCCTCTCCGATTGGGCCCTCGGAGGGCGGTCTCATTTTCGCGCGAGATCGTCATCGCGACTAGGAACTCGTCGGCGGTACTGTGGCTTACCGTGTTCGACACAAGTTCCCTCACTATCACGAGCAGCAATCTCGCGAGCTCATGACTGACGTCGCGATAGTCGATCCCCAATTTCCCGAAACTCTCAATGATCTGTACTTCGATCTGCTCGATATATCCTCCCACGGCCGCGGCAACGGAAGACTCGGTCGATAGATTTTCAATCCTGAAACGAGTTAGCGGAACAACGCACGACCAATAATCTTTGCTAGTTATCGGTCTTAGTTCCACGACGGCGAAAGGGTCATCGTATTCAAAGAGCTTACCCTGGTTGGTCGCCTCGAGCTTGAGGCTAATGCCCTTTGTGTTGCAGTAGTTGAAAAATCCTAGACGCCCGAGGTTCTCCTGCAGTTTCCTCGAAAGGACGACCATCTCGACGCTTATGTTATACGACCGCTGAAGTTCATGGACGAAGGCCAGCAGCCGGCCAAGTACAAAAAGGTCCAATATGTTCTTCGCCGTCGCGGGGCTGAGTTCGATCGAAATATGGCCGCCCTGGGCTAACTCGCCTTTTTCCAGCATCACGAGCGTGGATTGAACGAACTTACTGAACGACTGGAATGGAATGTTCATGAGATCAATTGATATGGGATTATCCGGATCTGGATCGAATTAATGGTAACCGGACCTTGCATTTTACAACGCACCGAACCCGCACGTTAAACGTCTACTTCCGTCTCCAGGTAAGTAAATGGCGGGCAGTAAACAGGTGAGGCTGCTCAAGAAAATCCGAAAAATATGTAAAGCGGGCCGGTTCGTTCGTCATGTGGCAGGACGAAACGCTGAGACGACTTCGAACCTAGGAAGGGTGGACCCTATCATATCGCATGCCCTGCCAGAACAAAACCGCGATTGGCAATTTCATTTTAAGGTCAAGGACCATCCTAATTTCCCGTTGGATGTCACCTAGCATTCGAATGATCCAGGGCAACGTGTTCGTAATTTCGAGACAAGCATTTCGTTTGCCTAACTGAAAGTCTCTAAGCGTTACGATTCCAAACCTGGATCTACACCGACTTCTACCATAGGTTACATCGAGCAAAATCCGGCAGGCCATCGGCTCGTCCAGAGTATCAAAGCCCGCGGGTTCAAGCGGATCAACAATCTCGTCGACGCGTATAACATCGTCATCGGAAAAAATGTCTCCGGCATCAGAATGCACGACGCTGGCAAGATTGTCGGCCATGTACATGTAACCCGTTCAAAAGGGACCGAATTTATCATACCGCTATTCAAAAGCAAGCCGCTCAAGATCAAAGCGGGCGATCTGATCTATGGCACGTGCACTTCTGGTTCGCGCGACCCAAAACGCATGGCATGCCTAGGTAAGGTTGATGTGGATTCTGACGAATTCAAAGTTACCCACAAAACATCAGAAGTGCTGGTTGTCGTGCTTGGCAATTCATCTACGACCATCGGTTACAATCATCGGGTCTGTACAGAAATATTTCACCTGGTCACTAAAACCTCTCCTTACGCAAAGATTGAATTCCTAGCGGTCGGTGTTTGATCTCCTGGAGCTGTTATCGGAAAAACGAAGCCAGAAATCCAGGCTCATCCCGTAGAAATACAAGCGAAAGGATTAAACGGTTTGGCTGAATTTGTCGTTTCAACAGATCTCCTCGCTCCATCCGCCGTTATCGAGTCCCTGATGGCATCCTTGGGCCGTTAAGCTCATATTTTTTCATAATGCCTTCCCGAAACTGAGAATCTGAGACTTAGCAATGCTTACTCTGGAAAAGTTGCTAAATAATGGAAAACTAAGGGCGCTTTGTGATTAGAGCCTCGACTAGTAGTAGAGAAGGCCTGCCTCCTCTTAGCAGATCTTTAATTGACACTTACATATCCCGTGGACTTATCGAAACCAGCGTTTAAGTTTCGACCACAAACTAATCGGTTGTTTGCCGATTCTCTTTCCAGTCTCCGGTTCTGAAACGTCATCCCGCCTTTTGCGGTAATACTCATCTTTTACCTGTTTCTCTCGCCGGCGACCGGCTTCAATTCGGTCATCAGACCACCTTTCAGCCCAAACTACTTCGCCATTGCGAATCCAGTAGTGTGATTTGCAGTCAAGATTCCAATTACCGATCGACGGATAAAGAGATATCGAGTCGCCGTCGAAAGTAAGTTTCCATTTTGCTGGTGACAGCGGTGTAACGACCCTGCCGCCACAGCCGCAAAAGCAGCTGTGAACGGCGGTCGTATGAATCATCGATACATAAACAGTATCCGATTGAAGTTCCCTCGGAATGTACTCAACGATTTCGTGTTTCATGGATCTTCGCTCAGTAACATATTTACGTTTATTGTGTAGGTGCTATGATGCTCGCCTTCGAAGTCTTGGTAAAAGCCAGATAGCTTCTTCCATTTGATAACTGCAAGGACAGCATTTAACGCATTCAGCTCTGAAATCTGAATGTTTGTCTGGTAGTCCTGATCACCAACCGGCTCCTCAAAGGAAATTCGGTTTTTATCGTGAATATGGTCTCTCTTGTCAGGTGTGCTGGTGGTGGTTCTGACGATCCCCATCAAGCTCTCACCGACAATTTTCACACCCATGCCCACATCGATAAATGTGACCCCCAACTCTTCCAGCCTGGCCACGATCGCTTTCTTTGCAGGACCGTTATCCATACAGAGGAAGACGAAAGTTAAGCCGGCCAGGAAGTGCAAAGTTTCCTCGTCCATGAAATGATCATGAGCATGTATATGCTTTCTCATCCGCGAGTAGTTACGCTGATGATAGGCAGCCTTATTCGGCTTCTCGTCAAGATCATCCTTGCTAGCAGCGCCGGGCGACCGGAATGCGTTGTGCTGCAGGAACTCGTCACCATCAAAAAGATGGATCTCACTGACAGGGGTTTTCGACACAAAATCCAGGATGTAAGATCCTGTGCCCCCTAGCCCGATGATGCCAATCTTTTGCGGCTTCAATTTTTCAGAGATGTGGTAAATCTCAGCTCGAGTTGAGTTAGTGTCGAGATAATGAAAAACAGACTCGTCGGCTGTGTCTTCGATTACCTTGAACGTTTGGGCTTTCATCTTCGGGTCAAGAGACCGCGCTGGAGCTGATATCACACCAACGTACCGAGTGATTTTTTCATAATAGTCGTCGTATTCCGGTGGCGTTTTCTCATACGGCCGACCGGAAAATGAACGATTGACAGTCAAACCTTCAGCCAGCTTTTGATCGCCCGATTGGTGCATAAGTTGAGCGATCGGTGTTCCATCTTTTTGGCAGGGATGTTCACCAATAAAGTAGATGGTGTGATTACTTGGCTTTACAGTTCGATCATTGCTGAGTGTCAGCTCTGAGACCAGAATGCCGCGTTTGATTTCGGCATTCTGGTTGACATAAGGAACGCTGTGAACAAGCAGGAAGCCATTCCTTATCTCGATCTCAAAGCCTTCGTTTCTCAGCCTTGAAAGATCAGGACTAAGACTGACCAGTTGGTGTGACACTGAAGTTCATCCCTGACTTCACCGTGACTGATTCGCCCTGCACCAGGCTCCCCTCACGGTTCTCTTTGGGACCGTGCTTGTACGTCACGTCATAAATTGTGTTAGGATTAGGGTCTGTTGGGTAACCTAATCTAACAATTTCATCGAACGAGATCGTTTCTTTGGCCCATTTTTCAGGAGTGCCATTCACGATCAGGTTGAACTCGTGTTGTTTAGCTGCGGACTCTGACCCAGGCTCGTGCTGGGCAACGGAATTAGAAGAATGTTCTTCAAACATAGTGATTCTAGTTGCTTAATTTGTCAGAGACAGCGAGTCTGGGGATGATTTTCTTCTGGCGCGCCAGACAAAAATCAGTGTAGATTAGGGACAGTAGAGTTTTTTGTGCCGGATAGGTACAAAAAGACCCTGATGCGATAAATCCTTGACTCGCCGTCAATGAGTGGTCTGCATTCGGGTTAGAAGTAGAAGCCGACCGTGTTCCAGACGGTTGGCTTTTCTCTTTCCAAGGAATGCGACGCGGCCACCCGAATACCTAAGCCACATCGCCACCTAATAATTTGTCTTTGGTGATATATGGGTGAGTGAGCGAATCTCAACCGTATATCTGTATTATAACATAGAGCCGACCTTAACTTGATGATCGGTGCCATTGTTATGTCCTTCGAGATACCAACTTGTCAACTAAGTGACCGGCTGCAAATACCAAGAGCACAAGGCAGACGATCCCGGCGGCATTCTTTACGTCGGCGGAAGTTCCATCTGTTTGAGCGATCACCTTGGCGATCGAATAAACCGGTCCACATAAGGGACAAACCATAGGCACCTGAGTTTCCAGCAGATTTATCCATTGAACCGACCCGGAACCGAGCCCGGCTGGATTCAATGCTAGTGTCCTTCTGGCACAAGTACCACAAACATACTTTACGGACATACGCCCTCCTATTTCTGATCCTTCGGCGGAAACGGATCGTTTCCGTGACTGTCGGATCGCTGGATCCTGCCGTCGGTGCCGTGGATCACAAATTCGGTACCCTGATTGCGGCTGATCACTCGGCCGTCCTTTTCGGCCTCCAGTTTTGTATCCCGGTGGATCGATGCCCGCTCGGAATTGCTTCTTACAACGTCCCAGCCGCCTTTTGGGCTGGGAACAACATGATGCTGCTTAGATTTCGACATAATATTCTCCAGTAATATGCGGGTCTGGTTGGTAGAAGAGCGTTTTTGTGATATTGTCCGGTTCAAAGTTGTATATCAAATAACAGCTTTTTGTGCTTCCGATCCGCGGAAAAAGAACAAAAGCGGTTCCGCAACTGAGAGCCTTCTGATGTGTTACAGACATCGAAGGCTCATTTCCTTTAGTAAGCAGGGCACTTATCTGATAGGCCCAGGTTTGCCAATCGCGTTTCGATAAACGCCGGGTTCAAATCAACACGTTCCGATATTTCTTTCACGCTGTAGTTTTTCTCTACTGCAGCAGTCAACAAGTGCCGTGGCAAAAACAACGATTTGCAAAATTCCCATGCCTGCCATTCTGGGTTCTCGTAGGCCTTGAGATCCTCCTGACGATAAAGAACCGTTTCCGTATTCGCCCCGTTATGAACAAATTGAGTGTCATTCCGTCTTCTAAATTGATGCGCATGTAGAATGCAATGACCAATTTCGTGCCCGGTAGTCGATCTGCCAAATCTTCGCGTTCCAGGATCTTTCGCCTCAACGAGACGGGATGCAATAGAAGACCTCATCTTGTTAGGATCCGTGTACCCATGAATTCCCGGCGATAGGTCTTCATAAGCCGTCCGCATTCCAAACCGTTTGGGCAAGTACAGCTCGAACATTCGCTCAATCTCAAGCGGATGAAGTTCGATGGCTGCCTCGGGGCAGAAATCACGAAGAATCTTTTGGGCGGCCGCTTCGATCTTAATTCGGCTTAGACCGAGCGCACGCATGACGGGTCTTTTCATATACGGTCACAACTCCTTCCGAAATAAATTAGCGTCGAATTATTCAAAAATAGACGATTGTCCGTTGCTCCCTTAGATCTTTCCCTCGCGTCGGCGAGCAGTTTCTGAATAAGCCTGTCGAGCTCGTCTTCTGGCATTTCATCTCCTCGCAAAAGAAGTTCGCCCAGCTGCGGCTTGGCTCTCACAAGGCTGTTTATATTTGTGGGAAGAGTTGAGCGTACTTCCTCCGCTAGAGACTGCAAAGCTCCAGATTCGACACCCAGAAACTGTTCGATTTTTTTTACTATATGCAACTCGGGAGGGTTCTTTCGTCCGTTTTCCACGTCCGACAGATACCCAATCGATTTTCCAATATAATCAGCAATTTCCCGGAACGTTTTGTCGGCATTTAGTCGGGCTTTTCTAAACGCGACCCCAAATTTATTCATATTTCCTCCAAGAAATCATCGTCTCAAGTTTCACGCCCATTATCGTGTAATTTCTACGCCATGTGCGGCGTAACGGAACGATGTTAAGGTCAATGAAAGGTTTTGTCAAGACTTTTGTGGGGTGGCGACAATTGATCCCCCGCAATATCTTGTGGCCAAACATGTTTCTGTCACCACGATATTGCGATGATCGAGAAGCGTCGATTTTGGTAGGGCGGGCACGATAATGCGATGGAGCATTGAAGTTGAATTACTCAAAGATGCATATTAGACTCTCTCTGGCTTCGAAAGAGTAAAATTCTTAACTTCTAAAAATATCTGGCTTAACCAAGCGGCAATGGTTCGAACTGGGTCCGGGGAAGGGCAGCCAACGTGACAATTAATTTTTCAGAGGCCCAAAAGGGCGTCTTTTTGTTTAATGTTTACGGTCGATCTTGAATGCCCGTCGCACGAAATATGAAGTTCGCAAAAATTTCATTTTTTGAGCTACTTGTCAGGGCATCGTAAATTGCCGCTTAAATCGGTCATCGGTGTACAAGAATCTTCCTTTGGACACTTTGCTATTGCCGCTAGTGCGAAGCCAAGAGATCTTAATGGTTAATTTTGTGTTAGTTGAAGATCGGAATGCTGTTGTGGTCGGGAGAAACATGGATTTTCCAGTTTGATCTTTAGGCTCGTCCCGGACGGGAGCCCTTAACTGTCACCAGGGTATAGCGGTCTATGTTACCGCTTCGGATCGTGCTTCCTGCCCCCCGAGATGGGTCGCCATTTATTGATCGAGATCCTTAAGAACCTGCCGTTCGAGGTCGTAGATATATATCTTCTATCTCTTAAGATTCGCAGCCATCGATGAATGCTACTGGTTTTGAAGCCTGTTTCGGCCGCAATTGTTGAAATCCTGCGATAAAGCCTTCCGTTCCGCCAACCAGCCACAACTATGAAATACAGAAAGAGCCAGATCGCCCGACGCATAGCCTTGTGATGTCTCGCTGTCGGATCGCGGACAAGGCCGCTCCAAATATATCCCCACCAAGTATATCGATGCTTATCAAGTTTCTTAGTTCGGAGTGAACCCTTGCCGTAGCCAAATGTTCGCATCCTTTCTTTGCCTAGGTTCCGGCCAATCGATCTTATTGATGATCCGTTCAACGCAGCCACTCGTTTATTGCGGTATCGAACTGGCAGCGTTCTAGAATGCAATGTACTTTTTGCTTTTTTCATCTGGTCAATAGTTATGGGTCGGGTCCTTTTCTAAATTTAGCGACGATTGGGATACACCGAAAGCCGGAAAATCTTGCCTCCAGAGGCAACTGCGAAAATCTCGCGATAGAACGCCGGCCTATAGTTATTTCTGTTTAGTTATTATTGGTTTAGTTCTGGCTTGTTGGATCCGCTGAAAGGAGCGTATTTGAGCCATAATAACGCTGGCGGAGGGAGTGGGCCGTGTCCATTCCGGTGTTTGAGCAATCCCAGTTGTGAGAGTTCTCTTAGATCAGCCTAGGATTACAGTTGATAAGTTTGTGGATAATTACCCAGAGCAATAAAGACATCCGCTACCCCGATTCCAACTGCATTTAACAGGCATTCGCATATCGAAGTATGTTTTGATATGCGGTCCGGTGAGGTGACGAGGTTCACATTTTTAGAGACCGTACCCATCGAAGTTTTTCTCTACTGGGACTCTTAGGATCACACTGATTTTCGTTTAGAAACAATTGACAATTCACTGAGGGCGTTCTCGACCAGCAAACCGTTCCGATGCAGCTTAAGCATGAAGGAATATCTCAAGTGCTCGAAATGGAAGCTCACGGCCGAATTTCAGGAGATTGAATCAGAAGCGAAGACCAGGCCTGCGGTGTATTCAGCTAAAACGCCGACATGCCCCCATACGAAGTAAGTCCTTTGCGAAGAATCTTCATTGACTAGCCGTTGTCTTGACGCCCCAAACCTAAATGCTTCAATGATGTTGGGTCTTGTCATACTATAGTCCTTGATCTTCCGGCTGCGTCGTACTCGAATCTATACCGGACACCCGAATTATTTTGTCCACGAATGGGATCTCCGGCGTTGTCATATTGCCAACCGGATGAATTGATGCGGTTTGAAGATGTGTCAAAGCCGAGCGAGGCCAGAACTGGATTGCTGTCAGCGGTGACGCCGCTGGGCGTCACGCTCGTCCTATTCCCATATCGATCATAATCATAAGTCTGGCTCCAGTTTGCAGTGACGCCGGTCGCTCCGCCAGCGAGACCTTCTTTGGCAGCGGCCAATCTTCCGATGCCATCATACTCAAAGCTCCGGTCTTTGTTATGGTCGAGGTTGTTGGTTTTCGATGTAAGCTGTCCGGTCTTGTCTGTTCCCGTGCCCGCGCTCCCCATATTTCTCCGTAATCTCTTTCTACCAGATTTAAAACAGAGCTCCCCTCCGCAATTCATATCTATCGCCGGTTTTAGAATTGACAAGTACGAGAATCTTGACGCCGGTCTCCGTCAGTTTAGGCAACGTAAATAGCTTCAGATTTTCCCATCTTACCGCATCGTAAACTCTTACCACTGGAGTAGCCCTGCATGAGCGTTTCATGGCTCCCACACTGTCGCAGCGGTCAATGACAGTCGATTTTTCAACCTGCCAATCCCCATTCGTTCCCGGTTCAACATAGACGGTCATATTCACCCGATCGCCTTCCCGGTTGTAATCGTAGATGCTGAACGCCACCTTCTTTCGTTGCACCCATGCCTCCCACAAATAGGCCTGAGATCTTTCTAACTCTTTTGTCGATTTGTTAATGAAATCGATTTTCCGGTCAAATAGTTGTCCCGTCTCATAGCCATGAAGGTCTCGAGCTCGCGTTTGGCCGGAAATAATACCAAAACAGACACCGAAAATCACAGTTGTGTAAATGAAGTCAGTAAGTTTCATAATTAGCCTCTTCAATTCGCCGGTGTGGTTGCAGCGGCAGACTTTATTTTTGCTTTCATACAATCTTCGACCTGCCGTCCTGTATCGGGATCATCATTATTCGGATCGCCATACGTGCGACCCAACTCACGCTTTCCGTTTACCATCTTCCCTTTTGGATTCTTTTTTGCGTCAAGTAGATTTGCGCTCTCATGTCCGTATGTAAATAGTGTTTCCTCGTCAGTAATTGCCCCCGGGTATGGATTGTCGGGACTCGGTCGCATGAGTTTGTACGGCAATCCATAATTCTCTATGAGTAACGAATTCAACACCACCGCTCCGTCGTAATTTTTGCTAGGAGCGACGATTGTTCCCGAGCGAATACCGAGAGCCTGGCCGATCGCCACTGGGGAATTATCCAATGTCTGTTCATTTGGTGTGTCCTTCTTCATTACCTCCTTAAGGCATTCATTGTAAATCTTCCCATATTTTTGATAAAAATCCTTCTTTATCTGTTGGATAGGCGATGTCTGACCACTTCCGCCAGCGCCTCCGCCGCCCCCTCCTTCGTCCCCGGAATTGCGTGGACCGCCTTGATCGCATTCAACGGTTACCCCATCGCCGGAAGGAAAATCTCCGGCCATCCACTCGGGAAGGTCAAACCAACGCATTCCGTCAACAAAGACCGTACATAACAATCCACTCGGATCGACAAAATCGACCGGATTGTTTTGAACGTATGAGTATAGATTCAGGCTTTGCGGATCGCCTTTGCCGCTTGCTCCAACGCCCATTGGATCGACCTGCGTAAATCGTGATTGTCCGGGCGAGAACGTACGATTTGCGGCATGGTCCAACCCGGTCAAGGAACTTCTATCGTAACTGGTAAATTTCTGATTTGTAGAACTTGTTCCGTAGTTTTCAGCCGTCAGCTCAGTTCCAAAAGGCAATGTCGATTGCTCAAAGTAAGTTCCGCCGGACGGATTGGTAACAATCTTTGTGCCCAACCGATCCGGATGGTGATACTCGACCACCTCGCTGCCACTAACATTTGTTGCCGTCGAAAGGAGGCTGGAGCCGCTGTAGATGTAGCTCTTGGAATAAACGGGAGTTGTGCTTAAAGTGGCTTCCGTGTATTCTTGGATGACGGAGCTTCCGCCCCAAGCATAATAAGTCCTGCCACCACTGGATTCGTTTATGAGATGCCTTCTGTCAGCACCGTAGGTGTAAGTCTCAAGGACGTTGTTCGGAGTCGAGTCGTCCTTGACCTTGACCAATCTACCGGCAGCATCGTATTCGAAATTCAGCCACGTTCCTGATTGGTTTTGACCTCGTATCAGGTTTCCAGCGGCGTCGTACTGCCAGCCGGTCGGACCGTTCGGAGTGATCCGGTTAGTCGCCGAGTCATAGCTCAGTGATGGAATGCCGTCTGACGGCACATTGTTGCTGTCGGCCGTAATGCCGCTGGCGGTGACTCCGGTCCTATTCCCGTATCGATCGTAGGCGTAACTTTGGCTCCAGTTAGCCGTGACGCCGGTCGCTCCTGTTGCAAGACCACCTTTTGCCGCTGTCAATCTTCCGAGCGCGTCGTATTCAAAACTGCGGTCCTTATTATGGTCGAGATTGTTCGTAATACGCGTCAACTGACCTGTCTTGCCGCTTAAACTGCCTATGCTGTTTCCGCGATCATAGTGATAGCTCAAGTCGAGTAGGGTAGCGCTGGTGTTCGTATCGATCACCTTCTGGTTTGTAAGCAAGCCAGTCTGTCCGTCATACGAATACTGCTCTACATCAGGATTTGTGGTACCGGCACCTGATTTTAGAGAGGTGACCTGGCCAAAAGTGTTGTAGGCGATCTCGTTTAGCTGCGTTGAGCTATCGACATTTAGCTGCGTCAGACGAGAAGTCTGATCATAGCTCGGGTCGATCGTTTTTCGAGGGCTTCCGGTCATGCCGTACGCAGCCGGATAACGTATCTCGGTCAAGCGGCTGGCGGTGTCATAACTATAGCTCGTCACCATCGGATAGCTCGTCCGATTGGCAAAGGTCAGAGTGTAATCGGATACACGACCTTCAGTATC
>Ga0070681_10000257_pt1 | contig 42143 bp, 35 predicted proteins | sample KBSC83BmetaG_FD_65650 | JGI IMG/M metagenome (GOLD analysis project Ga0070681, IMG submission 65650) | Corn rhizosphere microbial communities from Kellogg Biological Station, Michigan, USA - KBS C8-3B metaG | ecosystem: Host-associated > Plants > Roots > Rhizosphere | place: USA: Michigan...
AATAGCGCAGTTCCCGCTCGGAAAGCCCGCCGCCGAAGTCCTCCCCCAGGTTGCCGTCGCCGACGACTTCGTCGGCGCGCATCCCATGGCGCCGAAACAGGCTGCGCAGCGTGGGCTGCGGAATCTCGGGATGGCGGGCGAAGAACGCGTCTCGCGCCGCCATGCGCGATTGGGTCCCGAAATCGCTGCCCGGCAGCGCCGTGCCATCGGTCCACGGTGCCTTCAACCCGGGGAAATAGGGCAGGAGGCGATGCATGACCTGCTCGGCGAGGTGCCGGTAGGTCGTGATCTTGCCGCCGAAAACGGAGAGCACCGGCGCCCCACCGGCGTCGTCGTCGACGCGCAGGGTGTAGTCGCGCGTCACGGCCGAAGGATCGTTCGTGCCATCGTCATAGAGCGGGCGCACGCCGGCGTAGCGCCAGACCACGTCGCCCGGCCGCACCGGCTTGGCGAGATAGCGATTCACGGCGCGGCACAGATAGTCCACTTCGTCGAACGTGGGCTGCGCCGTTTCGACGTCGACCTGCGGGATGTCGGTGGTGCCGACCAGCGTATGCAGATCGCCAAAGGGAATCATGAACACGACGCGGCGGTCGTCGTTCTGCAGGATGAAGGCGTGGTCGCCGTCGTAGAGCTTCGGCACCATGATGTGGCTGCCGCGCACGAGGCGGACGAGATCCCTCGAAGGCTGGCCCAGCCGCTCGTTGAGCACGCGCTTCACCCAGGGGCCGCCGGCATTGACGATGGCCTTCGCAACGATTTCCTCCCCATTGGAAAGGCGTGCCAGCCAGCCGGCCCCGATACGCTTCGCCGATTGGCACTCGGTGCCGGTAAGGACGCGCGCTCCCCTCATTTTCGCGTCGAGCGCATTAGCAATCACCAGGCGGGCGTCGTCGACGCGGCAATCGGAATAGACGAAGCCGCGCTTGAACTCCGGCTTCAGGCCCGACGCATAAGGTGGCGCGTCCAATCGGATGGCGGACGAGCCCTGCAGGAGCGAGCGGCGCGCGAGATGGTCGTAAAGGAACAGCCCAATCCGGATCATCCAGCGCGGACGCAGCTCGGGCACATGCGGCATGACGAAACGCGCCGGCCAGACGAGGTGTCCGGCAATGCGCAGCAGGATCTCGCGCTCGGCGAGCGCCTCGTGCACCAGCTTGAACTCGTACTGCTCGAGGTAGCGCAGCCCGCCGTGGATCAGCTTCGACGACGCCGACGACGTCGCCCCGGCCAGATCGCCCCGCTCGACCAGGATGGTGGCGAGGCCGCGCCCGACGGCGTCGCGCGCGATACCGGCGCCGTTGATGCCGCCGCCGATGACGAGCAGGTCGTAAGTCACCGCGGCGCACTATATCCGATAGTGCGCCGGCGGCCGGGAGAGGACTACGTGCTGCTGCTGACCTTCTTCAGCTGGTCCAGCTTGACGACCTTCACCGTCACTTCAGGATGTGCCTTGGCTTTCGCGAGCTGCTGCTCCTTCACCTGCTGCTGGCGACGGACCTTTTCGAACGTCTTCTTGATATCCGTATCGAAGCTCGGGCGGTAGCGAAAGTCGGAATCCAGAATATGTTTCATGCGGTCTCCTGCTTGGGTTCCGTCATTCTTCCAAACGCCGGCCCGCGACGATGCAGGCCGGGCGTGGTCTTGGCGGACTATCTGTTCCGCACGCGGAAAATTTCAAGTCGCAGTCGCGACGACAGGCGTCGTGCAACTACGACTGAGGCGCCGCTAACTTACTTCTTGCGCAGGCGACGGATCGCCGCGAGCTGCGCGGCGAGCATGGCAAGCTCGCCCTCGACGGCCGCGATTTCCTGCTTGTCTTGCGCCTTGGCGCGCGCTTCCTCGGCACGTCTGACCGCCTCCGACGCCTTCGCTTCGTCGAGATCGGCACCGCGAATCGCGGTGTCGGCGAGGACGGTGATGATCTTCGGCTGGACTTCGAGGATGCCGCCCGCGACGAAGATGAGCTGCTCGTCGCCGCCGCCGGCTGGCATGATCCTGACGGCGCCGGGCTTGATGCGCGTGATGAGCGGCGTGTGGCGCGGGTAAATGCCGAGCTCGCCCGCTTCGCCGGGCAACACGACGAATTCGGCCTCGCCGGAGAAGATCGCCTCCTCGGCGCTCACCACATCGACATGGATGGTTGCGTTAGCCATTACTTCAGGGTCTTCGCCTTCTCGAACGCTTCTTCGATCGGCCCAACCATGTAGAACGCCTGCTCGGGCAGCGCGTCGCACTCGCCGTTCACGATCATCTTGAAGCCCTTGATCGTGTCCTTGAGCGAAACGTACTTGCCTTCCTGCCCGGTGAAGTTGCGCGCCACGGTAAAAGGTTGCGACAGGAAGCGCTGGATCTTGCGCGCGCGGGCGACCGCGAGCTTGTCTTCCGGCGACAGCTCGTCCATGCCGAGAATCGCGATGATGTCGCGCAGTTCCTTGTAGCGCTGCAGCGTGGCCTGCACCGCGCGCGTGGTGCTGTAGTGCTCCTCGCCGATCGTGTTCGGATCGACCTGGCGCGAGGTCGAGTCGAGCGGATCGACGGCGGGATAGATTCCCAGGGCCGCGATGTCGCGCGAAAGCACGACAGTCGCGTCGAGGTGGCCGAAGGTCGTCGCCGGCGACGGGTCGGTGAGGTCGTCAGCGGGCACGTACACCGCCTGGATCGACGTAATGGACCCGGTCTTGGTCGAGGTGATGCGCTCCTGCAGCCGCCCCATCTCCTCCGCAAGTGTCGGCTGGTATCCGACGGCCGACGGCATGCGGCCGAGCAACGCCGAGACTTCGGTGCCGGCGAGCGTGAAGCGGTAGATGTTGTCGACGAAAAAGAGGATGTCGCGGCCTTCGTCGCGGAAGTCCTCGGCCATGGTGAGGCCGGTGAGCGCGACGCGCAGGCGGTTGCCCGGCGGCTCGTTCATCTGGCCGAACACCATCGCCACCTTCGAGTCCTCGAGCTTGTCGAGCTTCACGACTTCCGCATCGATCATCTCGTGATAGAAGTCGTTGCCCTCGCGCGTCCTCTCGCCCACGCCGGCAAATACCGAGAGTCCGGAGTGCTGGGTGGCGATGTTGTTGATCAGCTCGAGCATGTTGACGGTCTTGCCCACGCCGGCGCCGCCGAAGAGGCCGATCTTGCCGCCCTTCGCGAACGGGCAGATCAGGTCGATGACCTTGATGCCCGTTTCGAGCAGTTCCACGGACGGGGAAAGCTCGTCGAACTTGGGCGCGATCTGGTGGATCGAGCGCGTCTTGTCCGACTTGATCGGGCCGCCGTCGTCGATCGGACGTCCCAGCACGTTCATGATGCGGCCAAGCGTGCCTTTACCGACCGGCACCGAAATCGGCCCGCCGGTCGAGGTCACCTTCATGCCGCGTCGCAGGCCGTCAGAGGATCCGAGCGCGATGCAACGCACTACTCCGTCGCCGAGCTGCTGCTCGACCTCGAACGTCAGCGCCTTTTCGACCAGCGGGTTATTCGCGTCCTCGACCAGCAGGAGCGCGTCATAAATCCCCGGCATGTTGTTGCGGTCGAACTGAATGTCGGTAACCGCGCCGATGCACTGGACGATGGTGCCTTGTGCTTGTGCCATATCTCTATCCTGCCTTTTACTTTTGGTCTAGACGGCGGCCGCGCCACCGACGATTTCTGAAAGTTCCTTGGTGATCGCCGCCTGCCGGTTCTTGTTGTAGATCAGCGTCAGCTCGTCGATCAGGGTAGCCGCGTTGTCGGACGCCGCCTTCATCGCCACCATGCGCGCGGACTGCTCGGAGGCCATGTTCTCGGACACCGCCTGGTAGATGAGCGCCTCGATGTAGCGCGTCATCACCTGGTCGAGCACCCCGCGCGCCTCCGGCTCGTAGATGTAGTCCCAGACGGTCTCCGGCGCGCCGAGCCGCTCGCCGGAGAGCGGCAGCAGCTGCTCGATCACCGGCTCCTGCTTCATCGTATTGATGAAGCGCGTGTAGGCGAGCATCAGGCGGTCGAAGCGGTCCTCCACGTAGCCGTCGAGCATCACCTTCACTGCGCCGATCAGCTTCTCCATCTGCGGCTTGTCGCCGAGCTGCACGACGTGCGAGGAGATCTGGGCGCCCAGGCGCTGCATGAAGCCGAAGCCCTTGTTGCCGATCGGGCAGACCTCGATTTCCTCGCCCTGCGCCTGCCATTCCTTGTACTGGGCCAGCACCATGCGCAGCAGGTTGGTGTTCAACGCGCCGCAAAGACCCTTGTCGGTCGTGATGACGATGATGCCGACGCGCTTCACGGAATCGCGGTCCACGAGGAACGGGTGCCGGTACTCCGGGTTCGCGTGCGAGATGTGCGCGGCGACGTTGCGGATCTTCTCGCCGTACGGGCGTGCATGGCGCATGCGCTCCTGCGCCTTGCGCATCTTCGACGCGGCCACCATCTCCATTGCCTTGGTGATCTTCCGCGTGTTCTGCACGCTCCGGATCTTCATCCGGATTTCCTTGGTACCCGGCATTAGAAGCTACCGTTCTTCTTCCAGTCCTCGATGGCCGACTTCAGCGCCTTCTCGTCGTCGCCGGACAGGTCCTTCTTGTCCTCCATGGCCTTCACCAGGGCCGCGTACTTGGTCTTCATGTAGTCGCGCATCGATTTCTCGGCGGCGAGCGCTTTCTTCACTTCGATGTTGTCGAAGTAGCCGTTATTGACGGCAAACAGCGTGAGCGCCATCTCCCAGACCTGCAGCGGCTGGTACTGCGGCTGCTTCATGAGCTCGGTCACCATCCGGCCGCGCTCGAGCTGCTTGCGGGTGGCCTCGTCGAGGTCGCTCGCGAACTGCGCGAACGCCGCGAGCTCGCGGTACTGGGCGAGGGCGAGGCGCACGCCGCCGCCGGTGTCGCGCCGCTTCATGATCTTGGTCTGCGCGGCACCGCCGACCCGGGAGACCGAGATACCGGCGTTGATGGCCGGACGGATACCCGCGTTGAAGAGATCCGTCTCAAGAAAAATCTGGCCATCGGTAATGGAGATGACGTTCGTCGGCACGAACGCCGTCACGTCACCGGCCTGGGTCTCGATCACCGGCAGGGCCGTGAGAGAGCCGGTCTTGCCCTTTACCGCGCCCTTGGTGAATTTCTCGACGTACTCCGGATTCACGCGCGCAGCGCGCTCGAGCAGGCGCGAGTGCAAGTAGAACACGTCGCCCGGATACGCCTCGCGCCCCGGCGGACGGCGCAGGAGCAGTGAGACTTGGCGGTACGCCCAAGCCTGCTTGGTCAGGTCGTCGTAGATGATGAGCGCGTCCTGGCCGCGGTCGCGGAAGTATTCGCCCATGGTGCAGCCGGAATACGGCGCGATGTATTGCATCGCGGCGGACTCGGAGGCGGAGGCGGCGACCACGATCGTGTACGCCATTGCGCCGTGCTCTTCGAGCTTGCGCACCACGTTGGCGATGGTCGAGGCTTTCTGGCCGATGGCGACGTAGACGCAGAAGAGATCCTTGCCCTTCTGGTTGATGATCGTGTCCACGGCCACCGCGGTCTTGCCGGTCTGGCGGTCGCCGATGATCAGCTCGCGCTGGCCGCGGCCGATCGGCACCATGGCGTCGATCGCCTTGAGTCCAGTCTGCACGGGCTGCGACACCGACTGGCGCGCGATCACGCCCGGCGCGACTTTCTCGATCACGTCGGTGAGCTTGGCGTTGATCGGGCCTTTGCCGTCGATCGGCTGGCCGAGCGAGTTCACGACGCGCCCGAGCAGCTCCGGGCCGATCGGCACCGAGAGAATCTTTCCGGTGGTCTTGACCGTATCGCCCTCGCTGATGTGCGTGTACTCGCCGAGAATCACCGCGCCGACCGAGTCGCGCTCGAGGTTGAGGGCAAGGCCGAAGGTGTTCTTCGGGAACTCGAGCATCTCGCCCTGCATCACGTCGGACAGGCCGTGGATGCGGCAGATGCCGTCGGTCACCGAGACCACGGTGCCCTGCGTGCGCATCTGCGCGCCCGCGTCCAGGTTCTGGATCCGGCTCTTGATCAGCTCCGAGATTTCGGAAGGATTGAGTTGCATGACTACTCCTTAAGCGTGCTGCTTTTATCCTTTGAGTGCGGTCTCGAGCGCGCCGAGCTGCGCGCGCGCGGAACCGTCGATGACCTTGTCCCCCAGCACGACCTTCACGCCGCCGATCAGCTCGCGGTCGACCTGCACCTTGGCGCGCACCTTGCGGCCGGTGTTTTTCTCCAGCCGCTGCACGAGGTCGGCGAGCTGCGCATCGGAGAGCTCGAATGCCGATTGCACCTCGGCTTCGATCACGCCTTCACGTTCGTTCTTGAGCGCCTCGAACTGGTCGCGGATCTCCGGCAGCAGCTCCAGGCGACCGTTCTGCGCCAGTACACGTACGAGGTTCTCGGCGTCGCCGCTCAGCTTGCCGCCCAGGATGGAGATGAAGACGCCCGCCACCTTCTCGTCCGACAGGTTCGGGTCGCCGATGGCGCGGCGGACTCGCTCGTCCGCCGCGACGGCGGCCAGCGCCGCGATCATCCCGGACCAGCGGGCAAGCTCGCCCTTCTCGTCGGCGAGCTTGAAAGCCGCCTCGGCGTAAGGACGCGCTACGGTGCTGGGTTCCGCCATTAGAGCTGGCGCTTGATGGATTCGAGCAGATCGCCGTGCGCCTTGGCATCGACCTCACGGCGCAGGATCTTCTCGGCGCCGGCAACCGCCAGCGAGGCGACGCGGTCGCGCAGCTGCTCGCGCGCGCGGGTCACTTCCTGCTCGATCTCCGCCTTGGCCGCCGCCTTCTCTCGGTTGCCTTCTTCCTTCGCGGCGTTGCGCGCCTCATCGATCATCTGCGTCGCACGCTTCTCCGCCTGGGAGATGATTTCCTGGGCGCGGCCGCGCGCTTCCTTGATGGCCTCTTCGGCCTGCCTGGACGAAGTTTCGAGCGAGCGCTTGCCCTGTTCGGCGGCGGCGAGCCCGTCGGCGATGGTCTTCTGCCGCGCCTCGATGGCACGCAGCATCGGCGGCCAGACGAACTTGACCGTGAACCAAATGAACACCGTAAAGCTCACCACCTGGGCGATGAGCGTTAGATTGAGGTTCATGCGACCCCTCCTGCCGCCTTAGCGGAACGCGGTAGCGAGCGGGTTCGCGAACGCGAAGAACATGGCGATGCCGAGGCCGATGATGAACGAGGCGTCGATCAGGCCGAGCAGCAGGAACACCTTGCCCTGCAGCGAGTTGGTCAATTCCGGCTGGCGCGCCGCCGCCTCCAGGAAGCGGCTGCACATGATGCCCACGCCGATGCAGGCGCCCGCGGCACCGAGGCCGATCATCAGGCCGACGCCGATGCCGGTGTACGCCTGAACCATCGCGAGCAGTTGAAGCTTGTCCATACTAAATGCTCCCTTTCTTAGCTAAATTGTGAGGAATCAGTGGTGCTCGTGCGCCATCGAGATGTACACGATGGTCAGCATCATGAAGATGTACGCCTGCAGCAGAACGATCAGGATGTGGAAAATCGCCCACAGCACGCCAAGCGCGGCACCGAAAAAGGCTCCTGTCAGGCCGGTCGCAGCCCACATCCAAAGCAGCAGGAAGAGAATCTCGCCCGCGTACATGTTGCCAAAGAGACGCAGCGAGTGAGACAGGGTCTTCGAGATGTACTCGACCATCTGGAAGAGGAAGTTCGCGGGGATCAGTAGCGGATGCGAGCCGAACGGCGCGAAGAAAAGCTCGTGCAACCAGCCGCCCAGGCCCTTCACGGCAATCGCGAACACGATAGTCAGCACAAGGACCGAAATCGACAGCGCGAACGTGGTGTTCACGTCCGCGGTCGGCACGTAGCGAAAACCGTGGTCCGAGACATGGTGCGTGACCAAGCCGACGATTTCCGCGGGCAGGAAATCCATCGCGTTCATCAGCACAACCCACACGAACACGGTTAGCGCAAGCGGCGCCACGAAGCGATGCCGGTCGCCATGGGTAAAGATGCCCTTCGCCTGCTCATCGACGAAATCGATTAACCACTCGACCGCGGCCTGGCGCCGGCCCGGAACGCCGGACGTCGCACCGCGGACGATCCACCATATGAAACCGATGCCGACAAGGCCGAGCAGGATCGACACTATCACCGAGTCCAAGTTGAGCGACCAGAACGCGCCGTCGCCCACGGGCTTGGTGAAGAACGTCAGGTGATGCTGGATGTACTCCGAAGGAGTGAGCTCGGCGCCGGCGGCCATTTGCTATCGGACTCTTGTCGACTCAGTAATCGCGTACGAAAAACGCCATCGCAAAAATCAGCAGCGTGACGACGAAGGTGGCGATCAGCGCGCCGATCACCGCCTCGGCGTAGTTCACCAGCACGAGCCACAGCAGCAGAACCGCGAGGCCGATCTTCACGGCCTCGGCGCGCAGGGCGCCCGCTACGACGCCCCCCGCGGACTTCCCGCTTCCCATCGACGCGACCAGCGCGGCTGCGAGGCCGGCCGTAACGCTGATGAGCCCTCCGGCAAGCGCTGACAGGGCACCATGAGTGCCAGCAAGGAGCGCCGCCACCAGGGCAAGCGCTGCCGTTGCCACGAGCTGCCATCTCAGGACGGTGAGGACCGGTCTTCCGAGGCGGCGAAGCATGGCGTTGGAAACCTTCGCCTCCCTCGAAGCGGCGCAATTGTATCGCAACTCGTTCATTTCAAGCGCTTCAGAAGCGCGTCGAGATGATCGAGGCTCGAGTAATGGAGGACCAGCTTGCCGCGCCCCTTGCGCGCCGCCTTGATTTCCACGGTCGTGCCGAGGCGCTGGGAGACTTCCTCTTCGAGGCGGGCGAGGTCGCGATCGGTTCGCTTCGCCTTTTTCGCCGCTGGTCGGCGGAGCAGCGCTTGCACCAGCGCTTCCGCTTCCCTTACCGTGAGATGCTTCGCCGCTATGCGGTTCGCGACCTCGATCTGCCGCGCCGGGTCGAGAGGCAGAAGCGCCCGCGCGTGGCCCATCTCCACCGCACCGCGCATCAGCGCCTCCTGCACGGGCTTGGCGAGCTTCAGCAGGCGCAAAAGGTTGGTGGTCGCGCTGCGCGAGCGCCCGACCGCGTCCGCCGCCTGCTCGTGCGTCATGCGGAACTCGTCGATCAGCCGCTGCACGCCCGCGGCTTCTTCCATCGGGTTCAGGTCCTCGCGCTGGATGTTCTCGATCAGCGCCATGACCATCGCCGACTCGTCCGGCACTTCGCGCACGATCGCCGGCACCTGTTTCAAACCCGCCATCTGCGCCGCGCGCCAGCGACGCTCGCCGGCGATCAGCTCGTAGCCGCCGTCGACCGGCCGCACGACGACGGGCTGCAGGAGACCCTGGCTGCGGATGGAATTGGCGAGCTCGGCGAGCGCTTCCTGGTCCATCCGCGTGCGCGGCTGGTAGCGCCCGGGGCGGATCTGCGCCGTGTCGACGCTGCCGAGCGACTCACGGCGCGGCTCCTCGTCGCCGCCGAGCAAGGCATCGAGGCCGCGACCAAGGCCTTTGGGCTTCATGCCGCGCGGCCCAGAATTTCGGTTGCCAGCGCGAAGTACGCCTGCGCGCCTTTCGAGCTCGCATCCCACAGCACCGCCGGTACGCCGTAACTCGGAGCCTCGGCGAGGCGCACGTTCCGCGGCACCATCGTGCGGTAGACCTTGTCGCCGAAATGCTCCTCGAGCTGTTGCGACACTTGTTGCGAGAGGGTATTTCGCGGGTCGTACATCGTGCGTAGAAGTCCGGCGATCTCGAGCTGCGGATTAAGGTGCGCGCGCACGCGCTTGATGGTGGCGACGAGATCGGACAGGCCTTCGAGCGCGTAGTACTCGCATTGCATGGGAATCAGCACGCGCTGCGCCGCCGTGAGCGCATTCACCGTGAGGAGGCTGAGCGACGGCGGGCAGTCGATCAGGACGAAATCGTATTCGGCGAGCACCCGCTCGAGCGCGGCCTTGAGGCGTGTCTCGCGTCCGGGCAGCTCGACCAGCTCGACTTCCGCACCGGCGAGCTCGCGATTCGCCGGCACGAGATCGAACCCGCCCTTCTCCACTTTCGTGCGCGCCGCCGCCAGCTCGCACAGGCCAAGGAGCACGTGGTACACCGTGCGCGGGACATTGCGCTTGTCGATGCCGCTTCCCATCGTCGCGTTGCCCTGCGGATCGAGGTCGATGAGCAGCACGCGCCGGCCCGACTGCGCGAGCGCAGCCGCGAGATTCACGCTGGTGGTCGTCTTGCCGACGCCGCCTTTCTGGTTCACGACCGCGAGAATCTGGGGTGCGCTCATGCGGGCTTGCACAGCACCAGATGCCGCTCGCCCTCGACGAACGGAATGTCGAGCGCCACCGTCCTGCACTGATAGCCGGAAAGACGCGCTACTTCGTCGCTCGGGTCTTTGCCTTTCATGGCGGCAATGACGCCTGCCGGAGCGAGCAGATGCCCGCAGGCGGCGGCGAAATCGGCGAGCTCGGCAAAGGCGCGCGAAATGACAACTGCAAAGCGCTCGGCCGGTCGCCACGCTTCGACGCGACGCGCTTGGACCTCGACATTGCCGAGCTCGAGCTCGATCTTCGCCTGCTGCAGGAACGCGGCCTTCTTGTCGTTCGACTCGACGAGCGCGACGTGCCACTGCGGCCGCGCTAGCGCCAACGGTATGCCCGGCAGTCCGCCGCCCGAGCCGACATCCGCAATGCGCGCGCCGACGCCGGCGAAATCGAGATGCGGCAGCACGGCGAGCGAATCGAGCAGGTGATGGCTCACCATGGCCAAGGGATCACGCACAGCGGTCAGGTTATAGATTCGGTTCCACTTCGCGAGCAGCTCCGCATATTTCATCAGCCGCTCTTCCACGCCCGCCGACGACGCGAGCCCCATCGTCTGTAAGCCGCGCTCGAGCGCGGTCCTTGGCGTCATGCCGTTTCCTGCGACGGCTGGAAGCCTCTTTTTAGATGCACGAGCAGCAACGAGATCGCCGCCGGCGTTATGCCCGGAATGCGCGATGCCTGGCCGATCGTTTCCGGCTTGTGCTGGTTCAGCTTCTGCTGCGCTTCAGCGGAGAGCCCGCGCACCTGCCGGTAATCGACGCGCTGCGGCAAGGCGACTGACTCCCATTCATCGCGACGCGCCACTTCGCTCTGCTGCCGAGCGATGTAACCCTCGTATTTGGCTTGGATTTCGACCTGCGCAGCCACTTCGGCGGACACGGTCGCGTCGCCGGCCACGGCCGCGTACTTGACTTCCGGTCGCCGCAGAAGGTCCATGGCCCTTACTTTTTCGCGGGAGCCAGCGCTGACAAACGTACGCTGGAGACGGTCCTTTTCCGCCGCGATGGCGTCGCGCTTCCGGCAGAACGAGTCCCATCTCGCGTCGCCGACCAGGCCCAGCTTCCGGCCAGTCTCGGTGAGGCGCAGATCCGCGTTGTCCTCGCGCAATTGCAGCCGATACTCCGCGCGGCTAGTGAACATCCGGTAGGGCTCCGAGACACCTCGCGTCACCAAGTCGTCCACCAAGACCCCGATATACGCCTCGTCCCGGCGGGGTGACCAAGGCGTCTGGTCTTGGGCGTACAGCGCGGCATTAAGGCCGGCAAGCAGGCCTTGCGCCCCCGCCTCCTCGTAACCGGTGGTGCCGTTGATCTGGCCGGCAAAGAAGAGTCCGCGGATCGACTTGGTCTCGAGGGAAGCATGGAGGTTGCGCGGATCGAAGTAGTCGTACTCGATCGCATAGCCAGGACGCACGAGATGCGCCCTCTCGAGCCCTCGGATGGAGTGCACGAGGTCGAGCTGAGCGTCGAAAGGCAGGCTGGTCGAGATGCCGTTCGGGTAAAGCTCGTTGGTCGTCAGGCTCTCAGGCTCCAGGAAGATCTGGTGGCTCGTTTTGCCCGCGAAACGGTGGATCTTGTCCTCGATCGACGGGCAGTAACGCGGACCCACGCCTTGAATGACGCCGGTGAACATGGGCGAACGATCTAGCGCGCCGCGGATGATCTCGTGGGTCCGCTCGTTCGTCTGGGTGATCCAGCACGGCAACTGCTCCGGGTGCATGCTCCGGTTGCCTAGGAACGAGAACACCGGCTCCGGCGAATCTCCGGGCTGGATCTCCATGACGCTGAGATCGACGCTGCGACGATCGATCCGCGGCGGCGTGCCGGTCTTGAGCCGGCCGACCGGCAGCTTGAGCTCGCGCAGGCGGACCGCCAGCGTGGTCGCTGCCGGCTCTCCCGCGCGGCCGGCCTGATGGTTCTCGAGACCGACGTGAATGAGCCCGCCGAGGAATGTGCCGGTGGTGAGCACGATCGCCCGCCCGCGGAATTCCAACCCCATCTGCGTGCGGACACCCACGGCGCGCTCGCCTTCGACCATGACGTCGTCCACCGCCTGCTGGAAGAGCAGCAGGTTGGGTTGGTTTTCCAGCCGCGCCCGGATGGCTTTCCGGTACAGCACGCGGTCGGCCTGCGCTCGCGTCGCTCGCACTGCGGGACCCTTGGATGCGTTCAACGTGCGGAACTGGATCCCCGCCTCGTCCGTGGCGATGGCCATGGCCCCGCCCAAGGCATCGATTTCCTTCACCAAGTGTCCCTTGCCGATGCCGCCGATCGATGGATTGCAGGACATCTGGCCCAGCGTCTCGATGCTGTGTGTTAGAAGCAGGGTACGGCGGCCCATCCGGGCGGCCGCCAGCGCGGCCTCGGTGCCAGCATGGCCGCCGCCGACAACGATGACATCGAACTCGTCCGCGAACCTCATGGGGGTGGCGAATTTTACGCGAGCAGCCTGATATCCCGGTGGTTTCACGTGGAACATGAGGTCATGCTGCATCGCAGCACGAAGCGATGATCTCCCTTGACCGCTATAGGACGCTCTTTTCCGGCCCGGGCATAACGCGGCTTTTCCTTACCTCGCTGGTCGGCCGCCTACCTATCGGCATGAGCGGGCTCGCGATCCTGCTTCTCGTCCAAGGCGAGAGCGACTCGTTCGCGGCCGGCGGCATGGCAACCGGCTGCTACGTTGCTGGACTGGCCTGCGTCGCGCCGCTGCTCGGCCGCATCATCGATCGCAACGGACCGCGAATTACGCTCCTCGCGTGCGCATTGCTCTTTCCCGCGTCGATGGCAGCCCTCGTCATGGCTGTTGGCAGCGGCGCGTCCACGCCCCTCATTCTCGTCTGCGCGATGGCAGCAGGGGCCACCTTTCCGCCGGTGACCGTCTGCATGCGCACGTACTTGCGACAACGCATTGCCGGAGACGCGCCGCTTGCGACCGCCTATTCGGCCGACTCGATTCTCATCGAGGTCATGTTCATTGCAGGGCCGATGCTCGTTGCCGTCTTCGTCGCGTACTCGTCCCCCAGCGCGGCGGTAGGGTTCGCGGCGGCTTCGGGATTCATCGGCGCCCTGCTGTTCCTCGGCGCGCTCGGCGAATGGCGGATCCAGGCGACGCGTGAACGCACGTTGCTCGGTCCGCTCGCGCAGCGCGAATTCGTTCTGCTCATCGCCATCGTGCTCTGCTATGCGACGGCGTTCGGGCTGACCGAGCTCGCGGTTGCCGCTGCGGCGGCACAGGCGCAACGTCCGGCGCTCGCTGGCGTGTTCCTCGGCCTCATGAGCGCAGGCAGCGCGTTTGGCGGGCTGGCCTACGGCAGCCGAAGCTGGCGCGTGCCGCTGATTCGGCAATTCAGCATCACGCTCGGCGTAATGGGCGCCGGCCTGCTCGTGCTCGCCGGTCCGTGGAGCGTGGTGGCGTTTGGACTGCTGTGCGTCTTCGCCGGTGTCGTGATGGCGCCTGCGCTCATCATCCAGTCGATGCTCGTCACAAAGACGGCGACGCCCGAGCACGTGACCGAGGCATTTACCTGGTCGACCAGCGGACTGCTGGCCGGAATCGGGCTCGGAATGGCGGCCGGCGGCGCCCTCGTGGAGTGGGGACGCTCGCCCGCCGCCTTGTGCGCGGCCGGCGCCGCGGCGCTGGTGGCCGCGGCGGCTGCCGCGATGATGTCTCGCCGCTAAGCGGCGAGCTTCTGGTGCATGCGACCGCGGCCGGCCTCGAGGGCGGGCGGCACATGCGAGCCGAGCTTCGCGAAGAGCTCGTCGTGCGACTTGAGCTCGTCACGCCAGCCCGACTGGTCGAAGCGTGTCAGCTCGCCATACTGCGCAGGAGAAAGCTTCTCCAGACCGCGCCAGTTGATGTCCTCGAAACGCGGCATGAGACCCAGCGGCGTCTCGACGGCTTTGGCGCGCCCCTGGCAGCGCTCGACTACCCACTGCAGCACGCGCATGTTCTCGCCGAAGCCGGGCCAGAGAAACTTGCCTTGCGCGTCGCGACGGAACCAGTTGACCCGGAAGATCTTCGGCGGCGCCTTCACCGCACGGCCCATCTTCAGCCAATGATTGAAGTATTCGCCCATGTTGTACCCGCAGAAGGCGAGCATCGCCATCGGGTCGCGCCGCACGACGCCGACCTTGCCGGTAATCGCCGCGGTCGTTTCGGAGCCGAGCGTCGCCGCCATGTAAACGCCCTCTTCCCAGCTTGGCGCTTCCACCACCAGCGGCACGGTGGAAGAGCGACGGCCGCCGAAGAGGAACGCAGCGATGGGAACGCCCTGCGGGTCTTCCCATTTTGGGTCCATTGACGGGCACTGCGACGCCGCCACCGTAAAGCGCGCATTCGGATGCGCGGCGAGGCGGCCCTTCTTGCCGTCGTCCGGCGTCCACGGCTTACCCTGCCAGTCAGTGAGTTGCGTAGGTGGCTGGTCCGTCATGCCTTCCCACCACACATCGCCCTCGGGCGTTAGCGCCACGTTCGTGAAGATGACGTTGCTGTGAAGCATCTTCATCGCGTTGGGATTAGTGTGCTCCGACGTGCCGGGCGCGACGCCGAACAGCCCGTACTCGGGATTGATGGCGTAGAAGCGACCATCCTTGCCGGGCTTGATCCAGGCGATGTCCTCGCCGATCGTGGTCACCTTCCAGCCCTTGAATGCCTCCGGCGGAATGAGCATCGCGAGATTGGTCTTGCCGCACGCGGACGGGAAAGCGGCGGCCACGTAGCTCTTTTCGCCCGTGGGTGCCTCGATGCCGAGGATCAACATGTGCTCGGCGAGCCAGCCCTCGTCGCGCGCCATGACGGACGCGATGCGGAGCGCGAGGCATTTCTTGCCGAGGAGCGCGTTGCCGCCGTACCCGGACCCGAATGACCAGATCTCCCGCGTCTCCGGAAAATGCACGATCCACTTTTCCTTCTCGTTCGACGGCCAGGCGACGTCCTTCTGGCCGGCCGCGAGCGGCGCGCCCACGGAGTGCACGCACGGCACGAACTTGCGGTCTTCGCCGAGCCAGTCGATCACCGCGCGACCCATGCGCGTCATGATCTTCATGCTGACGACGACGTAGGCGGAATCGGTGAGCTCGACACCGACCTGCGCGATGTGCGAGCCGATGGGGCCCATCGAGAACGGCACCACATACATCGTGCGCCCGCGCATGCAGCCGTCGAACAGCCGATTCAGCGTGGCGCGCATCTCGCGCGGATCGATCCAGTTGTTCGTCGGCCCGGCGTCGTCCTTCGAGGCGCTGCAGATGAAGGTACGGTCTTCCATGCGCGCGACATCGCTCGGATGCGAGCGCGCCAGAAAGGAATTCGGACGCAGCTTGTCGTTCAGCCGGATGAAAGTGCCCTTGGCCACCAGTTCGTCGGCCAACCGGTCGTACTCTTCCTCGCTGCCGTCGCACCACACGATGCGGTCCGGCTTCGCGAGCTGCGCCACCTCGGACACCCATTGCTTCAGGCCTGCGTGACGAACCCACTTAGGGGCGCTGGATTGGTCGGTCGGGCCTGATGCCGGAGCGTTCATTCGTTCTGACTCCAAAAAGGCAAAGGCCCAGCGGGGCTGGGCCGGTGAATATGGGACGCGGATTCTAGCATCGGCGCCTGGCGGCCCGCTCCCGCACTGCACCGAGCCGTTCGGATTAGCGCTTATTCATCAAAGAGATAGTTCCGCGAAACCCTATTTGCCGATACAGAAGCGGCCGAAGATCTCGCCCAGCAGGTCGTCTGCGTTGAACGCGCCTGTGATGCGCGAGAGCTCCTCATGGGCAAGACGCAATTCTTCCGCGAAGAGTTCCCATCGATTCTGCTCTGCGGCCGCGCGCGCCAAGTGGTTGGCGGCTGCGGTAAGCGCTCGCAAATGCCTCTCACGCGCGAGGAACAGCGACTCGCCCGTCGCCGACCAGCCGGCCGCGCGCAGGATCGCCTGGCGCAATTCTTCAAGCCCGGCGCCGGTCTTCGCCGAGACCGCGAGACTGCCCGCCGGGGCGGCGAATCCGGGCACCCGGTCGACTTTGTTGTAGACGTCTATGCGCGCCGCCGCATCCGGCGCGTCGATGGGCAACGCCTGCCGGTCGGTGGCGTCGTGGACCGCGAGCACGACGTCGGCGCGCTCGAGCTCCTGCTTCGTCCGCGCCATCCCGAGGCGTTCCACCTCGTCCTTCGAAGCGCGCAGCCCCGCCGTATCGACCATCAAGAGCGGCACGCCGTCAATCTGGATCGGTTCGCGTAAAGCATCGCGCGTCGTGCCGGGGATGTCGGTCACGATGGCGCGCTCTTCGCCCGCGAGCCGATTCAAAAGGCTGGACTTGCCTACGTTCGGCGGCCCAGCGAGGACGACATGTACGCCCGCGCGCAGCAGACTGCCCTGGCGACTGCGGGCGAGGATGTCCTGCAATGCCGCCGCGAGCCTTGCGAGCTGCCGCGCGGCATCCTCGCGGTGCATGACGTCCAGCTCTTCCTCGGGGAAGTCGAGCTGCGCCTCGGTGAGTGCGCGCAGCTCGACAAGCTGGTCACGAATGGTGCCGATCGCCGTCGAAAATTCACCGCTCAGCGAACGCAGCGCGCTGCGGGCCGCCTCACGGCTGGAGGCGTCGATGAGATCGGCAACCGCCTCGGCCTGCGCAAGGTCGAGCTTCCCTTCGAGGAATGCGCGCCGGGTGAACTCGCCCGGCTCCGCGAGCCTTGCGCCATAGTCGATGCACGAGGCAAGCAGCGCTTGCATGACGACCGTGCCGCCATGGCCTTGCAGCTCGAGAACGTCTTCGCCCGTGTATGAGTGCGGGGCGGGAAAGTAGAGCGCTATGCCTTCGTCGACCGGTTCGCCGTCGGCGCCGATGAAGCGCGCGTTCGTCGCGCGGCGCGCAGCGGGTACCGCGCCGATAAGCCGCAGGGCTATCGCTCGGACTGCGGGGCCCGACAACCGCACGATGCCGATGCCGCCGCGCCCGGCAGGCGTGGCGACCGCCGCGATGGTGTCGCGGTTTAATCCCTCATCTCTTGGCATGGGCAGGTTTGTCGCGGTTGAACATCCGCTGGATCTGCCACTGCTGCAGGATGGAAAGAATATTGTTGACGAGCCAGTACAGCACCAGGCCCGCCGGGAAGAAGAAGAAAAAGATGCTGAAGATGAACGGCATGAACTGCATCACCTTCGCCTGCACCGGGTCGGGCGGCGTCGGGTTCATGCGCGTCTGCACGACCATCGTGATGGTCATCAGAATCGGCAGCACGAAATACGGATCGAGCGCCGCGAGGTCGTGGATCCACAGCGCGAAGGGCGCGTGCCGCAGCTCAATCGCGGCGAGCAGCACCCAGTAGAGCGCGATGAACACCGGGATCTGCACGAGGATCGGGAAGCATCCGCCAAGCGGGTTGATCTTCTCCGTCTTGTAGAGGTCCATCATCGCCTGGTTCATCTTCTGGCGATCGTTCGCATACATCTCGCGGATCTTGGTGAGCCGCGGCGTGACGAGCTTCATTTTCGCCATCGACTTGTAGCTCGCCGCGGAGAGCGGGAAGAAGATGAGCTTGATCAGCACCGTGAGCAGGATGATGGCCACGCCCCAGTTGCCGGTCAGCGAATGCAGATGCTCCAGCAGCCAGAACAGCGGCCAGGCGATGATGGCGAGCCAGCCGTAGTCGACCACCAGGTCGAGACCCGGCGCCGCCGCCTCGAGGCGGCGCTTTTCCTGCGGGCCGGAATAGAGCTGCATGGCGACCTTCGCCTCGCTGCCCGGAGCGACGTTGAGCGGCATGAGCACGCGGCCGGCGTAGGTGCCGTCCTGGCGCTTCTCGATCTGGTACTCGTGCTGCACGCCAGGCGGCGTGAGCCAGGCGGAGACGAAGTAGTGCTGGATGAACGCGAGCCAGCCGTCCTTCGCTTGTTTGACGTATTCGGCCTTGTCCTTGTCTACATCGGTCGGGGGTACTTTCTGGAACTTGTGCTCGTCGCTGTACACCGCGAACCCGGTGAAGCTGCGCGCGCCGAAGGTCTCCGCCACCGCGTTGCGATTGCCCTCCGGCTTGCCATCGTGCGTGAGTTGGAAATATCCGTATGTGGCGAGCGGCGTGGCGCCGGGGTTGCGCACGCGCAGATCGACATCGATGACGTAACTGTTGCGGTGGAAGCGGTAGACCTTCTCCACCTCGGCGCCGTCCTTCCCTGCGGCCATGAGGTGCACCTCGACGGTGTCGGCGTTCGCATCCAGGGAGCGCGGCCCGTTCACGGCGCGCCACAACGTGCGGTGGTTGGGGCCGCCGTCACCGGTAAGGCCGCTTTGTGCCTCGTAATGATGCGCGGGGCCGATCAGGACGAAGTCCTGGTTCGGATCGTTCGAGTCCTTGTGCTTCAGGAGCTCGAGGCGCTTCAGCGTGCCGCCGAGCGTGTCGATTTCGGCGATCACCAGATCCGTCGTGACGCGGATCGTCTCGCCCTTCGCTTCGGCGGCGCCAGCCGGGGCGACGGCCTGCGAAGGCGTGGCGCCCGGCGCGGCCGGCTTCGGCGGAGAGGGCGCGCCCGGTTGTACCGCTTGCTGTTCCGCCACGGGCGCCGGCTTCGGCCGATGCTCGCGCTCCCACGATTCCCAGAGCATGAGCACGGAGAAACCGAAGATGAAAAGCAGGATGAGGCGCTGGGTATCCATGTTAGGGAACGGGGTCGTAGCCGCCCGCATGCCACGGACCGCAGCGGCACACCCGCCGCGCGGCAAGCCAGCTGCCGCGCAAAGCGCCGTGGCGCTCGATCGCCTGCTCCGCATATTCCGAGCAGCTCGGATGGAAGCGGCAGGCCGGCGGCAGCAGCGGCCGGATCGTCCACTGGTACGCACGCACTGCGGCGCGCAGCGTGCCGGCGATCAGGTATTCAGGCCGCATAGCAGCTTGCGCAGGTCCGGGACCGCGTCGCCCGACGCGCGCCAGGAGTACGGTGGGCGCACGAGCAGGTCGATCGACCCGAGGTGTTCTTGTTCAAGTCTGAATGCTTCCCGAATGCATCGCTTGATGCGGTTCCGGTCGGAGGCTCGGGCGGCATGCTTGCGCGAAATCAGGATTCCGAGGCGCGGCGCACCGGCCGGACGGCGCTCGAAGTAGAACGTGTACCCCGCCGCGGTGCGCCGCTCGCCCTTGCGCAGCAACCGCTCGAACTGAGCCTTCCGCCGCAGGCGGCGGCGCGCATCGAGACCGAATCGCTTTCGCGCCGCCGTTACGCCGTCTACAGCGCGAGACGCCGGCGACCGCGAGCGCGGCGATTGCGCAGCACTTTGCGTCCGCCGGCCGTGCGGCTGCGCACGAGAAATCCGTGGCGCCGAGCGCGCCGGGTCTTCGAAGGTTGGTAAGTCCGCTGCGTGGCCATGGCGACCGATCCGAAAAAGGCGGCTATTAGAGCGTGCGCGCAAATGCATTGTCAAATAAGAAAACTCGCGCGGTTTGCTTCGCTTTCTGCACGCGCAAATCTGTGGATAACCCGACGGTGGCGGAGTAAAATTGCGTCTCGTTTTAGGCCAACTAAAAGATGCAAAACCTCTGGGACGCCTGCTTGCGTCGGCTCGAGCAGGAACTGCCCGCGCAACAGTTCAATACGTGGATCCGGCCGCTGTCGCCCGACACGGGCGCGCCGAGCGACACGCTGACGCTCACGGCGCCAAACCGCTTCGTGCTGGAGCTCGTGCGTGAACGCTTCGCTGCGCGCATCGAGCGCCTGGCTGCCGAGGCGAGCGGTCGGGAGCTCGGCCTGAGGCTCGTGCTGGCGCGCGGCGCCGAGCCGGTGACGAGGCCGGCCCCGGCGAGCGCGAAGCCGGCCGCGGAACCGGCGATCCAGGAGCGGTCCCGCCTCAACCGAGGCTTCACCTTCGACAGCTTCGTGACCGGCAAGGCGAACCAGCTGGCGCGCGCGGCGGCCATCCAGGTCGCCGAAAACCCGGGCATTTCCTACAACCCGCTCTTCGTCTACGGTGGCGTCGGTCTCGGCAAGACGCACCTCGTGCAGGCGATCGGCAACCAGGTGGCCGACCGGCGTCCGGATGCCCGCATCCGCTATATCCATGCCGAGCAGTACGTGACCGACGTGGTACGTGCCTACCAGCAGAAATCGTTCGACGAGTTCAAGCGCTATTACCACTCGCTCGACCTGCTCCTTATCGACGACATCCAGTTCTTCTCGAACAAAGGCCGCACGCAGGAGGAGTTCTTCTATGCATTCAACGCCCTGGTGGAGGCGCACAAGCAGATCGTCATTACGTGCGATACCTACCCCAAGGAAATCGCCGGCATGGAAGAGCGGTTGATCTCCCGCTTCGGCTGGGGGCTTACGGTGGCGATCGAGCCGCCGGAGCTCGAGATGCGCGTCGCCATCGTGCTGAAAAAGGCGGAAGCCGAGGCCGTACAGGTCTCGGAGGAGATCGCGTTCTTCATTGCCAAGCACATCCGATCGAATGTGCGCGAGCTCGAGGGCGCGCTGAAGAAAGTGCTTGCTTTCGCGCGCTTCACCGGACGCGAGCTTTCACTCGACCTGGCGAAGGAAGCGCTGCGCGACATCCTCAACCTGAATAGCCGGCAGGTGAGCGTCGAAGGCATCCAGAAGACGGTGGCCGAGTACTTCAAGATCAAGATCTCCGACATGCATTCGAAGCGGCGCAGCCGCAACGTCGCGCGACCGCGCCAGGTGGCCATGGCGCTCGCCAAGGACTTGACGCAGATGAGCTTGCCGGAGATCGGCGAGGCATTCGGCAATCGCGATCACACCACCGTGCTGCACGCCTGCCGCACGATTGCGAGCTTGCGCGCCCGGGATACCTCGCTTAATCGCGACTATCTCGTGCTCGAGCAGGTTCTGAAGGGTTAGCGTTGGAACAAGCTGTGCGTAGACCGAGTGCGAATTGTGAATAACTCGCGGTGCCGGCACGAGTCGCCGAACTGTCCCCAATCCATTCCGGTTCGCCCACAGCTTTCCCCGGCGGTTGCTATTGAAGCAACCTGCTGGCAGCAAAGCGGTTTCGGGAGTTGTCCGGAAAACGGTGGCGCTCTATTAGCTACTACTATTTAGGTAAAGAACAATGATCAAAGCAAAGCGAGACGAGCTGCTCGCGCCGCTTTCTGCCGTAGGGGGGATCATCGAAAGGCGGCATACCCTGCCCATCCTTTCGAACGTCCTGATCGATGGGTCGGCCGAAACCGTTTCGTTCCTCGCCACCGACATCGAGATCCAGATCACCGCACGCAGCGGCATCTCCGGATCGAAGGATTCGCGCGCCCTGACGGTCGGCGCGCGAAAGCTGCTCGACATCCTGCGCGCCCTGCCCGAAGACGCCGAGGTGACCCTCCAGCCGCAGGACAAGCGGCTCCTCGTGCGCGCCGGCAAGAGCCGCTTCAGCCTGCAGACGCTGCCGGCGGAGGACTTCCCGCGCCTGGCCAAGGCGACGGGAGACGTCGCGCGCTTTTCGCTGCCGCAAAAGGATCTGCGTCGGGTGCTCGGCCTGGTGCAGTACGCGATGGCGCAGCAGGACATCCGCTACTACCTGAACGGGCTGCTGATGGTCGTGGACGGCGGCGAGCTGAAGCTGGTGGCGACCGATGGCCATCGCCTCGCGTTTGCCTCGATGGAACTCCCGGCAAGCCTGCCGCGCCAGGAAGCCATCATTCCACGAAAGACCGTGCTTGAGCTGACCAAGCTGCTCGCCGATACCGACGAGGAGGTGAGGATCGAGCTGTCGGCGAGCCAGGCGGCCTTCGGCTTCGGCTCGATCGACCTCGTCTCGAAGCTGATCGACGGCAAGTTTCCGGACTACACGCGCGTCATTCCCACGACCCACAAGAACAAACTGCATGCCGATCGCGAACCGCTGCGCCAGGCCCTGCAGCGCGCCGCGATTCTCTCCAACGAGAAGTTTCGCGGTGTGCGCTGGGTACTGGCCGACGGCAGCCTGAAGATCGTCTCGTCGAATGCCGACCAGGAAGAGGCGCAGGAGGAGCTCGAGGTGCGCTACGCCGGCGACGCGCTCGACATCGGCTTCAATGTGAACTACTTGCTCGATGTCCTCAACAACGTTGCGGGCACCGAGCTCGAATGCGCCTTCGGCGACTCTTCCTCGAGCGCGTTGATCAGCTACGGCAGCGAGAAAAACTTCAAGTACGTCGTCATGCCGATGAGGATCTAGGAATTGGCGGCGAATCCGAACCCAGGTGATTACGGCTCCGACGCCATCAAGGTCCTGAAGGGCCTCGAGGCGGTGCGCAAGCGCCCCGGCATGTACATCGGCGACACGTCCGATGGCACCGGCTTGCACCACATGGTGTTCGAGGTGGTGGACAACGCGGTGGATGAGGCGCTCGCCGGCTTTTGCGACGAGATCGTGGTCACCATCCACACCGACAATTCGATATCCGTGCTCGACAACGGCCGCGGCATCCCCACCGGCATCAAGGACGACGACGAAGAGAAGCGCTCAGCGGCCGAGATCGTGATGACCGAGCTGCATGCTGGCGGCAAGTTCGACTCGAACACGTACAAGGTGTCCGGAGGCCTGCACGGCGTCGGCGTGTCCGTCGTGAACGCGCTCTCCGAGTGGCTCCGGCTGACGATCTGGCGCGACGGCCATGTGCACCAGATGGAGTTCCGCGGCGGCGCGGCGGTAGCGCCGCTCAAGGAAACCGGCGCCACGGAGCGGCGCGGCACGGAAGTGCATTTCCTCGCCTCCAGGGAGACGTTCGGCAACGTCGATTACCACTACGACATCCTGGCCCGCCGCCTGCGGGAGCTCTCGTTCCTCAACAACGGCGTGAAGATCGTCCTCATCGACCAGCGCGCCGGCAAGGAAGAGAACTTCGCCTTCTCCGGCGGCGTGAAGGGCTTCGTCGAGTACATGAACCGCTCGAAGAACGTCCTGCACTCGAATCTGTTCGTGACGCACGGCGTGAAGGACGGCATCACGGTCGAGGTGGCCATGCAGTGGAACGACTCCTACCAGGAGAACGTCCTCTGCTTCACGAACAACATTCCGCAGAAGGACGGCGGTACCCACCTGACGGGGTTGCGCGCCGCCATGACGCGGGCGCTGAACAAGTACATCGAAGAGCACGAGATCGCGAAGAAGGCCAAGGTGGAGACCACCGGTGACGACATGCGCGAGGGCCTCGCGTGCGTGCTGTCGGTGAAGGTGCCGGAGCCGAAGTTTTCATCGCAGACGAAGGAAAAGCTGGTTTCCTCCGAGGTGCGCCCGGTGGTCGAGGAAGTGGTGGCCGAGAAGCTGCGCGAGTATCTCGATGAGCATCCGCAGGACGCGCGCACCATCACGGTCAAGATCGTCGAAGCGGCGGCCGCGCGCGAGGCCGCGCGCAAGGCGCGCGAGATGACGCGGCGCAAGGGCGTGCTGGACGGCATGGGGCTGCCCGGCAAGCTGGCCGATTGCCAGGAGCGGGACCCGGCGCTCTGCGAGCTTTACCTCGTCGAGGGCGACTCTGCCGGCGGCTCGGCAAAGCAGGGGCGCGACCGCAAGTTCCAGGCGATCCTGCCGCTCAAGGGCAAGATCCTAAACGTCGAGCGCGCTCGTTTCGACAAGCTGCTCTCCTCGGCCGAGATCGCTACGCTGATCACGGCGCTCGGCTGCGGCTTCGGCAAGGAGGAGTACAACGCCGACAAGCTGCGCTATCACCGCATCATCATCATGACGGACGCGGACGTCGACGGCTCGCACATCCGCACGCTGCTCCTCACGTTCTTCTACCGGCAGATGCCGGAGCTCGTCGAGCGCGGCCACATCTACATCGCCCAGCCGCCGCTCTACAGGGCGAAACTCGGCAAGGAAGAGCGCTACCTCAAGGACGAGCATGAGCTGAACGAGTTCATGCTGAAGCAGGCGCTGGTCGACGCGGCGCTCTACCCGCGCGCCGGAGCGCAGCCGATTACGGGCGAGCCGCTGGCGCAGCTCGCGAAGTCTTACCTGCTAGCCGAAGCGGTGATCGACCGCGTCTCGCGGCTCATCGACCGCGAAGCGCTGCAAGCGATCCTGGATGGCGTGCAGATCGACCTCACCCGGCGGGATACGGCGGAAGCGTCCGCCGAGGCCCTCGAGAAGGCGATCCGAGGCGAAGCCACCGCCGTGGCGCCGCACTTCGACCAGAAAACCGATCGCTACCAGGTGCGAATCGAGCGCACGCGCCATGGCAACGTGCGGATGACGACCATCGACACCGAGTTCGTCCACTCCGGAGACTACGCGCAGATCCGCCAGACGGCGCAGATGCTGGCCGGCCTCATGGGCGAAGGCGCCTTCGTGCAGCGCGGGGACAAGAAGCAGCCGGTTGCCGACTTCTCCGAGGTGATGAAGTGGCTGCTCGGCGAAGTCGAGAAGTCGATGAGCCTGCAGCGCTACAAGGGCCTGGGGGAGATGAACCCCGAGCAGCTATGGGAAACGACCATGAACGTCGAGGCGCGGCGGCTCCTGAAGGTGCAGATCGAGGACGGCATCGCCGCCGACGAGATCTTCACCAAGCTGATGGGCGACGAGGTCGAGCCCCGCCGCGCCTTCATCGAGTCGAACGCGCTCGGGGTGCGGAACCTCGACGTGTAGGCTTCTCTTCCGGCGGGTCGCCGGCCTTGGCCGCGCGCGCCTGGAATTCGAAGCCGATCTTGCCGTCGGGCTGCTTGACGAGGAAAGCCTTGAAGCGCCGGCCCTTCTTCGAGACGAAGCCGGTGAGAAGATCGGTGCGCCCGGTCTCCAGCAGTTTCTTCATCTGCTCGCGCTCGATCGGCTGTTGCAGGATCATGCGGCCCGAGCGAAAGTCGCAACTCTTCTTCGGTCCGACCGCGTTCTCGCAGGTGTAGGCCATGCCATGCTCGAAGACGCGGCCGCCGTCCTTCGGACATTTGCCGAGCGGCTCTTGCCCACTGAAGTCCGGCGCCTCCTCGCCTTCTCCGCCGGCCTGGCCGAAGTCGAACTCCGGCCGCAACTCGTCCGTGAGCTTGACGACCGCCGCGAACGGCTTGCCCATGCGGCTGCGGAAGCCGGTGAGCGGACCGACCTTGCGTTGGGTGATGAGCTCGGCCACTTCTTCGGTGGACCATTCGCGGCCGGAGGTGACCTTCCAGATCGCGAAGTCGCACTTCTGACACTGGAACTTGCGGTAGTTCTCCTGCACCACCCCGCCGCACTTCGGGCATGGCGCCGGCACTGTCGCGTAAACCACGTCCGGGATCTCGCCGGTCTTGATCACGCCGACCACCTTGCGTACGAGCTCGGTGATCTCCTTCATGAACTGCTCGCGCGTCATCTTGCCCTGCTCGATGAGGCGCAGCTTGTGCTCCCACTCGCCGGTTAGCTCGGGCGAAGCGAGCTCGACGATGTGCAGCATGCCGAGCGCGAAGATGAGCGAGAAGGCCTTGGGTGTCGGCACGAGATCGCGGCCTTCGCGATGCACGTATTCCTCGCGGATCAGTCCCTCGATGATCGCCGCGCGCGTGGCCGGCGTGCCCAGCCCCTTCGCCTCCATGGCTTCGCGCAGCTCGTCGTCTTCGACCAGCTTGCCCGCGCCTTCCATGGCGGACAGCAGTGTCGCCTCCGTATAGCGGGGCGGAGGCTTGGTCTGGTTCGCCTGCTCGGCGACCTCGAGCACGCTCACTTTCTCGCTCGGCTCGATCGCCGGCAGGATCTGGCTCTCCTCGCCCACCGCGCGGCCGTAGATCGCGAGCCAGCCCGGGTTCTGCAGCACGCGGCCCTCGGTCTTGAAATGATGTTCCTGGACCTTGGTGATACGCGTCGTCTGAAGGTACTCCGCGGCCGGGAAGAAAACCGCGAGGAAGCGGCGCACGACCATGTCGTACAGCTTCTGCTCCGCCTCATTGAGCTGCTTCGGCTTCTGCAGCGTCGGGATGATGGCGAAGTGATCGGAGATCTTGGCGTTGTCGAAGATCCGCTTGTTCGGCTTGACCCAGCCCTGCTTCAGAATCTGGCGCGCGAACGTGGCGAAGGCGTCCGTGTCGCTCAGTTCTTTGAGCGTGTCCTTCACCGTCGGCAGGTAATCCTCGGGAAGCGCGCGCGAGTCGGTGCGAGGGTACGTCAGCACCTTGTGCTTTTCGTATAGCGACTGCGCGAGCGAGAGCGTCATGCGCGCCGGAAAGCCGAAGCGGGCATTCGCCTCGCGTTGCAGGCTCGTGAGATCGAAGAGCAGCGGCGAGAGCTGCGTCGCCGGCTTCGTTTCCTCGGTGGCGATGCCCTTCTTGCCGGTACATGCCGCGGCGACGGCCTTCGCATCCTTCGCCGACCAGATGCGTTCGGGCTTGCGCTCGCCGTCGTCGTCCTTCTTGAAATTCGGATCGAACCAGCGCCCGGCATATTCGCCGGCCTTCGCCGCGAAGCGGGCGTGCACTTCCCAGTAATCGCGCGGCGTGAACGCGCGGATCTTGTCTTCGCGTTCCACGAGGATGGCGAGCGTCGGCGTCTGCACGCGACCGACCGTCGTGAGGTAGAAGCCGCCCTCCTTCGAGTTGAACGCCGTCATCGCGCGCGTGCCGTTGATGCCGACCAGCCAGTCGGCCTCGGAGCGGCTCTTGGCCGCATCGGCAAGCGGCAGCATGTCCTTGTCGGCCCGCAGCTTCGAGAACCCGTCGCGGATCGCCTGCTGCGTCATCGATTGCAGCCACAGGCGCTCGATCGGCTTCTTCACTCGGGCGTGCTGCACGATATAGCGGAAGATCAGTTCGCCCTCGCGTCCCGCGTCGCAGGCGTTCACCAGGCCCGTAACGTCCTTTCGCTTCATGAGACGCAGGAGTACGTTCAGGCGCTGCGCGCTTTTCTCGAGCGGCGAGAGCTCGAAGCGCGGCGGCAGCACCGGCAGGTGCTTGAACGACCACTTGCCGCGCTTCACGTCGAACTCCTCGGGAACGACGAGCTCGAGCAGGTGGCCGACGGCGGACGACAGGACGTACTCGTCGCTTTCGTAGTAATCGCCCTTGCGCGCGAAGCCGCCCAGCGCACGAGCAATGTCGTTCGCTACCGACGGCTTTTCGGCGATGATGAGTTTTTTGGCCATGCGGCGAAAGGCCGCAGATGATAAAGGCAAGCACGCAGGCGCTTCAACCCGCGGCGCTGGCCCTCGATTTGCTACGCGCGCACGCGCGAAGCTCTGGCTAGTTCGGCAACCGCCCAGCCGAGGTCATGAACAAATCCTCGGCAAGGAGCTGACTGGTCGGCGTCTGCTGATTCCAGAGCACCATCAATACGATGAGCTTGAGCTGTTCGAGCGCGAGCGCCTGTCCGGACGCCGCCAGCGAGCGCTCCAGCACCACTTCACGGGTCTGCGGCGTCAGGATGCCCGATTGCTCGAGCGTCATCAGGAAACCACGACACTCGGCGTCCAACTTGGCGAGTTCGCGCGGCGCGAACGCGCGGAAGGAGGTGCGCGCATCGGGCAAATGCCCGGTTCCGGCCCGTGGCGTGCGCGCCACGCCCGCCAGCCAGTGCAGCGCCTCGCTGATGTCCGAATCCTCGAAACCGGCGGCGGAAAGCTTGCGCGCGACGCGGTCGCGATCGTCCGACACCTCGGCCTGCTGGCAGTTCTCGAACAGGTAGACCAGGACATCGTACATAGTGAGCCTCCTTTCTTATAACGCGGCAACGCCGGCGGCGTTTACCCGCGGTGCGCCTTCTCTAGGCGCTGATAAAGCCCTCCGGGCAACGCGGCTACCCGGCCATCGAGTTCCAGTCTGAGAAGTTCCGAGGCAACCTGATCGGCGCTCAGTCCGGCCCGCACGCAGAGCGAATCCACGTCCACCGGGTCGTGCCCCATGACGGCAAGTAGGCCCGAGTCCGCTGGCGTAGCGACGGGCTGCGCCGTGGTGGTGGCAAAGCCACTCGGCCGGAAACCAGAAAGCTCGCTGAGCACGTCATCCGCCGACTCGACGAGCTTCGCACCTGCCTTGATGAGCGCGTGACAGCCCTTCGATAGCGGTGAATGGATCGACCCGGGAATCGCGAACACGTCGCGCCCTTGGTCCGCCGCAGTACGCGCGGTGATGAGCGAGCCCGATGCGAGTGCGGCCTCGACGACGAGGCAGCCGCGGCCCAATCCGCTGATCAGGCGATTACGTCTCGGGAAGTTGTGCGCGGCGGCCGGTGTGCCGAGTGGAAATTCGGAGAGCAGCAGTCCGCGACGCGAAATCTCGACCGCCAGCTCGGCGTTGCGCGACGGATAGACGATGTCGATGCCCGTACCCAGCACGGCGATCGTCGAGCTTGCGCCCGCCAGGCCGCCTCGGTGGGCCGCGGCGTCGATACCGAGCGCTAATCCGGACACAATCGCCAGCCCGGCGTTGCTGAGCGCCGTGGCGAAAGCATGCGCATTGGACTCGCCCTGCGCCGTTGCGTTGCGGCTGCCGACGACCGCGATGGCCGGGTGCTGAAGCAATTCGATCTTGCCGTGCGCGTAGAGCAGCGGCGGGGGATCGGCAGTGTCGAGGAGGGCTCGGGGGTAAGTCTGGTCGGCGAGCGTGACGATCGAGTGATCCGCCGCGCTCGACCATTCGAGGCCGCGCGCCACCATGGCGGCGACCCGTTCCGAGTCAAGCGCCTCCAAAGCCGATGCGGGGATTAGCGCCGCGAGCTCCGAACGCTTGCGCCCCAGCACGGCCTCGGGCAGGCCGAACTGCGAAAGGAGTCGACGGAGGGTGGAAGCGCCGAGCCCGGGAGTGAGCGATAGTTGCAGCCAGCTCGCCAGCCCCGGGTCCGGCGTCATGCGGGCGGCGAGCCTTGCGGTAGCGAGGCGCGCATCAACCGTTCAGGGCGTTTGCACCACATCGAGCGGGCTGATCGGCTTCGAGACGTTCATGACCAGCGCGTAGGATACCCGGTTGAAAACGCGAAAAACGAACGCGAGGCCGGCACGCTCGTCCGGCAGCTTGATTGTCGCGTCCTTGCCACTCACGTCGCGCACCGTCCCACCCAGCGTATAGAGCGCGAGCACGTGGCCGACTTCGAGTCCATCGCGCGCCCCGCGATTCACGCTGATGATGGACAGCGGTCCGGCCTCGCCCACCTTGCCGGGGCTGCCGTAGATCGAGATTACGCGACCGCTGATCTTGCTCGGCGGAGAGTGCGGCGCATAAGTGACCGGTTGCGGCCGGCCCGCCGCCACGAGCTTGTCGCCGGCGCTCACCTCCTGGACGGAAGTGGTGAGCATGACGGTCGAAGGCTCGCCCGGCCGCTCGAGCTGGGCGGTGCCGAGGTAGATCGCCTCGTATGCAAGGGTCTGGTTCGTATCGGGATCGACCAGCGGCGGCCCGGGCCGGAACACGTACCACATCGATTCCTTGGAATCGCCCATGCCGCGCACATAGCCGCGGTTACCCGTCGCGAGGATGACGCGGTCGGATTGCGTGCCGACGATGGTCGGCGCTTTGTCGAGCCCGTCAGGTTCGATGACGAGCGGTCGCGACAGGAACGGCTCGATGATGTTCGCCGGGATGCTCGGAATCTGTTCCTTCGCCAACGACTCCGTGCGTACGCGCGGCCCCAGCTTGACGGTTCCGGGTTCGCCCGCGGCACGCGATGCGGACGCGGGGGCGGGCGTCGTCCCCACCTCGCGGGTGCCTTGCGCTGCCGCCGCTTCGCCCACGCTGAGCTGTCCGCGAGCGCGATCGAGCACGATTACGTTCCCCGGGTAGATGAGGTGGGGATTGCGGATCTGGTCCTTGTTGAATCCCCACAGCTCCGGCCAGCGCCAAGGGGAGTCCGTAAACTTCTGGGAGATGCCCCAGAGGGTGTCGCCAGGTACCACCACGTAGCGGTCGGGGGCCTCCGGCTTGATCGTCAGAGGTGCGCTCGGCGCCTGCGCCCCGGCGACGGCCGAGATCGCGAAGAAAGCCAGTGCTGTGATAGACTTACGCAATTGCTGGACCATGTGACCCCGCCCGTTTTTTTTGCGGCTCCTGGATCGGCCGGTTTTTCGTATAGCTTATATGGCGCGTGAGATTGTCCATATAATCTATTCAATTTGCAAATAAATTTCTCATCAGATGCCCAGTTTGAACATCCTTCGCTATCCCGACGCCCGGCTGCACAAGGTGGCGGCCCCCGTCCAGGTCTTTGACGAAACGCTGAAGAAGCTCGTCGCGGACATGGCGGAGACCATGTACGCCGCTCCGGGAATCGGCCTTGCCGCCACGCAGGTGGACGTGCACAAACAGGTAATCGTGGTGGACGTGTCCGAGCGCCGCGATTCCCTCGTCGTACTGGTCAACCCCGAAATCGTCGAAGCCACCGGCGAGTCGGACATCGAGGAAGGCTGCCTTTCCGTGCCGGGTATCTACGAGCTCGTGCCGCGCGCCGAGCGCGTGAAGGTGCGCGCGTTCGACCAGAACGGCAACGCATTTACCTTGGAAGCGCAGGGATTGCTTGCCGTGTGCATCCAGCACGAGATGGATCACTTGAAGGGCAAGGTCTTCGTCGAGCACCTGTCGCAGCTCAAGCAGCAGCGCATCCGCGCCAAGCTCGCGAAGCAGCTGCGCAAGTCCGCCTGAGGGAGCGGAGCATTCCTGCGCCTCGTCTTCGCCGGCACGCCGGCCTTCGCTGAGCGCTCCCTCGCCCGGCTGATCGAAGCCGGACACGAAGTCGTCCTGGTTCTCACGCAGCCCGACCGGCCGGCCGGCAGGGGTCTGCGCGCGGCTGCGAGCCCCGTGAAGATGCTTGCGCTCGAGCGGCGCATCGAGGTGTACCAGCCCGCCACGCTGCGTGAATCGGCCGCGCATGCGCGCGTCCGCGAGGCCGGTGCGGATGCGCTCATCGTCGCTGCGTACGGTCTCATCCTGCCGCAGCCGGTGCTCGACGCCGCGCGATTCGGCGCGATTAACGTGCATGCCTCTCTCCTACCCCGCTGGCGTGGCGCGGCGCCCATCCAACGCGCATTGCTGGCCGGCGATAGCCATACCGGCGTGTCCATCATGAAGATGGAGATCGGTCTCGATACCGGCCCCGTATTCGCCGAGCGGCCGGTGCCTATTGCACCGGACGACGACGCCGGCACGCTGCACGATAAGCTGGCCGAGCTCGGCGCGAATCTCCTGGTTGCCGTGCTCGGCGACCTTGCCACCGGCCGCGCGAACGCGAAGCCGCAGGCTGGCGAGGGCATAACTTACGCGCACAAGATCGACAAGGCCGACACGCGGCTGCATTGGGACCGACCGGCGAGCGAGCTCGAGCGCACGGTGCGCGCATTCAGGCCTTCGCCGGGGGCGGTCACTCGCCTTGGAGACGAGCCATTGAAGATCTGGCGCACGCGCGTGGTCGCGGGACGCGGCGAGCCGGGCACCGTTCTCGCGCTCGGCGACGCACTCGTTGTCGCCTGCGGCGCCGATGCGCTCGCGATCGACGAGCTGCAGCCGGCCGGAGGACGCCGCATGAATGCGGCCGACTTCATACGCGGGCGGCGCCTGCCGAGCGGCACGCGGCTGCAGTGACGCCGCGCGCGAGCCTCGCCGAGCAGCTAGCCGAAGCCGCGCGCATCGTCGCCCGCGTAGCCGGCGGCGCAAGCCTGGCCGACGAAGCGGAACATCTGTCCGGCGCTTCGCGCGCCGCGCTCATCGACCTCACGCACGGAACTTTGCGCCGCTACGGGCGCGTGCAGGCCGTCGTCGCGGCACTCGCGCGGCGCGGTCGCCCGGAGCCGCTCGTCGAAGCGCTGCTCTGGTGTGCGATCTATGCGCTCGACTCCGGCCGCTACGGCGAGCACACGGTCGTCGATCAGGCGGTGAAGGCCTGCGGCCCGCTTGAACGCTGGCCGCAAAAGGCATTCGTGAACGCGGTCTTGCGCAGTCTGCTGCGTGAGCGCGCCGCGCTCGAAGCGCGCCTGAAGGACGACCCGGAAGCCACGCACCAGCATCCGCGCTGGTGGATCGATACGCTGCGGAACCGTTACCCGGCAGACTGGAGCGCGATCCTGGCGGTGGGCAATGCTCACCCGCCGATGGCGTTGCGCGTGAATCCCCGCCGCATCGATCCGGCCGACTACGCAGCGAAGCTGGCTCACGAAGGCATTGCCGCTCGGCGCTGCGGCGCGTCCGGCTTGGTGCTTGAGAAGCCGATGCCGGTGGATCGGATCCCCGGGTTCGGCGCGGGCGAAGTATCGGTGCAGGACCTCGGCGCGCAGCGGGCGGCGCGCTGCCTGGATCTGCGCGACGGTCAGCGCGTGCTCGACGCGTGCGCCGCGCCGGGCGGCAAGACCGCGCACATTCTCGAACTCGCCGACGTGGCGCTCACGGCTCTCGACCTCAGTGCCACGCGAGCCGCGCGCATAGCCCCGAACCTGCAGCGGCTCGGGCTCGACGCTACGGTGCGGGTAGCGGATGCGGCGCGCGCGGAGACGTGGTGGGACGGCAAGCCGTTCGACCGCATCCTCGCCGATGTGCCGTGCTCGGCATCCGGCATTGCGCGGCGCCACCCGGACATTAAGTGGTTGCGGCGCGCGGGCGACCTGGCGCGCTTCGCCGAGCAGCAGCGCGCGCTGGTCGATGCACTTTGGCGGCTGTTGGCACCGGGTGGTAAATTGCTGTATGCCACGTGCTCGGTGTTTCGCGAGGAGAACGACGATATCATCGCGGCATGGGGCGCCGCCGAGCGCGCTGCGCGACGCCTGCCGCTGCCCGACGACGGGCCTGCACAATGGCTGCCGGACGCGGACCACGACGGTTTCTTCTACGCGTTGATCCAGAAAGCGGCGTGAGCTGAGCGCGAGATGCGCGCCATCGCCCTGTGGGCCGGTCTCGCTGCCCTGCTCGTTGCCCTTGCCGCGCTCGCGAACGAGATCGCGGTGGACGATGTACAGCTGCGGCCGGCTGAAGCGGGGCTGGTGCTGGACGCGGACTTCGCCTTCGATCTGACCCCGCGCCTCGCGGAGGTCGTCTCCAGCGGCGTGCCGCTTTATTTCCGGGTCGATTTCGAGCTCACTCGCCGGCGCTGGTACTGGTTCGACGAAACGGCGGCATCCAGCCGCTTGGAGCTGCGCCTGTCCTATCATGCGTTGTCGCGCCAATATCGCCTCTCGACAGGGCTGCTGCAGCAGAGCTTCGCGAGCCTGGATGAAGCGCTGAACGTGCTGAAGCGGATTCGCAACTGGCTGGTCGTCGACCGCACCGTCACGTTCGCGGACGCGGACTACGAAGCCGCGGTGCGGATGCGGCTGGACACCAACCTCCTGCCGAAGCCCTTCCAGCTGTCCGCGCTCACCAGCCGCGATCTGCAGCTGGATTCGGCATGGCGCCGGTTTACGGTGCGCTCGCCGCGCCAGCTGCCCGCGCCGGTGGAAAGCCGCGAGCCGCGCAAGGGGGTCGAGCGATGAGGCTCCTCCTCATCATCGGCGGTACCGTCTCGGCGATCGGCGTTTTCCTGCTCGCGACGGCGAGCGGCGATACGACCTTCCTCGCGCGGCAGTTTCCGTTCCTCGTCGCGCTGAATGCCGCGCTCGCGGCGATTCTCGCCGGCATCGTCAGTTACCAGCTCCTCACGCTCGCCCGGCGCTACCGCGCGCGGGTGTTCGGCTCGCGCCTGACGCTGCGCCTGTTCCTCCGCTTCGCCGCGCTGGCGCTTCTGCCCGGCCTCATCGTATATACGGTGTCGGTGCAATTCCTCACCCGGTCGATCGAATCGTGGTTCGACGTCAAGGTGGATGCCGCCCTCGAGGGCGGCATGAACCTCGGCCAGCAGGCGATCGACCAGATGCTCTACGACCTGCAGAACAAGGCGCGCGCGATGGCGCTCGAGCTGGCCGACTCGCCGACCTCGCAGCTGGTCCCGCAGCTGGAGCGCCTTCGCCTCCAGGCAGGGGTTTACGAGGCGGTCGTCCTAAGCCAGAACGGACGGCTGCTTGCCGCCGCGACCGATGACGTGGCGAAGCTCGTGCCGGAGCTTCCCGCACCGGCTCTTCTACGCCAGGCGCGCATGCAACGCGGGCAGACCGTGGTCGACGCCGCGCCCGGGCGGGCGCTGGCGCTGCGCGCCATCATGCCGATGGAGTCGCTCGGCATCGCGAGCGAGCCGCGCTACCTCCAGTTGCGGGCTCGCGTGCCGCCAAACCTCGCGCGCAACGCCGAAGCGGTGGAGGCTGCCTACCGCGATTACCGCGAGCTGGCGCTGTCGCGGGATGGGCTTAAGCGCATCTACGTCGTGACGCTGAGCTTCGCCCTGCTGCTCGCGCTGTTCGTCGCGGTGGCGGTCGCCGTGACCCAATCGCGCGTCCTCGCCGAGCCACTCGCGACGCTCGCGCAGGCGATGCAGGCCGTGGCGCGCGGCGATTTCTCCGGCCAGGCGCCGGTGACAAGCCGCGACGAGCTGGGCGTGCTGACGGAGTCCTTCAACTCGATGACGCGGCAGCTCGACGAGGCGCGCCGCGTGCTCGAGGCGAACCGCGCCGCGCTCGAAGCGGCGAAGGCGCGCCTCGAGAACATCCTCGCCAACATGTCGGCCGGCGTGCTGGTATTCGACGCGCAATTCGAGCTGTCCATCTCCAACGTAGGCGCCACCACCATCCTTGGAGACGAGCGCGACGCATTCGCGGAGTTCGTGCGCACGCAATTCCGCGAGCAGGGCGAAAAGCCCTGGCAGCTCGATTTCCAGCTCAAGGGCACCGGCAAGACGGTCCATGCGCGCGGCGCGCAGCTGCCGCTCGGTACTGGTGGCGGCTACGTGGTGGTCTTCGATGACATTACGCAGATGATCCACGCGCAGCGCGCGCTCGCCTGGGGCGAGGTGGCGCGGCGCCTTGCGCACGAGATCAAGAACCCGCTCACGCCGATCCAGCTCTCTGCCGAGCGACTGGAGATGAAGCTCGCCGAGCGGCTGTCGCGCGAGGATGCCGAGGCCTTGCGCCGCTCGACGAGCACGATCGTCAACCAGGTGGCAGCCCTCAAGGCGATGGTGGACGATTTCGGCGACTATGCGCGGCTGCCGGCGCCCGCCCTCGGCCGGCTGGAGCTCAATGCGCTCGTCGCCGAAGTGCTGGCGCTCTACGAGAATTCGCGGGTGCCGATCGCCAAGCGCCTCGCCGCCGATCTGCCGCCGGTCTGGGCGGACGGCGCGCAGATTCGACAGGTGATCCACAACCTCGTGCAGAATGCGCAGGACGCTCTCGAGAATGCGCGCGGCGCGGGGCGTTCTCCGGCAATCGAAGTGCGCACGGAGCTGACCGAAGGCGGCGTGCGGCTCGCGGTGTCCGACAACGGCGGTGGGTTTCCGGAGGAATTGCTGGCGCGAATTTTCGAGCCTTACGTGACGACCAAGCCCCGTGGCACCGGCCTCGGCCTCGCCATCGTGAAGAAGATCATCGACGAGCACCACGGCGTGGTGGCGATCGAGAACCGCCCGGCGAGCGGTGCCTCGGTCAGCGTGCTGCTGCCGCTCGCCAAGGCCGCATAGGCATGGCGCAAATTCTGGTCGTCGACGACGAGGTGGGCATCCGGGAACTCCTGTCGGAGATTCTGGAGGACGAAGGCCACCAGGTGGCGCTCGCCGAGAGCGCTGGCGATGCGCGCCGCATCCGGGAGCGCGCGCGGCCCGACCTCGTGCTGCTCGACATCTGGATGCCGGACACCGACGGCATCACGCTTCTCAAGGAATGGGCGGCGAGCGGGCAGCTCAACATGCCGGTCGTCATGATGTCGGGCCACGCCACCATCGAAACGGCGGTCGAGGCGACGCGCATCGGGGCGCTCGATTTCCTCGAGAAGCCGATCGCGCTGCAGCGGCTCCTCGCCACGGTGAAGCGCGCGCTGCGCAATCCCGAAGCGAGCCCTTCGCCGCAGCTCACTTTAGCAACCCTCGGTCGGTCCGGCGCGTTGGCGGACGCGAAGAAGCGCCTGGCCCAGCTCGCGCAGCTGGCCGCGCCGCTCATGTTGCGCGGTGAGCGTGGCATGCGACCCGAGCTCTTCGCCCGGCTGCTGGTGCCCGCGGGCGGCCCGTTCATCGCCGGCACGGAAGCCCTTGCCGAGCCGCCGTCCGAGCTCCTGGGCAAGGCCGGGGGCGGGGTGCTGTTCCTGCCGGATCTCACGCGGCTCGAGCGCGCAGAGCAGCGCCACCTCGAGTTCCTGCTGCCTCGCGCCGACAAGTACAAGGCGCGCATCGTCTGCTATTCGCCGGTCGATGTGCGCACGCTGGTCGAAAAGCACGAGTTCGACCCGGATCTTTGCGTGCGGCTCGCCGAGCTGACGCTCAAATTGCCGGCGGTGCGCGAATTCGCCGAGGACGTGCCTGACCTCGCCTCGCTCATGCTGGCGCAGCTCGTGGAGGCGCGCGTCGCCCCGCCGCGGCGTCTCGCCATTGCCTCGCTGAACGCGCTACGGCATCACTCGTGGCCGGGAAACCTGGCGGAGCTCGAGAACGTGGTGAAGGACCTCGCGTTCACGTCGCTCGGCGAGGAAATCGAAGTGCACGACGTCGAGCGCGTGCTCGCCGCGCGTGGCGCGCCGGCGACGATGCCGGAGGTGGCGCTCGACCGCCCCTATCGCGAGGCGCGGGAGGCGTTCGAACGCATCTACTTCGAGAACCTGCTGACGCGCGAGCACGGCAGCATGTCGCGCGTGGCGGAGCGCTCGGGACTCGAGCGCACGCATCTTTACCGCAAGCTCAAGGCGCTCGGCCTTCCGGTCGGAAGGCGCGAGGAGTAATCAGACTTTCTTCTGCTTTTTTTTCGGCTGCCGGTGCGGCCGCTTCTTGCCGTAGCTGCCCTTGTAGATCTTCCCCTTGCGCGTGCGCTTGTCGCCTTTTCCCATGGCGCGAATTATAACGGCGCACCGGCCTTGGTCCGAGCGGGCTCGTACGCCAGATTCGGCGCGAGCCATTTTTCGGCCTCGGAGAGCGTGATGCCGCAGCGGCGCGCGAAGTCCTCGACCTGATCGCGGCCGACCTTGCCGACGGCGAAGTAGGTCGACTCGGGGTGCGAAAGGTAGAACCCGGCGACTGCCGACGCCGGCAGCATGGCGAACGATTCGGTGAGCCGCATGCCCGCATTGCGCTCGGCCTCGAGCAGCGCGAAAAGCCCGGCTTTCGCGCGGTGGTCGGGGCAGGCCGGGTAGCCGGGTGCCGGACGAATGCCGCGATAAGCCTCGAAGATCAGCTCGGCATTCGAGAGCTGTTCGTCCGCGGCATAGCCCCAGAACTCGCGCCGCACGCGCTCGTGGAGCCGCTCGGCGAACGCTTCGGCCAGGCGATCGGCGAGCACCTTCAACATGATGGCGTTGTAGTCGTCGTGGCTCGCCTCGAAGGCGCGCACGCGCCCATCGATGCCGTCCGCGCATACCGCGAAGGCGCCCACCCAGTCGGCGAGCCCGCTCTCCTTTGGCGCGACGAAATCGGCGAGGCACAGGTTCGCGCGTCCCTGCGGCTTGTGGGTCTGCTGGCGCAGGTTGTGCCAGGTCATCGGGCCAATCTCGATGTCGTCGGCATTGACCTGCGCGGCAGGGAAGATGCCGAACACGCCGTTCATCCGGATCCAGCCCTCGCGAATGATGCGCTCGAGCATCTCGCGGCCTTCGCCGAACAGCTTGCGCGCTTCGGCGCCGACGATCGCGTCGTCGAGTATTTTGGGATAAGGCCCGGAGAGCTCCCACGCCTGGAAGAACGGCCCCCAGTCTATGTAGTCGACGAGCTCGGCAACCGGGTACTCGCGCAGCGCCTTCACGCCGACGAAGCGGGGCTCTGGCGGGGCATAGCTTGCCCAGTTGGTTTTCAGGCCCAACTCGCGCGCCTTCGCCAGCGCATGCAGCGGACCGGGGCCTGCCTTTTGCGCGTGCTGCGCCCGGATGCGCTCGTAGTCGGCGCGTACCTCGGCGATATAGCTGTCACGGGAATCGGATAGCAGGCCCTGGACGGCCGGCACGCTGCGCGACGCGTCGGGTACGTAGACCACCGGGCCGGCGTAATTCGGCGCGATCTTCACCGCCGTATGGGCGCGCGAAGTGGTCGCGCCGCCGATAAGAAGCGGCAGCCTGAATTCGAGGCGTTCCATCTCGTGTGCCACGTGCGCCATCTCCTCGAGCGACGGCGTGATCAGGCCCGAAAGGCCGATGGCGTCCACCTTCTCGCGCTGCGCGGTGTCGAGGATGGTCTGCGCCGGCACCATTACGCCCAGATTCACGACCTCGTAGTTGTTGCACTGGAGCACCACGGCGACGATGTTCTTGCCGATGTCGTGCACGTCGCCCTTCACCGTCGCGATTAGGATCTTTCCCTTGGCCCGCGGGGCGGCGCCGTCCTTCGCCTTTTCCGCCTCGATGTAGGGCACGAGGTGGGCGACGGCCTGCTTCATGACCCGCGCCGACTTCACCACCTGCGGCAAAAACATCTTGCCGGCGCCAAAGAGGTCGCCGACGACGTTCATGCCGTCCATCAGCGGGCCCTCAATCACCTGGATCGGCCGCGGGTACTTCTGGCGCGCTTCCTCGGTGTCGGCGACGACGTGCGTGGAGATGCCGTTGACGAGGGCATGCGCGAGGCGCTCCTCGACCGTGCCGGCACGCCACGCCTCGTCCTTGCTCGCTTCCCGGGCGCCGGCTTTTACCCGGCCGGCTAGCTCGATCAGCCGCTCAGTCGCGTCGGCTCGCCGGTTGAAGATCACGTCCTCGGCCCGCTCGCGCAGCTCCGGTTCGAGCTTCTCGTAAACGCCGAGCTGGCCGGCGTTGACGATGCCCATCGACATGCCGGCCTTGATGGCGTGGTAAAGGAACGCCGTGTGCATCGCCTCGCGCACCGCATCGTTGCCGCGGAAAGAGAACGAGAGGTTGGAAACGCCACCCGAAACTTTCGCGCCCGGCAGGTTGGCGCGGATCCAGCGCACCGCCTCGATGAAGTCGATCGCATAACGGGCGTGCTCCTCGAGCCCGGTGGCGACGGCGAAGATGTTCGGGTCGAAGACGATGTCCTCGGGCGGGAAGCCAATGCCGGTGAGGAGGGCGTAGGCACGCTTGCAGATCGCTGTGCGGCGCTCGAGCGTGTCGGCCTGGCCCTGCTCGTCGAACGCCATCACCACCACGGCCGCGCCATAGCGGCGCGCCAGGTTCGCCTGGCGCAGGAATTCGGCCTCGCCTTCCTTCATCGAAATCGAGTTGACGATCGGCTTGCCCTGCACGCACTTGAGGCCCGCTTCGATCACGCTCCACTTGGAACTGTCCAGCATGACCGGCACGCGCGCGATGTCGGGCTCGACCGCGAGGAGGCTCAGGAACGTCGTCATTGCCTTCTGCGAGTCGAGCATCGCCTCGTCCATGTTGATGTCGACCACCTGCGCGCCGTTCTCCACCTGCTGGCGCGCCACCGCGAGCGCTCCGCCATAGTCGCCCGCGAGGATCAGGCGCGCGAAGGCTTTCGAGCCGGTGACGTTGGTGCGCTCGCCGACGTTCACGAAAAGCGACTGGTCGTCGACGTTGAGCGGCTCCAGGCCGGATAGGCGCAGGGCGAGGGGGCGGGCGGCCGGCCGGCGCGGGGTGATACCGCTCAGGGCGGCGCGCATCGCGGCGATGTGCTCGGGGGTGGTGCCGCAGCATCCACCGGCGATGTTGACCCAGCCTTCGCGGGCCCATTCGGCCAGGTGCTGCGACATCGAATCCGGCGTGTCCTCGTATTCGCCGAATGCATTGGGCAGGCCGGCGTTCGGATGGCACGAGGTGAAGCATTCCGCAAGGCGCGCCATTTCCTCCACATACGGACGCAGCTCTTTCGCCCCGAGCGCGCAGTTCAGGCCCACGGAAAGCGGCCGCGCATGGCGCACCGAGTTGTAGAACGCCTCCGCGGTCTGGCCGGAGAGCGTGCGGCCCGACGCGTCGGTAATCGTGCCGGACACCATGACCGGCAGCCGCATGCGCCGCTGCGCGAACACCGCGTCGATGGCGAAAAGCGCGGCCTTGGCGTTCAGCGTGTCGAACACCGTTTCCACCAGCAGCAGATCGACGCCGCCGTCGAGCAGCCCCTCGATCGCCTCGCTGTACGCGGCGACCAGGCCGTCGAAATTGATCGCGCGGAAGCCCGGGTCGTTGACGTCGGGCGAGATCGAGGCGGTCTTGTTGGTCGGTCCAAGGACACCGGCGACGAATCGCGGCTGCCGCGGCGTTTTCGCCGTCCACTCCGTCACCGCATCGCGCGCCAGCTCGGCGGCCGCGCGGTTCAGCTCGCGTGCGAGCGACGGCATGTCGTAATCGGCGAGCGCGATGGCCGTCGAGTTGAAGGTGTTCGTCTCGATGATGTCCGCGCCCGCGGCAAGGTACTGGGCATGGATGTCGCGCACCAGCCGCGGCTGCGTGAGCGATAGGAGATCGTTATGCCCGCGCAGCTCGCGCAGCCAATCGCGGAACCGCGCGCCGCGGTAATCCTCCTCCGCCAGGCGGGCGCGCTGGATCATGGTGCCCATCGCGCCATCGAGGAGCAGGATCCGTTCGGCGAGGAGTTTTTCGAGCATCGTTCCGACAAAAAAGCCCGTTCAGCTTCTCAGCAGACGGGCCTTACCGGCTGAGCATCAATCGGCGCGAGATGAGTGGGAGTCTGCCCACCAGCGATGGGCGTGTCAATCACGCCCCTATAATCGCCGCCTCCATGAGCGAAGAATTCCACTCCCGGGTCAGCATTTTCCCCACCCAGGTCCATTGGGGCGACTGCGACCCGGCCGGCATCATTTTCTATCCGACCTATTTCCGCTGGGTGGACGCGGCGAGCTGGGCGCTCTTCGAATCGGCCGGCTACGCGCCGAAGTGGATGAAGGAAAACCACATGGCCATGCCGCTCGTCTCGGCCGAATGCCAGTTCCTCGCGCCGGCGCTGCACGGCGATCGCTGCGAAGTGCGCTCGCGCATCTCGCGTTTCGGCGGCAAGTCGTTCGTGGTCGAGCATGACATCGTGCGCTCGGACGGCACACCGCTCGCCAAGGCGAAGGAAACGCGCGTCTGGGGACGCTACGAGAAGGGTCCGGGGACGCCGATGAAGGGACAGACCATCACGGACGAGGTGAAGGCGCGCTTCCGCGCGCGCTAGCCCAGTCGGCGAGCACGCGCTCCATCATCGCCGGCGCCGCGCCGTAACTCGTGCGGGCGTCGAAGAGGTCGCCTAATTCAGCGGGGACCACATCCCGCAGGTGCTTCTTCTCCCGCACGGCCTGCTCCACGAGGCGATCGGCATCGGCGCGCGACAGGCGAAGCGTCAGCGCTTCCGAAAAGACGAGGCCCTGCGTGCGCTCGAGGTTCTGCGCCATCGCTGGCTCGTTGACCTGCAGGCCCTGCACCACTTCCACCATCGCGGCGAGACCACTCGCCGCGCCGCAGACCAGCTCGCGCAAGGTGATGAACTGGCTCTGCCACTGGCCGATGCCACGCTCGTGCTCGCCCTGCAGCTGGTTGAGCAGCGTCGAAGCCAGTCCCGGCGCTCGCCGTCCGGCTTCCAGCGCCAGCAGGCACGCCGCGGGATTGCGCTTGTGCGGCATGGCGGATGAGCCACCGCGTCCCGGCGCGCTCGGTTCCATGAGCTCGCCGATCTCCGGCTGCATGGCGAGCGAGATGTCTCCCGCTATCTTGGCCGCGACGCCGGCGAGGATCGTGGTCTCCGCGCCGAGCCGGGCAAACGCATCGCGCGCGCTGTGCCAAGTCGCGGTTTTCCCAAGGCCGAGCTCACGCGCGATTTCCGTTGCCATGGCGTCGCCTTTGCCGCCTAGCGAGGAAAGCGTGCCGGTGGCGCCGCCGAACTGCAGGACCGCCGCTTCGGCGGCGGTGCGTCGGTAATGCGGCAGGCTGCGCCCGAGCGGGGCAAGCCACATCGCGACTTTCCAGCCGAATGGGATCGGCACCGCCGGCTGAAGCAGCGTGCGTCCGATCATCGGAGTGTCCGCGTGGCGCTTCGCGAGCGTGGCCAGCGCATCGCCGAG
>Ga0070681_10000259_pt1 | contig 42095 bp, 36 predicted proteins | sample KBSC83BmetaG_FD_65650 | JGI IMG/M metagenome (GOLD analysis project Ga0070681, IMG submission 65650) | Corn rhizosphere microbial communities from Kellogg Biological Station, Michigan, USA - KBS C8-3B metaG | ecosystem: Host-associated > Plants > Roots > Rhizosphere | place: USA: Michigan...
TCGCGCTCCGATGCCCTGCGCGCGCTGTTGAACGAGGACGCGGCTCGCGCATCCTCGGCGGCGGCTGTCCCGGGTATTCCCGGCCGGCTGCTGGAAGGAGATCTCGACAATGTCCTCCATAAGGCGCTCAAGCGAGACCCTCGTGAGCGCTATGCCTCCGCTGAGGCGTTCAGCGAGGACTTGCAGCGATTCCTGAGCTATCAACCGGTCTCGGCTCGTCCCGACAGCTGGCGCTATCGGGTGGCAAAGTTCACGCGGCGAAATCGGACAGGGTTGCTCCTGGGCAGTCTTGCTGCCTCAGCGCTCGTGGTTGCCAGCACATTCGCACTCGTGCAGATGTTCGACGCTCGCGCGCAGCGCGATATTGCGGTTTTCGAGGCGACCGACGCGAGCGCTCAAAGCGAGCTTTCGGAGTTTCTGCTCGGGGACAGTCTGAGCCGGGCACCTCGAGAGGCGGCTCGCCAGCGCCTGGATCGGGCGCGTGACCTCATCCATCGACGCTTTCGGAACGAGCCGCTCGTGCAAGCCCGGCTGTTGCTCGCCCTGTCCGGTCGGTACCTCGACACCGGCGACTTCAAAGAAGGTGCCGCGCTCGTTCAGGAGGCGGAGACCATCGGCCGGCGCCTGGACGATCCTCACCTGAATGCCGATATCGCCTGCGAGCGGGCGCAGGATGCGACCGAGAGAGGCGACCTGACAACGGCACGTAAAGAAGTCGCGTCCGCGGATAGCAGCATCCAGCGCCTCACGATCGTACCCGGCGGACTTGCAGCCGAGTGCGCGAAGGCTGCCGCCTACATTGCGCATCAAGAGGACGACGATGCCAAGGCGGCAGCCCTCATGGGCGATACTCTGCGGCTTCTGGAGCGTGAGGGCCAACAACGCACCTCCACCTACACCAGCGTCGCTCACGAATACGCCCGCTCCCTGTCGATGTCGGGCGAGTACCGTCTCGCGTGGGCAGCCGAGCAGTCTGTTCTGACAGCCGTCAGGGATCTCGGCCGCGACGACAGCGACAGCTATTACGCGAGTGTCAACGTGGCAGCGACGACTCTCATTCTGGGCGGGCAGCCGCGCAAGGCCGTCGAGCTCATCCGATCGACGGTGGCGAAAGCCAAAAAGGCCGCACCCGAGGCGGTGCTGCCGTCCTACCTGGATACCACACGGCTAATGGCGGAGGCGGCCATGAGCGCCTCCCCCTCAGCCGATGCGGGTCTGATGCAGGCCGCCGATAATGCCGAAAAAGACGGCATGCTCTCAGCCGTGCCCGCTTATAGAAGCTCTGCAATCAGAGCGGCGCTCGTTCGAGGAGATCTCGCGGCGGCGGACAGAGACTGGGAGCTCATGGGTCCCCTCGAGAAGAGGCTCGCGGCCGACGCGACGCAGCCTCGAAATGCCGTGCGCGTGCTTCTGGAGCACTGCCGCCTGTATTTGGCGCATCGACAGTTGGCAGAAGCCTCTGGCTCGCTGGAGCAAGCGATCGCATTGATTCCTGCGGCGCGACGGGAGACGCATCCGGAATGGCGGCAAATCGTGCTGCTGCGCGCCGAGATCGAATACGCGCGTCGTGACTATTCATCCGCGGCGCGCGACGCACAGGTAGCCGTCGATCACGCGCGTGCCCAGGCGATCGATCCGCAATCATCCGCTTGGGTCGGCGAGGCGTTGCTGTGGCGTGCGCGCAGTGAAGCGGCGCTCGGAGACGTCCGCTCCGCAGCGGCCAGCGCGCGGGAGTCTCTGACACATCTTTCAGCTACTTTGGATCAGACGCACCCAATGGTTGCCGCGGCTCGTGTGCTGACGACGAACCCTGCTCCGCTCAGCGCGCTGTCCGCCCCCGCGCGCGATACGCATTAGGACTCATCCGCATAGCGCGCCGAAACTGGCGATTGAACGTCGACAAGTCACCAAATCCGGAGTCGGCGGCCACGCGTGCAACACTGAGAGTCGACCGCCGCAACAACACGGCGGCTCGGTTCAACCGCGTGCGTAGCACGTACTGGCCTGGCGTAATGCCCACGACCCGCTCAAACACGCGCAGGAAATGATAGGGACTCATGGCGGCTTCCCGCGCCAGGTCGTGAAGCGAGAGGCGCCCCGCGGCAGGGGAATGAGCTTCGATTCTACGAACAGCGGAAGTCACGCGCTGCTCGTCACGACAGGTGAACCGTGGGCATGCACTCGACCCGTCCGCGAGTACTGAGCACACGTCTCCCGCGAGTCGCAAAGCCAGCTCTTCCAACTCCTCGCAGTCCATTGGCGCAACAGGCGACTCCACGGCCGCGTCGCGGATCGACTGAGCCTCAGTCAAGACGGGCAGCAGCCGCTGCACCGGCGGGAGCCGTGGCAGCACAAACTCAACACGCCGAGCCCGAGGCACCGACGCCACGATCCGCTCGAAATACTCAGGCGTGAAGCGGAACGATACGCACCGGTCACCTGCCCGATGCTCGTGACCGCAGCTGAAGCACGCGCCCACGTTGCCGAGCATCAGTGAGCCCGGCGCCATCACCGAAGATCCCTGCTGTGTGCGGTACTGAAAACTCCCCGTGGTGACGAGCGCAATGCACACCGACGCGTGCCGCTCCTCGAAAGGCCGATCCTGCGGTCCCGAGTCGCAGACCATGTCGTGAACCCACCAGCCCTCGCCTGAGGCTAGCTCGCGCGCTCGAATACCCATCGCTCATCATAGTCGCCACACAGCAATTTTTCCCAAGCCGCGGCCCCGGGACGGTCCTACGATCCCAGCTCAGAAGCATCCGAGGGAAACCCATGCCCAGGACATTCAACGATGCACTGCATTCACCGGGGCCCGCCGCGGACCGGGCGGAGAAACTGAAGCTGTACGGCTTCCTCGTCGGCGATTGGGAGATGGACGGAGTCCTCTACCGCGAGGACGGGACAAAGTACGAGGCGAAAGGTGAAATCCACGCCGGCTGGGTTCTGGAAGGGCGTGCGATCCAGGATGTCTGGATCTTTGAGGGCGTGTTCTATGGCACGACGCTGCGCATCTACGACCCCGGGCTGGACGCCTGGCACATCCTCTGGAGCGACCCGACGAAGCAGTACTTCTCGAAGCAACTCGGGCGAGCGCGCGGCAAGGACATCGTGCAGGAAGGTACGAGCGGCGATGGGACGCCCAATCGCTGGCGCTTCACTGAAATGACGTCCGACTCCTTCCACTGGATCGGAGAGACCTCGGATGGCCGCTCCGACTGGGTGCGGGTGTCGGAATTCTTCCCGCGCCGCGTGCGCTGACACGCCACGTGCAATGAATTTTCGCGAAGGAGACCGTCCATGATCGATCACATCTCCATCGGAGTCCGCTCGGTCGCCAAGACGAAGCGCTTCTACGACCGCATCCTGGAGCCCCTCGGCTACCAGGCACTGAGCGAATCGCCCGGCTCGCTCGGATACGGCAATGGCGGCATCCAGCTATGGATGTACGAAACGGATCGCCCCGTGCCCGCCGACGACAAATCGGGACTGCACTTCTGCTTCACCGCTCCGACCCGCAAGAGCGTGGATGCGTTTCATGCCGCCGCGTTGGCGGCCGGTGGACGCGATAATGGACCCGCCGGTCTGCGAGCGGACTACGGCGCCGACTATTACGCCGCTTTCGTAGTCGATCCGGATGGGTACCGTCTCGAGGCCTACTGCTCCAAGAAGGCCTGACCGTTTACTATGGGCGGATGAGGAGTTGGCTTCCCGCTTGCGTCGTCGGCCTGCTGAGCCTGAGTCCCGTAGCCGTTGCGGACGTCTCGCGTGTGTGGGTCGCCGACAACGGCGACGGGACCTATCGCAATCCCATCCTGCACGCCGACTACTCCGACCCTGACGTCATTCGCGTCGGTAAGGATTTCTACCTGACGGCGTCGAGCTTCGACGCCGTTCCCGGCCTGCCGGTCCTGCACTCCCGGGACCTGGTGAATTGGGAGCTGATCGCGCACGCGCTGCCGCAGCAGACACCCATCGAGGTGTATTCGCGAACCCAGCACGGCAACGGCGTGTGGGCCCCGGCGATTCGCAGGCACAACGGCACGTTCTACATCTTCTATCCGGACCCTGACTTCGGCATCTACCAGGTCACCGCACAGACCCCGGCAGGACCCTGGAGCGCGCCGGTCCTCATCAAGCAGGTCAAAGGCTGGATCGATCCCTGCCCGTTCTGGGATGACGACGGCAACGCGTATCTCATCAACGCGATGTCGGCCAGTCGCTCACCGCTGAAGAGCACACTGATCGTCAGCCGGATGAGCCCTGACGGCAAGCAGCTTCTGGATGACGGAACCCTCGTGTACGACGGCCACACAGAGGATCCGACAGTAGAAGGCCCGAAGCTCTACAAGCGCAACGGCTTCTACTACATCTTCGCGCCCGCGGGAGGCGTACCGCAGGGTTGGCAGCTCGTGCTTCGATCCCGAAACATCTACGGGCCCTACGAGCGGCGAGTCGTGCTCGCCAAAGGCAACACCGACACCAACGGCCCGCACCAGGGAGCCTGGGTGGACACTCCCGCGGGTGAGTCATGGTTCGTGCACTTCCAGGACAAGGGTCCCTACGGGCGCGTCGTCCACCTGGAACCCATGAGGTGGGTCGATGACTGGCCGACGATCGGCAATGACGGCGCGCCGGTCGCGACGTACCGCAAACCCAATGTCGGCCAGAGTTATCCGATCGCCACACCGGCGGAGTCCGACGAGTTCGATCGCCCCGCCCTGGGTCTGCAGTGGCAATGGCAGGCGAACCCCAAACCCGCATGGGCCTTTCCGGCCCCGGCGCTGGGGTCGCTGCGGCTGTACGCGATTCCTCCTCCCGAAGGGGCGCGCAACCTCTGGGACAGTCCCAACCTTCTGCTGCAGAAGCTGACGGGGCCTGAGCTCACCGTCACGACGAAGATCACCTTCGCCGCGCACGTAACCGACGACCGCGTCGGGCTGGTGCTGATGGGCTCGGACTACAGCTACCTAGGAGTGCGGAACAAGCAGGATGGTTTGTATTTGTCGCAGATCGTCTGCAAGGACGCCGATCAGGGCGCCGCAGAACGTGAGTCATCGCCCACCGCGCTGCATGCGAACACTGTCTATCTGCGCGCGCACATCGCTTCGGGCGCAATCGCACGATTCGGCTACAGCACCGACGGCACCGACTTCAAGGATATCGGTGAGCCCTTCCCTCTCAAACAGGGTCGCTGGATCGGTGCCAAGGTAGGGTTGTTCGCCCTCGGCACCGTCCCCGCCAGCGAATATGGCTATGCCGATGTCGACTGGTTCAGAGTCGAGTGATCGATAGCGACCTCGACGAAACCGTCGACAACACGCACTGCATGGTGCGCCAGAGGCACCGTTGCGGGCGCGCCCAACACCTGGCCGTCCCTGACATCGAACGACGCTCCGTGTAGCGGGCAGATCAGGCGCAGACCCTTCAGCCGCCCTTCGTTCATGCGCGCGTGCGCGTGAGTACAGATGTTGTCGAGGGCGAAGATCCCTTGCTTCGTGTGACACACGACGATCTCGCGGCCCTCGAGCACACACGCTCTCATCTGCCCGCGCGGAATCTCCTTCAGTGCCAGCGCGCGCTGGAATGACATTCAGCTTGCCGGCTCGATTCGCATGACGACGCCGTCGTCCTCGTCGGTGACCACGTACAGCAGCCCGTCGGGACCCTGGCGAACGTCGCGAATTCTCTGGTGCAGCTCGGTCAACAACGTCTCGCGCCGCAGCTCCTCCAGCTTGTCGTTGAGCACGACGCGCTCCAGCCCCCCGGTGCGTGGCACCTCGCCCCGGCGCGAGCTGCCCACGAACAGATTGCCTTTCCAGGCCGGAAAGCGATCTCCCGTGTAGAAGGTCAGCCCGGAGGGGGCAATGGAAGGCAACCACACGACGATCGGCATCTCCACACCTTCAGCCACGGGCGAGGGCGAGATCCGCGGGCCGTCGTAGTTGCGCCCGAAGCTGATCTTAGGCCAGCCGTAGTTCTTGCCCGCCTGGATGAGATTGACCTCATCGCCGCCGTTGGGACCGTGCTCGGCATTGAGGACCGCGCCCGTGTCCGGTTGTACGGTGAGGCCCAGGTGGTCGCGATGACCGTAGCTGAAGACTTCCGGCCGGGCATCCGAACGCCCGACGAAGGGATTGTCCGGCGGCACCTTGCCGTCCTCGCGAAGTCGCAGCACCTTCCCATAGATGCTGTCGAGATGCTGCGCCTCATCGCCGAAGGGACCGCCGGTCGTCATGTAGACCAGGCCGTCCTTACCGAAGGCGATACGCGAGCCGCTGGTCGTGCCGGAAGTGCCGACGAACAATTCCTCTACGTGGGTCAACGCATGGCCGTTGAATTGGCCTCGCATGAGGGAGACCTTGCTTTCGCGCCGCACCGGCGGCTTGGCATCGGCCGGCGGAGGGTTGCCCTCCTGGTTGAACGTGAAGTAGACCCACTTGTTCTTGGCGAACTGCGGATGCAGGACGACATCGTGCAACCCCCCGTTTCGGTACGCCGGCGGTGCCGGAATGCCGCCGACCGGCTCCGGATCCAGTGTCGGGGAAGCCCCTCCGATGTTGTGGACGAGGCGCAAGGGCCCGCCGCGCTCGGAGACCAGTGCATCTCCGGAGGGCAGGAGCGCAATAGCGAACGGGTGTTTCAGGCCCTTCGCGACGACGACCGCCCGGATCTTGTGCTGCTCGGCCGTATCGAACGTGTAGGCGCTTTCGGTGATCGCCACCGGCGCAATGCCGATGTTGGGCGGCTGTTGCGTCCACCCCGCCACCGGCGCCAAAAGGCATGCGACTCCCATCCACCGCGCACGTGCAAGTGTTGCCATTGCCGAAAGCCCTCGTTGTTATTCACGCCATCTTAAAAGAAAAGCGCAGCGCCCGGCGCGGGCCGCCACGCGCGTGTCCATTCCTGGACCCCGATCCCGTTTGTCGATGTGAAATAGACCGGTCCCGCAGGAAATTGTCTGTAGTACATAATCATCAGTCGCCTCATGATCGACGATCATGCGACTGCGACGACAGAAAGTGGCCAGAGCGTTCGGGCGGGTGCTGCGCGAGCTGCGTCTTGCGAGAGGTCTGTCGCAAGAGCGGCTTGCCGACCTGGGCGACTTCGATCGCACCTATCCGTCCCTGCTCGAGAGGGGCCTCCGGACGCCGACGTTGACAGTGGTCTTCAAGCTGGCGGAGGTGCTGGGTGTCGGCGCCTCCACGCTGGTCGCCCTGGCCCTCGATGAGACCCGAAAAGCCGGCCCTACTCGACGTCCGGGTAAGGACCCCGGCCTCCCTCCGCAATGAATCGATCGATCCGCGCCTCCAGCACAGGCAGCGGAACCGAGCCGAGTTCCAGCACGACATCGTGAAACGCACGAATGTTGAATCGAGCGCCGAGCGCGTTCTCTGCCTTCGCCCGGGCGTGGATGATCGCGCGCTCTCCAAGATAGTAAGACAACGCCTGCGCGGGCCAGGCGATGTATCGATCAACCTCAGTCTCAATCTCGTGCTCAGACAGCGCGGTGTACTCGCGCATGTAGGCGAGCGCGCGCTCACGCGTCCAACCCTGTGAATGAATGCCAGTGTCGACCACGAGGCGCACCGCACGCCAGATCTGGTACCCGAGCATGCCGAAGCGATCATAGGGAGTTTCATACATCCCCATCTCCACGCCCAGATGCTCGCAATAGAGCGCCCATCCCTCGCCATACGCGGATAGATACGTGTGCTGTCGGAATTCCGGCTGATCCTTGTGCTCCAGGGCGATGGGCATCTGGAACGCATGGCCGGGCGCGGACTCATGCAAGGTCAGCGCCGTCAGGTTGTACAGGGGCCGCGTATTCAGCTCATACGTATTCACCAGATACACGCCCGGCCCACCGCGTCCCGCCGTATAAAAGGGAGCGAGATCCGCGGGCACCGGCTTGATGGTGAAGCGTTGGCGGGGAAGATAGCCGAAGAACTGCGAGGCCTTGCCGTCGAATCGCTTCGCGATCCAGGCGGCGCGCATCAGTAACTCCTCCGGCGTGCGCGCATAGAATCTCGGATCGGTCCGAAGGAATTGCAGGAACGCAACAAAGTCCCCCTTGAACCCCGTCTCCTTCATGACCGCCAGCATCTCCTCGTGCAGGCGCGCCACTTCCGACTCCCCGAGCGCGTGTATTTCAGCCGGATCCTCGTCGAGCGTCGTGTACTCAAGGATCTTCGCCCGGTAGTACGCGTAGCCATCCGGCAGGTCCTGTGCAGCGAGCGTGGTGCGAGTGCCCGGCAGGTACTCCCCGCGCATGAACTTCAACAACTCGGCGTACGCCGGCTGCACGGCCTCGCGAATGACCTGCGACGCCTCGGTCCGCAGCGCCTTCCGATCGGCCTCCGATACGCCGGGCATGTCCCTGAATGGCGTATAGAACAAGCTCTCTTCAGGCGTCGCATCCGTGACGGCCGTGATCGAGGCCTCACGCCCTTCCATCGTGACGCGCGGAGGAGTGAAACCGCGCTTCAATCCTGCGCGCATCTCCTCCATCTGCTCGCGAAAATAGCGCGGGACATCGCGCATCTGCGCAATCCAGTTGCGATAGTCCTGGACAGTCCTGAATGTCCGCCGCGCTGTGTAGCCGATGTCGGTCCAGAACGTACTGTCGGAGTTCGCAGGCATCTCAAAGTCGCGAAATCGCTGACTCGCGATCAGAGCCCGGATCTGCGGCAGGTAGATGTCGTAGTTCAGCTGCTCCGCGGCGGACAGCTGCGTCCGGTCAATCCCTTCGAGCCGATGCTCTACGTCCTGCCAGTACTGCAGACGCATCTGCTGCGTTCGGGGGTCCACTCGCGGCAAGTGATCCGAGACCGGGCGCTGAGAATCCTCATCGTCCGCAAACTGGTCTTGCCGCCACTTCCACTCGGTGGAGTAGATCTCGCGGAGGCGCTCATCCACCGACACGGGCTTCGAGGCCGGGGAACAGCCGATCGCTGCGGCCAGTATCGCACTGGCGGCGGCGACGGCTGCGCCCGCGATCCCTTGCCTCAGGAGGAGCCCTTCAGGCAGTCGCTCATGAATTTCTTGCGCTCGTCACCCTTCAGCGCCTTGGTCTTCGCATCGGCGTTGCAGGTTTTCATCTTCTCCTGCTGGCTGTTTTTCGGAGCTGCGGCACTACCGCCGGCCGACAGACAGCTCTTCATGAACGCCTTGCGATCGTCGCCACTCAGATTCTTCGTCTTGGCGTCGGCGTTACAGCTGGTCATCTTGGACTGCTGGCTGTTCTCCGCCCGTACGGCCGGGCTCTGCGAGCTCAGCACCAGCAACGCGCTCGCCGCCAGTACCCATAGAGACCTGTTCATGGGAAACCTCCGGTGAAATCCAGACAGTGGCCGTTCGGAACGTATGGTAACCCTAATCCTGGCCCTTCACGAGGCGCTCGCGGATGGCCTGCAGGTCGCGTTTCTGTCGGGCACTCACTTTGGGATAGGACGGATCGAGGTCTTCGAGCGTACTCACGATGATTCGCGACACGATGAGCCGCGCGTTCTCTTTGTCGTCCGCGGGTACGACATACCAGGGTGCATGTGCTGTGCTCGTCGCGCTGAGACACTCCTCATAGGCTTTCATATAGTCCGACCAGAATTTGCGCTCCTCGATATCCGCGGAGCTGAACTTCCAGTTCTTCTCCGGATCGTCGATGCGCGCCAGGAAGCGCTTGCGCTGCTCGTCCTTGGACAGGTGCAGGAAGAACTTGATGATGCGGGTGCCGTTGCGGTGCAGGTGCTTCTCCAGATCGTTGATCGACTCGAAGCGCTTTCGCCAGAGGCTGTGCTCGTCAGCTCGATCGCCCGGGAGACGCTCAGCACGGAGGATCTCAGGGTGAACGCGCACTATGAGGACCTCCTCATAGTACGAACGGTTGAAGATGCCTATGCGCCCGCGTTCAGGCAGCACGCGCGTCGTGCGCCACAGGAAGTCGTGATCGAGCTCCTCGGCGCTGGGATGTTTGAAGCTGTACACCTGACAGCCCTGCGGATTGACGCCGGACATGACGTGCTTGATGACACCGTCTTTGCCGGCAGCATCCATCGCCTGGAAGATCAAAAGCAGCGCGTAACGATCCTCAGCGTACAGCATGCTCTGCTGGTGCCGCAGCTCGGCGACATTTTCCTCCAGCAGCGCTTCGTAGTGCTTCTTGGATTCGTACAGCGCGGCACACGATGTCGGCCACTTGTCGAGGTCGACGTCGGTTTTGGGTTTTACGCGAAACTTCTTGGGTTTGATGCTCATCGAGTGCCTTGCGGACCGGTCGCCGCCCTTCGGCGCGGCGACCGGGGCACTGACGAGCCGCTATCCGTGTTGTTGGAACTGCTGGACCTCTGTGCTCCCCGTCAGCGCGGTGAGGGCCGAGCTACCGCCGGTCACCGTCTGAGTGACCGCGTCGAAGTAGCCTGCACCGACCTCGCGCTGGTGTTTCGTCGCAGTATAACCCTCCCGCTCTGCCGCGATCTCCTCCTGTTGCAGCTTGACGTACGCAGTCATCTGCTGGGCCTTGTAGGCCCGCGCAAGCTGGAACATCGAGTAGTTGAGCGCATGGAAGCCCGCCAGCGTGATGAACTGGAAGCGGTAGCCCATGGCCCCCAGCTCACGTTGGAAGCGCGCGATCGCCGCGTCGTCGAGCTTGCGCTTCCAATTGAACGAAGGGGAGCAGTTGTAGGCCAGGAGCTTGCCGGGAAAGCGAGCATGAATGGCTTCGGCAAAGTGCCGCGCCTCCTCCATGTCGGGCTTCGCCGTCTCGCACCACACCAGATCGGCGTAAGGAGCGTAGGCCAGCCCACGCGCGATCGCCTGATCCAGCCCGGCGCGGACGTGGAAAAAGCCCTCCGGCGTACGCCCCTTCGAAGCATCGATGAAGGGCCGGTCGCGCTCATCCACGTCTGCGGTCAGCAAGCTCGAGGCTTCCGCATCGGTGCGGGCCACCAGCACCGTGGGCACGTTGCAGACGTCGGCGGCGAGCCGCGCGGCGACCAGCTTGTTGATGGCCTCCTGCGTAGGAACCAGGACCTTGCCCCCCATGTGGCCGCACTTCTTCGCCGAGGAGAGCTGATCCTCGAAGTGCACACCGGCGGCGCCCGCCTCGATCATCTGCTTCATCAGCTCGAAGGCATTGAGGACGCCGCCGAAACCGGCCTCCGCGTCGGCGACGATGGGCTTGAGCCAGTCGATGGTGTCATCGCCCTCGGCGTGATGAATCTGATCGGCGCGGCGCAGCGTGTTGTTGATCCGGCGCACCACCGCCGGCACCGAGTCCGCCGGATAGAGCGACTGGTCGGGATACATCTGGCCCGCGAGATTCGCATCTCCGGCGACCTGCCATCCGGAGAGATAGATGGCGTCCAGTCCCGCCTTCACCTGCTGCATGGCCTGATTGCCCGTGAGCGCGCCAAGGGCATTCACGAAGGGCTTCTCGTTGAGATAGCGCCACAGCTTCTCCGCAGTCACTCGTGCAATCGAATGCTCCACGAGAATGTTGCCGCGCAACCGAACCACCTCGTCCGCGCCGTAACCGCGCACCACGCCGCGCCAGCGCGGGCTCTCTCGCCAGTAACGATTCAGCTCTTCAGCGCCGGGAAGCAGTCGATGGGGAGTCATGGGTCTCTCCGGGTTGGGGAGGAGGCAGGATAGACGCACCCGAAGAAGAATTTGACTACAGAAACTTCACACTGTTAATTTCACAGCCACGACGCACTGGCGGAGGTCCGCGATGCCTGCCCTGCTGCGCAAAGGTCACTTCCTGGGCGCCAAGCTGCGTGCGCTGCGCAAGCGCAACGGACTGACGCTAGAGGAGCTTTCGGCGCGCTGTATCCAGCGCAACGCGGAAGTCGCCCCCTCGGTGTCCTACCTCAGCATGATCGAGAGCGGCAAGCGCACGCCCTCGCAGGAGCTGCTCGAGCTGGTCGGCCAGATTTTCCAGCGCGACCCCGGATGGTTTCTCGATGAGACGCCCGCGCTCGAGCTGGCTGGCCCGTCGGGACCGGCGGGCGGCGCTGCACGCGTCCCGTTGGAGCCCTCATTTTTATTCTCAAAGAGCGTGCTGCAGGCGGCGATCCCGGAGTTGCTCGCGCAAACCGGCACGAGCGGGCGGCAGTTCGCGCATCTGTTGATTCGCTCACACCAGGAGATCTCGCGCAACGACTTCCCCGACCTGGAGCGGGCAGCCGATGGCGTCGGCGATCGCAAATTCCCGGTGTCGGTCGACGACCTGATGCGGCTGTGCCGGCGGCACGGCCTGGAGATCCGCTGGTTCGATCGCAAGCCCGTGCTGGCACGCGACCAGGACCGGGAAGTGCGCAGCATGGTGCGCTCCTTCTTCCAGGCGCCCAACATCATCTACACCAACCGGGCATTGCTGTCGGATCCGGCGCGTCTGAAATTCGATCTCGCCGCCCACATCGCGCACAAAGTCCTTCACGGCGGTGACGGCATGAAGTCCGCGCATGCCACCGGCGGCGAGATGGGAGGAAGTCCGGAAGGTGTAGGCCACAGCGCCGGAATGAATGCGCAGGACGTCCTGCACGCCTGGCGCGACTTCGAGTGCAGCTTTTTTGCCGGCGCGTTGCTCGCGCCGCGCATTCCGTTCCGCCGCTTCCTCACGCGCGAGCGTCACCGCGTGCAGTCCGGCGTGAAGCTCGAACTGACACCAGCCGTAGTCATGCGACGCATGACCAAGGTCTCCCCGTATCCCTACTGGCACTTCTTCGACGCCTATCCACCAGGGTTTCTGCGCGCGGTCTATCGAGGTAACGGCATCCCCCTCCCCTGGGGAAACCTGGCGCAGGTGAGCGACCCGTGTCCGCACTGGGCGGTTTTCAGGATGATCGAGGGCGGCGACCGTGGGGAGTTGGGTTCCCAGATTTCCGTGCTTCGCGATGGCGAGCGCTCTCTGCTCTATTGTTGCCATTCGCTGCGAGTGCGCGACATGGCTGGAAACCCCCACGTCCTCTCGGTCGGTGTCGATCTCGCGCCCGCGCTCGACTCGAACGGTGTGGACACCGCCCGGATCGTCGATTCGATCTTCACCGAGTGTCTGCGCCACCGCGGCGAGTCGCGCATTCCGAAACTGGCCGTGCAGATTCTCAGCGCCGTCGCCGGCGTGCTGAACATTGCGTGGATCGAAGACGCGCTGACTCAACCCGCGCGGATCATCTGCCCGCGCAGTTCTCGCTGTCCGCGCATCGATCGTTGCGAGGGCGCGCGCCCGTCACGCGCCAGAGAGATCGCGGATGTGAGAGACGAAATTCTCGGCCGCGGACGCGAAGGCGATTGATTACTCAGCTGCGCGCAAGACGGCTGTTGCGGACGCTGTAGAGAAAATAAACGACGATCCCGATCGCGTTCCAGATCAGGAAGTACTTGCGCGTCTGCGGCTGCAGGCTGGCGAACAAGTAGATACACCCAAGGACCGCAACCGGACCGATCACCCACGCCAACGGTGCTTTGAAAGCCCGCCGCAACGTGGGTTGTCGAACCCGCAACGCCAACATGCAGAGTGAAACGGCGACGAACGCGCAAAGCGTTCCAGCGTTGGCGACAGCGGCAATATCTGCGAGCGGGAACAGACCCGCCACCACCGAGACGACGACGGCCGTGAACAGGGTCATCGCCACCGGCGTTCCAGTTCGCGCGTTGACGTGACCCAGCCGCTCCGGGAGCAACCCATCGCGAGCCATGACAAAGAAGATTCGGCTCTGTCCGTACATGAACGCCAGAATGACGGTAGGTAGAGCGATCACCGCGGCCGCAGCGATTACCGTAGCCGCCAACGGATGACCCAGCGTGCGCAGAATGTGAGCCAGCGGCTCCGGGCTCTTCGCAAAGTCCATGAATGGCAGGGCACCCAGGGCCGCTGCAGCGACGGCCATGTACAGCACCGTACACGCGACCATCGATCCGATGATGCCCAAAGTAATGTCGCGTGCGGGATCGCGTGCCTCCTCGGCGGCGGTCGAGACGGCATCGAATCCATAAAACGCGAAAAAAATGATGGCCGCAGCGGCCATGACACCCCGGGTCTCGCCGCCTTCCGGGTGCGCATCGAAGCCGAAGGGCATGAACGGCGAGAAGTGCCCGGACTTGAACGCCGCGAGTCCAAGGCCGATGAACACCAGCAGGGCCACGATCTTTACGGTGACGAGCGCTGTATTCACCCTGGCACTCTCGCGAGTGCCGACAATCAGCATGCCAGCGACAACGAAGCTGATGACGATCGCAGGCACGTTGACGACCCCACCGGCAAACGCACCCGTCAGGAGTGCGGGCGGCAAGTGGACGGCGGCGGCCTTAAGGAAACCCGCGGCATAACCGGACCAACCGACCGCCACCGCACTGCAAACTACGGAATACTCGAGGATGAGGCTCCAGCCCACGATCCACGCGAGCAGTTCCCCCGCCACGGAGTACGTGTAGGTATACGCACTACCCGCCACCGGCATCACGGAAGCCATTTCCGCGTATGCAAGTGCAGCGCATACGCAGACGACCCCGGCGATGACGAACGAGAGAATGACCGCCGGACCGGCGAGCCCCGCGCCGACCCCGATGAGCGTATAGATTCCCGTGCCGACGATTGCCCCGACCCCCAGGGCCACCAGATGGGGCCATGTGAGCGTGCGCCGCAGACGGCGGCTGGGATCGAGATGTTGGACGGCGTCGAGGGATTTGCGCCGGCTCCAGAAACTCGTCTGGGTGCTCAGGATTAGGGCCCCCGGCGGGCGCCCAGGCCACGCAACAGCATTGCAAACATCTTGCGCATCCCCTTCACACTCAGATCCCCGGAGACGAAGTACATGCGCAGATAGGCTGCGCCCATCAGCGCATCCACCGCAAGCTCCACGTCGGTACCGCGCGGCAGCTCCTTCCTCTCTATCGCTCGCTTCAACACGACCCGTACGGGCTCCCGGCGACGCTGCATGACCGGGTCGAACACGGCGGCGAGCGCCGGATTGCGCGCCCTTTCGGCGATCAACATCGGCATGATGGCATTCGAGGGGGGTCGATACAGGATCCGCAAAGACTGTCGGTACAGATCCATCAGGTCGGACAACAGGTCGCCGCGATCGCGCGGCACCAGGATGGGCCAGCGGTTGAAGGCTTCGATGACCAAGTGCTCCTTGGTCGGCCAACGGCGGTAGATCGTAGATTTGCTGGCGCGCGCCTGCGCCGCGACCCTGCTCAGTGTGAGACGCTCGTAACCCTCATATGTCAACAGCCGGGTGGTAGCGCCGATAATTGCATCCTCGGAGCGCTTGCTGCGGGGGCGCCCGGGTCGACCACCGGACCTTGCTCCGCTCAGGCTCACAGCGAGGTCGCGCTTCATTGGCGGCGACTATCGCACACTCCCGGGGCCACTGTTGGGGCAAACCGCAACACTCCCGCGAGTGTTGCAACGCACTCAGCGAGTACGTTCGAGCGTGTTGAGCGGTGTCAGCGTACCGGGTCCAAATGCCTTCCGTTGCGGTTCCGGGGAACGCAGGGGCTCGCACTCTTTGAGCGTCCTGAGACATCGTGCGGCCAGCTCTTGGTATTCACGCGTCCCGGTCGCCTTCCATTCGAGTTCCTGCGCACTGAGCTCGCGAATCACTCTGGCCGGGGCACCGAGCACCAACGTGCGAGCGGGAACGACAAAGCCGGCACGCACGAAACTCCCGGCCCCGACGAGAGACTGCTCACTCACGACTGCATCGTCCATAACGATCGCGTTGATCCCTACGAGGGCATCGCGACGCACGACGCATCCGTGCAAGACGGCTCCATGGCCGATATGAGCGTTCTCCTCGAGAACGACCGCTTTCCCCGGAAACGTATGCAGCACGCAATTGTCCTGCACATTGCTACCTGTTCCGATGACGATGCGACCGAGGTCGCCACGCAGAGCGGCGCCGGGCCCGATGTAGCAGTGTGGCCCGATGACGACATCGCCGATCAACGCAGCCAGCGGGTGGATGAAAGAGGTCGCATCGACGACGGGGATGACACCTTCCAGACTGTAGACGGCCATACCGCCGACTCCTCAGCTACCGCGGCGCTTGTTGAGAAACTCCTGAGCCGCGGCACGGAATTCGGACGAGCCGAGTCGCTCCTGAAACGCTTCCAGCTCTTCCTCGATCCGGTTCAGCACTGTCGTCGACGCGCTTCGCAACAGACTCCGGGTGGCGAGCAAAGCTCCCGGCGGCTGTTGCGCGACGGTGCGCGCAAGCGCGCGAGCCTCCGATGTCAGCGCCTCATCGTCCACTACGCGATTCACGATCCCGATATCGAACGCTCGCGCCGCATCGATCGGAGTTCCCAGCAACAACAGCTCCGCAGCGCGCTGATGGCCGACGAGCCGGGGAAGCAGGAGCGAGCTTGCAGCCTCGGGGACGAGGCCCAGCTTCACGAAGGGCATCGACAAGCGCGAGCCGCGGGCCGCGACGACCAGATCGCAATGCAGGAGCAGCGTGACGCCGATGCCGACCGTCGAGCCATGAACGGCTGCCACGGTCACCTTGCGGATGGCCGGCAACGTGCGGATGAAACGCGCGGCGTCGTGGTCCTCTCCTACCGGAGGACCGCTCAGAAAGTCGTTCAGATCGTTGCCGGCGGTGAAACTCGCTCCCTCACCGCTGAACAGGATGACGCGCACCGTGTCGTCGACGTTCGCACTGTGAACGGCGTTTGTCAGTGCCCGATACATCTCGAGCGTGATGGCGTTGCGCTTGTCCGGCCGATTCAGGCGCACCTCGCACACCCCATCGGAGACGCTGACGATCACATGCGGGGATTCGCTCATAAACCGTATCTTACCCGTGCGCGGGTCGCCAGACCTTCCGGCATGTATATAATCATATTATAATTAATCATGAACTCCATACCGCGCCTGAGCCGCCTGGCTGTCGAGCGTGCGATGTCCAGCCACGACCAGATCGTGGCGGTGCTCGCCACGGAGATCCTGAAAGGCATTCACAAGCCGAACACCAACATGCCGTCCGAGCCCACGCTGATCGAGCGCTTCCAGGTGTCTCGCACGGTCATGCGCGAGGTGACGAAAACCCTCGCGGCAAAAGGGCTGGTGATGTCGAAGACGCGCGTCGGTACGCGTGTGCTGGACCCCGTGAATTGGAATCTCTTCGATGCGGATGTGCTCGCGTGGCGAGTGCGCATCGGTCTCGACGACGGTTTTTTGCAGAATCTCACGGAGATACGTCGAGCAGTGGAACCGGCTGCCGCCGCCCTTGCGGCGAGACGGCGCTCGACTGCCGATGTTGCACGGTTGCGAGCGCATGTTGCGCGAATGAGCGCTACTACGCACACCCGCCAGACTTTCGCGGAGGCGGACCTGGAGTTTCATCTGACGATCGGCTCGGCGTCCGGCAATCCTTTGATGCGCGCCATTGCCAGTGTAATCGAGGCCGCGCTGGTCGCGTCCTTTTCGATGAGCTCGCCCGTCGACGACGCGAGCGACCACGAGATCACAGCTAACAGTCATGCCTCGATCGTCGATGCGATCGAGGCTCGTGACGAAGCTGCAGCCGCGGCCGCGATGTTGAGAGTCATCGACATCGGCGTGCGGCGGATCGAGTCCACGAGGAAGAAACGAGGATCTAAGAAATGAGCACGCGCCGTCTGCGCTCTCGCGCCTGGTTCGACAATCCGTCCAACCCGGACCTCACCGCACTGTACCTGGAGCGCTACCTCAACTACGGCCTCACCCTCGGAGAGCTGCAGTCCGGAAAACCCATCATCGGCATTGCCCAGACAGGCTCGGATCTCTCGCCCTGCAACCGCCATCACCTGGCGCTCGCCGAGCGGGTCCGCGAAGGCATCCGCGAAGCCGGTGGAATCGCGATCGAATTCCCGGTTCACCCGATCCAGGAGACCGGCAAGCGCCCCACGGCCAGTCTCGACCGCAACCTCGCCTATCTCGGACTGGTGGAAGTGCTGTACGGCTACCCCCTCGACGGCGTCGTCCTCACCATCGGCTGCGACAAGACGACGCCCGCCTGCCTGATGGCGGCAGCGACGGTCGACATTCCGGCGATCGCCCTTTCGGTCGGCCCCATGCTCAACGGCTGGCACAAGGGGGAGCGCACCGGCTCAGGCACCATCATCTGGAAGGCGCGTGAGATGCTCGCCGCGGGGGAGCTCGACTACAAGGGCTTTGTCGAGCTCGCGGCGACCTCCGCACCGTCCACGGGCTACTGCAACACGATGGGGACGGCCACTACGATGAACTCGCTTGCCGAAGCCCTCGGCATGCAGCTACCGGGCTCCGCCGCGATTCCGGCGCCCTACCGTGAGCGGCAGCAGATCGCCTACGAGACCGGAAAGCGCATCGTTGCGATGGTCGCCGAGGACCTTCGACCCTCGAAGGTGATGACTCGCGACTCTTTCATCAACGCCATCGTCGTCAACTCCGCGATCGGCGGCTCGACCAACGCGCCGATTCACATGGCCGCTATCGCGCGTCACGTGGGCGTCGAGCTAGCACTCGAGGATTGGGAGACGTATGGCCACCAAGTGCCGCTGCTAGTGAATCTACAGCCCGCGGGGACCTACCTTGGCGAGGACTATCATCACGCGGGCGGCGTGCCGGCGGTGGTGAGCCAGCTGATGAAGCAAGGACTGATTCGCGAGAACGCGATGACGGTCAACGGACGCACGCTCGGTGAGAATTGCCGCGGGCGCGAGATCCAGGATACGGACGTCATCCGTCCGTTCGAGCAGCCGTTGCGCAAGAACGCCGGTTTCATCGTCCTCCACGGCAACCTGTTCGACTCGGCCATCATGAAGGCGAGCGTCATCTCCGATGACTTCCGCCGACGCTATCTGAGCAACCCTTCAGACCCGGAAGCCTTTGAGGGACGGGCTGTGGTGTTCGACGGTCCGGAGGATTACCACAAGCGTATCGACGATCCGGCTCTCGGCATCGACGAGTCGACGATGCTGTTCATGCGCGGTGTCGGCGCGATCGGCTACCCGGGTGCCGCCGAGGTCGTCAACATGCGGCCGCCAGATTACCTGATCAAACGCGGCATCACAGCGTTGCCCTGCATTGGGGACGGGCGTCAGTCCGGCACCTCGGCCTCTCCGTCCATCCTGAACGCTTCACCGGAAGCGGCCGCGGGCGGCGGACTGGCCCTGCTGCAGACTGGAGACCGGGTACGCATCGACTTGCGCAAAGGCACGGCCAACGTCCTGATCCCCGACAACGAGTTGGGCGCACGTCGGCGAGCGCTGGAAGCGGCGGGCGGCTACAAATTCCCGGCTTCCCAGACACCCTGGCAGGAGATTCAACGCTCGATGGTCGATCAGCTGTCGGACGGTATGTGTCTCAAGCCCGCCGTGAAGTATCAGAAGATCGACACGAAGTTTGGCGTGCCCCGCGACAATCACTGATCGTCGATCATCCGGGGGCTTCGCAGGACGGACTGCGGCCGTTGTTTGCACGCAGCATCGTCAGATAGTACTCGGCCGACTTCTGAGCACGCCGGGCCTCGGACTGTTCGCCGCTCAGCAAGGGTCGAACCGCTCCGACCCACTCGGCGGCGCACTCCTCCTTCGCCGCTGAGCACCCGATGAAGTGCTCGAAACCCTCACGGTAGAGCGCAAACTGCTTGCGCGTCAGGGGAGGCCCGTGGCCGGGGAGCACCTGAGTGAACGGCTTGGCTGCCACCTGCGCGAGCGCCTTCTTCCAACCTTCCGGACACGCGGTATCCAGATACGGCACCGGCAGAGTGACCAGATCTCCGACGGCCGCGATGCGGGCCTTCTCGTCATAGAGCCAGACATCCCCGCTCGTTGCCGCATACGGTGCCAGGTTGACCTCGAAGGGGCGACCTCCAATCTGTCTCTTGCCCGAATGCTCGACGATCACGTCGGGCCTCAGCGCGTCCCCGTTGTGGATCGTCGCCAGATCCCCGCGAATGTCGTCCCGGGTCTCTGCCGGATAGCGCGTATCGTCGACTAGACCTGCTTCATCCCGGGCGCTCTTGGGCAGAAACCCCTTGAGGGCCCCGTCGATCGCGTTGCTCGCATAGACCTGCAGATGCGGATATTGAGCGCGCAGCGCAGGATTACCGCTGACGTGATCCAGGTGCCAGTGGCTGTTGACGATCGCGACGATGGGCTTCTTCCGATCGAGCGCGAACGCCAGGATCTCCGCGCGGTGCCAAACGTGGCGCCCGGTGTCCATGACGACCAGCCCGGCAGGAGCATCGAACACCACGGTGTTTCCGTCCGGTTGACGGTTGGGGACTACGCCCCCGGGGATCAGCCAAATGCCGCGCGTGACTTCCTGCGGTGTGGGCGCGGTCACGGCGACCGTCTCTGCCCGGCCAACAGAAACCAAACCGAACGCGAGGAGGGCGATGCACGCCAGCGGCGACATCCCTGGAGCTTACACCCAGCCCCCATCGACGACATAGTGTTGGTTGGTACACGCGCTGGCCTCATCCGAGGCCAGAAAGACTATGAACTTGGCGACTTCCACCGGAAGCAGCCGCCGCTTCAGGCACTGCCGATCCAGCAGTATCGCTTCGCCCTCCGGTGTCAGCCACTTGTCGAGCTGGCGTGGCGTGATGATCCAACCGGGAGCCACAGCGTTCACGCGGATCCCGAAGGGACCGTAGTCACGCGCGAGCGAGCGCGTCAGGCCCATGACGCCGGACTTCGAGGCGGTGTAACCCGCCATGCCGCCCTGCCCGATCATCCAGGACACCGAGCCGAGATTCACGATGGAGCCGGCCCCGGCGGCCTTCATGTCGGGCAGCACGGCCTGCGAGCAAAAGAACTGCTGCTTGAGATTCACCGCGATGCGGCTGTCCCACATCTCCTCGGTCACGGACTCGGTCGGATGACGCTCGTCGTGGGCTGCGTTGTTGATCAACACCTGGACAGCCCCGAGACGCGATTTGACGGCGCCGATCGCGCTGCGCAGGGCCGGGATATCGGTCAGGTCGCAAGGCTCGAAGTGCACAGGCGTGCCCGTTTCGGTGAGCGCCTTCGCCAGCGCGCGCGAGGGGCCGATCGCGATGTCCAGAAAGGCGACCCGGGCCTTCTGCCGCGCGAACTCGCGGACAATGGCCTCGCCGATACCCGAGCCGCCGCCCGTCACCAACACGACCTTGTCCTGCAAATCGGAATAAATAGCCGGCATGAGATGAGCTCAACTCTGAGAGAGCTGCGCCTCAAGACACGGCAGCCCGGGCACATCGGCGCGAAACCGGAATAGATCTCCCGCCAGCGGCTGCGCCGCACGCTCCCCCGGCGACAGTCCCTTCCAGGCGGTGGTCACGAATGCGGTGCGCCCGTCGCCGCCCCCGAAGGCTATCTTGGTGACGTTAGCGCATCTGACACGCACGGTGCTCAGCAGTTCACCGTCCGGCGAGTATCTGCGCACGCCCCACCCGGCCCACAATGCGATCCACACGCAACCCTCGGCGTCGACGGTCGTGCCATCGGGATAACCATCGGCGGGCGCAATTCGGACAAACACACGCTTTCCGGACAGCTTGCCCGTCCGAGAATGATCGAACGCGTACACGACGCGTCCCAACGTATCGGTGTGGTAGAAGACCGAAGCATCGGGGCTGAAGGCCGGGCCGTTCGTGATGACGTACCCGCTATCGAGCGCGGAACAGCGGCCCTGTGCATCGAGCCGGTACAACGAGCCGGTGGGATTCGTCTCCAGGTCGTCCATCGAGCCGAACCACACACACCCGTCCGGTCCGACGCTCGCATCGTTCAGCCGGTTCTCCGGAGCTTGCGGCTCGACCGTGGCCAGGTGGGTGAGCACACCCGGTTGCGGATCGAAAGTATGCAGGCCGGACTTCGCGCCGACGACAAAGCCCCCGCCGTGGAGGGGGAGCACGAAACTGGGCTTCGACGGCCCCTGCCACGATGATTGCCGCTCGGTGGCGGGGTCGTAGCGGCGCAGGGTTCCGCCCATGATGTCGACGAACCACAGCGCCGAATCGCGCTCGACCCAGATCGGGCCCTCGCCCAGCTCGGCGCCTACCGAACAGACGTGCTCAGCTTCGAGCAAAGCGGGCTTGTGACTCCGCGGTACCACGACTAGGACCATCCGGCTAACGTTGAACCGTGCGTTGGTGGTGGTGAGCGGAGGGTACGCACGGAGGTCACGACCATCCGGCTAACGCTGAACCGTGCGTTTGTGGTGGTGAGCGGAGGGTACGCACGGAGGTCACGACCAGATGTATGCGGTCTTTACCTGCGTATAGAACTCCACCGCGGCAAAGCCCTGTTCGCGCGCTCCGTAACTCGAACGCCGCATACCACCGAATGGGACGTGATAGTCGACTCCCGCGGTAGGCAGATTCACCATCACCATTCCGGCACGCACAGCGCGCTGAAAATGACGCGCGTATTTGAGCGAGGTCGTCACGATGCCGGCGGACAGACCGAAATCGCCGCTGTTGGCAACATCCAGCGCTTCCTCATAGCTCTTGACCCGGATGACGCTGGCAACCGGACCGAAGATCTCCTCGCTGTTGACCCGCATCGTCTGCGAAGTGTCCGCGAAGACTGCCGGGCTGACATACCAGCCGGGCTTGTCCAGCGATAACTGCACCCCGCCCGTCATCAGACGCGCGCCTTCACGCTTGGCGATATCGATATAGGCCAATGTCTGATGCATCTGATCGCGGCTGGCGAGCGGCCCCATCTGAGTGGTGGCTTCGAGGGCATCGCCCACCTTCAGCCCTGCAGCCCGCTGCGAAAGCGCGGCGACGAACCGATCGTGTATCCCGTCCGTAACGATGATGCGGCTGGAGGCTGTGCATCGTTGGCCCGTGGCGTAGAAGGCCCCGTCCAGCGCACAAGTGACGGCGCGCTCGAGATCCGCATCGTCGAGCACGACCAGAGGATTCTTGCCGCCCATCTCGAGCTGGACGCGCGCCTGGCGCGCCATCGCGGCGGCACCCACCTTGGCCCCGGTGGCCTGCGAACCCGTGAACGAGATCCCGTTGACGTCCGGGTGATTGACGATCGCGTCTCCGACGGAGCCGCGTCCGAGAACGAGGTTGAACACACCCGCCGGCACACCCGCTTCATAGATGCAGTCAGCCAGTGCCGCAGCCGTTGCGGGTGTCGGGCCAGCGGGTTTCATCACTACCGTGTTGCCGAACGCCATCGCGGGCGCCGACTTCCATGCCGGGATCGCGATCGGAAAATTCCACGGCGTGATGAGCCCGAATATGCCAACCGCCTCCCGGGACGTCGTGACGTCGACGCCAGGGCGGGTCGATGCGAGACTCTGTCCGTGACGCCGAAGGGCCTCACCCGCGAAGTACTTGAAGATGCGCCCGGCACGAGCTACCTCTCCGATCCCCTCCGGAAGCGTCTTGCCTTCCTCGCGAGACAGCAGCCGCCCGAGCTCCTCGCGGCGTCGCAGGATGATCTCCCCAACCCGATCCAGACAATCGGAGCGGACCTCCGGGGAGGCATCGGACCAGGAGGGGAACGCCTTGCGCGCGGCTTGGACCGCGGCATCGACGTCCCCCTTTCCACCATCAGGGAACCGCGCGACCAGTTCGTTGGTGTTGGAAGGGTTCTCGCTCTCGTGCACCAGTGCGGCACCGACTCGAGCCCCACCGATGTAATGAGAGAGATCTTCCGTATGCGTCCGCGCGGCTACCTTATTCATCTCAGTTCATCCAGGCGACTTGGCCACGCTGGCCGCTGCGCCCTCCACGCGTGCCTTTCCCGGGCCCCACAGGTCCTGGATCGCCTCCAGTGTCTTGCCCTTGGTCTCAGGCACGTACCGCATGACGAACAAAGCGGCCAGGAGGCTGCACGCACCGTAGATCCAGTAGGCGAATCCATGGTTGAACAGGGCGTTCAACACGGAGCTGCCATCGAGAATCTTGAACGTCCAGGACACGAGGATGTTCGCGCCCCACTGCGCGGCGACGGCAATCCCCATCGCCGTTCCTTTGATGGAATTGGGAAACATCTCCGACAGCAGCACCCACACGACCGGGCCCCAGGACAGCGCAAAGCCGGCGATGTAGGCAACGACAGCCACCAGTGCACCGAGCTTCACTGCGTGGGCGTTGAACAGCAGACCGAGCACGATCATCGAGACGGCCATGATCAAAGCGCCGATGATCAGCAGCGGTTTGCGACCGAGGCGGTCAACCGTGAGAATCGCGACGACCGTGAATATCGTGTTGGCGGCGCCGACGATGATCGTCTGCATCAGCGCGCTGTCCGTCGAGGCCCCCATGTTGCTGAACATCAGCGGCGCATAGTAGAGAACCGCGTTGATACCGACCAGCTGCTGGAACACCGACAACATGATGCCGACAAACAGTACCAGGCCCCCGAATGACATCAGCGGAGCGGTCTTCTCCTTCAGCGTACGCTCGATATCGGCGACGATCGCCTGCGCGTTGGCTTCATCGGTCACTCGGCGTAGCTCCGTAAGAGCGCGCGCGCTCTGGCCCTTGAGCACGAACCAGCGCGGCGTATCGGGAACGAACATCAGCAGCCCGAGGAAGAGGATCGCGGGAATCGCTTCCGAGGCGAGCATGTAACGCCAGCCGGTCGCCTTCAGCCACGCATCGTCTCCCTGCGCGGCGATGTACCAGTTGACGAAGTACACGATGAGCATGCCACCGACGATCGCCAGCTGGTTGAAGGAGACGAGCTTGCCGCGAATCGCGCTTGGAGCGATCTCGGCGATGTACAGAGGTGAAAGCATCGAGGCGATACCGACACCGACCCCGCCGAGGACGCGGTAGAAGTTGAACGGCCAGAGCGCCTGCGGGCCCATCTGACCGATGCTTCCGAAGCCCAGCTCAGGCACGGCCGAGCCGAGGGAGCCCACCAGGAACAGCAACGCGGCGACTATCAGTCCGCCGCGCCGTCCGAGCGCGTTGGAGAGACCGCCGGCAATGAGCCCACCGACCACACATCCCCACAGCGCGCTGGAAATCGTAAAGCCCGAGAGACTGCTCGCGGCCGTCTCGGACAGGTGCTGCGGAGTGATGAAGTAGGCGTCGATCGAGCTCACGGCGCCGGAAATGACCGCCGTGTCATACCCGAACAGCAGCCCGCCGAGCGTTGCGACGAACGTCAACCCCACGACCAGTGAGGTATTTACCTTTGTCATAAAACCCTCATTTATGGGCGAAAATTTCGTACCGAAATTTTCGCGGAATTAGCCCCCTCGATTCGTCAATGGGCGAAAATTTCCTGCGGAAATTTTCGCGGAATTAGCCCCCTCAGCCAGTCCAAGCGGCCGGCAAAAGACGTGGCTTTTGCCGGCGTGCCATCGTTGGCGTCCTTATCGGCGCCATCGCGCCCTTAGCGGCGCTGTCAGCGCCACCCTGCATCGACGAAATACTCATGTCCCGTACACGCGCGAGCATCGTCCGACGTCAGGTACAACGCCAGTGAGGCAACATCGTCGGGCTCCACGCGGTACTTCAGGCACTGCTGGGCCAGCATGCGAGCCTCCTCGTCGGGAGTGTGCCAGAGCCGGCTCTGGCGCGGCGTGCGCACCCCACCCGGTACGATACACGTCACGCGGATGCCATGTTCGCCGAGCTCGCGCGCCAGGGCCCGGGTCATGCCCTCGATGCCGCCCTTGGCGGTCTGATACGCGGTCAAGCTCGGTAGCCCCAGGTGCCAGGACACGGACCCCAGATTGACGATGGCACCGCTGCGCGCTGCCTTCATCCCCGGCGTGACCATCTGGGAGCAAAAGAAGTGATGCCGCAGATTGATGGCCAGGCGGTCGTCCCAGTACTCCGGCGTCACGCTCTCGAAATGGTGCCGGTCGTCGTTGCCCGCGTTGTTGATCAGGATCTCTACCGGCCCGCAGAGATCGACGATCTTCGCAAACGTGGCGCGCAGCGCATCCAGATCCCGCAGATCGCATTCGAAGAAGCGCGGCGGCGATGTGGACACCGATAGCGAGCGCTCCAACGTACGGGACTCGTCCACCGCGATGTCGAGGTAACTGACAAGCGCTCCCTGGCGCGCGAACGCGGCCACAATCGAGGCGCCGATGCCGGAGCCTCCGCCCGTGACAACCACTCGTTTCCCCCGCAGGCTCGGGTAGACCGCGGTATGACTCTCGATCGCGATATCTTTCATTGGCCAAGCAGACCCCGCGCCGCCAGGTTTCTCATGAGTGCGGACAACCCGAAGGTCCACGGCGGCGCGGCCTCGCACGTGGTCACCTTGTTTTCGAGGACTCCGAGGCGTTCGCTGAAGACGCGCACCAGGTCGCCGGGCTTGTGCGTGAAGCCTCGGCCTGGGACATCGCGGTCCTCGATGGGCGCGAACATCGTGCCCAGGAAGAGTGCGAAGCCGTCGGGGTACTGGTGATGCCGGCTGAGGGTCTGCCCGATCAGCTCCAGCGGATCGCGACTGATGAGAGACATGGAGCTGCGCCCCTGCAGCCGGAAGCCCTCCTCGCCCTCGACCTCCAGGCCGACCTCGCAGCGTCGCACGTCGTCCAGGGTGAACTGCTCGTCGAACAGCCGCACGAACGGCCCGACAGCGCACGAGGCATTGTTGTCTTTCGCCTTGCCCAGCAGCAGGGCGCTGCGTCCTTCGATGTCGCGCAGGTTGACGTCATTGCCGAGGGCGGCACCGAGCGGACGGCCGCGGGGGTCGCACAGGATCACCACCTCAGGCTCGGGATTGTTCCAGACGGAGTCGGAGCGGATACCCACCCAGTCGCCCCAGCCCACGGAGGACAAGACGGGGACTTTGGTGAAGACCTCGGCGTCCGGACCGATCGCAACCTCCAGGTATTGCGACCACAAGCCATCGGCGATCAGTGCCTCCTTCAGTCGGGCGGCTTCCGGCGAGCCCGGCTTCACCGAGCGGATGTCCGCACCGACACGGCTCTTGAGGGAGTCGCGCACGGCCTGAGCCCTGGAAGCGTCTCCACGGGCGCGCTCCTCTATCACCCTCTCAACGGCGGAGATTGCGAACGTGACGCCGCTTGCCTTGACACACTGCAGGTCCAGCGGCGACAGCAAGCGCGGCAATGTGGGGCGCTCGCCGGTCCACGCCGGCGCGAATGCGAAGGACTCGAGATCGCCCAGGTCCTTTGCCCCGGGCAGCGGCGCGCGCGGACGCCAGGTATCCAGCCAGGCGGCGGCAAAGTCCGCCGTCGTCGGCGCAAGCGCAGAGATATCGCTGACGCGGCCGTCGCGGACGAGGACCGGTGTCGGACCCTCCTGCGTGAGAAGCCGACCCAGCAGGGTCGCGGCGCGCCAGTCGGGCGGCAGATATTGCAGCAATCCGTGCGCCCCCTTGATCGCGCCGCGGACAAAACTTTTGGTAGCGCTACCATCCTCCCGGGAGGGTCTGGCTGTCAAGAGCCCGGACCGGGGCGCGGTCGAGCGTTCGGAAACTCACCGGTGCCTATCCCGCCAAGGACTTGACGTCGAAAGCAATGTCGGCGGCGCGAGGGGCGACCGCGGTCTCGCGCACCAGAAAGTCCACTACTGCCTGCAGGGCCTCCCGCTCGCTGGCGCCCTCGGCTCGCGCCTTGCGGTGGATCGCAATTTGACGATGCGCGCTCGTCCCCCGCCCCAGAATATTACGGATGTGCTCGACCTCGCGTACGCAGCCGAGCGCACGTGAGTCCTCGGCAACGATCGCGATGAGCTCGTCCGCCATCTGCGGGAACGGCACCAACTCGCCGCGCGCCAGATCCAGCAGGCGCTCGTCGAAGCTATATCGCATGGCTCGCCAGCGGTTCTCGGCTATCAGGACGTTCGGGTAGAGGCGCCAGCTCTGATTCGCGCATCGCATGCGATAGAGCGCGCGCGCGAGGCAGACCGCCAGCGCCGCGAGAGAGATCGAGTCATCGATACTCGTACAGCAATCCATGACTCGAATCTCGAGCGTCGGATAGCGCGGGTTGGGTTTGACGTCCCACCACATCTTGGTGGTGTCCTCGATCAACCCCGTGCGGATCAACATGTCGAGGTGACGGCGGAATTCGCCATAGCTGACAAACCGCTCCGGCAAGCCCGTACGCGGCAAAGAGCTGAAAATCGTGGACCGGAACGACATGAGGCCGGTCTTCTCACCTTCCCAGAACGGGGAGGAGCAGGACAGCGCCAACAGGTGGGGCATGAAATAGGAGAGCTGATTCATCAGGTCGACGCGCAGATCGTCGTCGTCGATCCCGATGTGCACGTGCATGCCACAGACCATGAGGCGTCGCGCCGTACTCTGCATCTCGCGCGCGAGCGCGAAGTATTGCTCCTTCTCCGTCTGCATCTGCAGCCGGGTGCGCGCAAACGGGTGCGTGGAAGCGGCGATGGGCGCAAGGCCGTAGCTACGCGAGAGATCGACGATGATCGAGCGCAGTCGCGACAGATCCGCGCGCGCTTCGGAGACGGAGTGGCAGACGCGAGTGCTGACCTCGAGCTGCGAGCGCAGGAATTCCGGGTTGATCTGGCCGTTGCCCCTTTCGGTGCACTCGCGCAACAGCTTCTGAGGTGGGTTCTCGTTCACGTCGCGCGAATCGAGGTCCACCAGAAGGTATTCTTCTTCGATACCTACTGTGAAAGGGGGCTCTGCGTTGCTCAAGGCTGCGGCTCCAACTCCGCCCTCAAGTCGTGAGTTTACTGCACTCCTCAGGCCTTCAGCTCAGTAATCGGCCGGGGGTCGGCGATGAAGAAGCCCTGTGCGAAGTCCACACCGATGCGCTTGAGCTCATCGAGCACCGACTGGCTCTCCACGCACTCGGCCACGGTCGCGATACCGAGCGCCTTGCCGACCTTGCTGATGGCCTCGACCATGCTCCGATCGACCGGATCCTGCGCCACCTGGCTGATGAACTGTCCGTCGATCTTCAGGAAATCCACCGGCAGAGTCTTCAGGTACATGAACGAGGACAGGCCGGTGCCGAAATCGTCCAGCGAGAACTTGCACCCGCGTGCCTTGAGCTCACGCATGAAGTAGATGGCGTTCGACAAATTGGTGACGGCCGCGGTCTCGGTGATCTCGAAACACAGCGCGCCGGCGATAGCCGGGTCGCCCGCCGTCTGCAGCACGAACTCGGCAAACGACACCTCGTTCAGCGACGTGCCGGATAGATTGACAGCCAGCATGGGCAGCTTCGCCCCGCTGGCTTTGCGCGCGCGCAGCAGCTCCACCGCCCGCAGCACGACCCACCGGTCGATCACCGACATGACGTTGTAACGCTCGGCCGCGGGAATGAACTCGCTGGGCGGGACGAGCTGGCCGTCATCGTCGCGCAGCCTCACCGTGAGCTCATGGAATGCTTCCGATTTCCGGTCACCCACGGGAACGATCGGCTGGAAGAACAGCTCGAGCCGGTTCTCCTCCGCGGCGCGGGTGACGCGCGCGACCCAATGCATTTCCCGATGCCGGTGCGAGACGCCATCCTGCTCATAGACATGGATGCGGTTACGGCCCTCGTCCTTGGCTGCGTAGCAGGCGATGTCCGCGGCGCTCATGACGCTCGCGACACTTTGGGTGTCGGACTTGATCTGCACCACGCCCACGCTGGCGCCCACCGACAGCGTGCTCGAGCCCCACATAAAGCGATAGTCGCGAATCGCTTGACGCACACCGTCGGCGATGCGGGTAGCTTGATCCAGCGTGCAGCCTTCCAGCAGGACGCCGAACTCGTCGCCACCCAACCGGGCAATCGTGTCGGAGGCGCGTACACGCGCCTGCAAAAGACCGGTCACATCGCGCAGCAGGCGATCGCCGGCCTGGTGCCCGCAGGTGTCGTTGACGACCTTGAATTGATCCAGATCGATATACAACAGCGCACAACTGCCCTCGCCTCGTTGGGCGCTGAGCACCGCGGCGTGCAGGCGGTTGTCGAACTCGCGGCGATTGATCAGGCCGGTGAGCGCATCGTGACTCGCCTGATAAGAAAGGGCGCGCTTGAGCCGGCGCTCCTTGGTCACGTCGTGGAATACGATCACCGCGCCGATGACGCGACCCTGGCGGTCGCAGATCGGCGCCGCCGATTCCTGGATCGCCACTTCCTGCCCCGAACGGGTGATGAGTACGGAATGATCCGCCGACACTCCGGCCTCGCTGCGTCCCAGCGCGCACATGAGCGGGTTCTCGATCGGCTCGCGCGTTATCTCATTGACGAGATTCAACACGTCCCCGAGCGGGCGGCCGCGGGCCTCGTCGAGGCTCCACGCGGTCAGCGACTCGGCGATCGGATTGATGTATTCGATGTGGCCTTCGGCGTCGGTGCTGATCACCGCATCGCCGATCGACTGGAGCGTCACCTGCGCCCGCTCCTTCTCGGCGAAAACAGCCTGTTCGGCGCGCTTGCGTTCCGTGATGTTCGCAATAGTCCCCTCGTAACCCACTACGTGGTCTGAGGCATCGCGTACTGCACGGGCATTTTCCAAGATCACGACCTGTTGCCCGTCGCGCCGTCGTATGAGGAACTCTGCATTGCGGATCTCGCCTTCCGTCTCCACCCGGCGCATGAACTCGGCCCGGTCCGCGGGGTCCCAGTACAGCGCACTAACGCTTGGCAGTGCGTAGAGTTCCTCTGCCGTTCCGTACCCCAAAATGCCGACAAACGCCGGGTTGACAGATTGCAGGCGCCCGTCGCGGCTGCTCTGATACACCCCTTCCGCGATGCTCTCGAACAAGCCCCGGAACTTCGCCTCGCTGCCGCGGAGCGCCTCTTCCGCGAGGCGGCGCTCGATGGCGATCCCGGCCAGCTGCGCGGCATGTCCCATGATTTCCGACTCGCGGCGCGTCGGCAGGCCCGGCTCGCCCCGGTAGACGCCCAGCGAGCCGAGGATCTTGCCGCTGGACGCCTTGATCGGCGTCGACCAGGCGGTCCGCAACCCTCCGGCCAGAGCGGCCTCTCGGCATTGTTCCCAGAACGGGTCCTTCTCCACGTCCGCCACGAGCACTTGTCGCCCAAGGTAGACAGCTGCCGCGCACGAGCCGTTGCGGATGTCGATGGTCGCCCGCTCCAGCACAGCCCGCAGCCTGTCCGGGAGATTCGGCGCCACTGCGTAGGTGAACGCCTCGCCGTGGTCCTGCAGCACGCCGATCGAGCAGACGGTCCCGATGCCCACCGACTCGATCAAACGCGTGATCGAGGCCAGGACTTCCGGGAGCGAGGTGTTGCCACTGAGCTGCGCAAACACTTGGCGCTCGGCCGCGGCGACACGCTCGTTCCGCTTGCGCTCGGAGATATCCGTGATGCTTCCGCGGACCCACCTGCGACTGCCGCTGGGGATACGGATGAGCCGCACTTCGCAGTTGATCTCTTTGCCGAAGGCGTTCCGGTGCACCCACTCAAAGACCTGCGGGTTGCCATCGAGCGCCGCCTGCACGCGTGCGCGCACCCCGTGCTCGGATAGACTTCCGTCGGGTTGAGAGGCAGGACTGAGGTCCGCGGGACCGACTTCGAGGAGCTCCTTGCGGTCGAGGGCGAACAGCTGCTCCGCGTTCTCGTTAGCGTCTACGAAGCGGCCCACGTCCCCATCGAACACGACGATGGCATCGGGCGCGTGATCGACGAGCAGACGGTAGCGAGCCTCGCTTTCGCGCATGGCCTGCTCCGACTCGCGTCTCTCCGTCACGTCCCGAAGGCACAGAATGAACATCTCGCGACGCGACAGGAGGGGCGCCTTGCTGACCGCGATCTCCGCCGGAAAGAACTCGCCGTCCTTGCGCTTGCCCCAGGACTCCCGCGAAGCCAGATCCAGATGAGTGTCGCCGGAGCTCGCAGCCAGGCGCTGCAAGGCCTGGGTGATGCTCTCGTGAACGGCGATCTTCGGAATCAGCAGATCGATCCGCTGTCCGACGACCTCGGCTTCGATAAAGCCGAACACGCGCTCGCCCGTGGGATTGAAGGTCTGAATGACGCCGTCTTCATCGACGGTGAGGACGACGTCCTTGATGTGATCGAGGATGACCTGCAGGTGCTCCGAGCTCTGCTCGCGAGCCTCATGCGCGAGTGCACGCGCTTCGTCCGCCATGAGCCTCATGGACTGAACGATGCCGCGCCGCTCGTCGTCGACCGTCTGGTACTGCGCGTTCACGAGCTGCAGGAGTAAGGCGAGCTCGGGGTTGGTCGAGTCCGAACGCGCACCGCCCGCCCGCAGTCGGACCTCCTTCAGCTGCGCGCGCAGCTGCGGATGCAGGTCGGAGCCGTCTGCTGCGCTAGCTCGCTCGTCGGCCCGGACGAGCGTAGTCGTCGCTCCTGGGCTCGGCTGAGTCGCCGTCGCATCGAGGGCCCGTAGGGTCAGCGGATTTGACATAACCACACAAGCGAGAGCCAACCCCGATCATTCAGGAGGCCACGGGCTTTTGCCGTGACCAGTGTCGCGCTTACGCGCCAGGCCTGGACCCCGCTCGCTGCGCAGCCGGCAAAAACCACGCTTTTTGCCGGCGGAAACGGAGCCACGGTCCGCGAAACGCTGGCCCATTTGGGCCGCAGGCGACTTTCGCCAATAAACTAAGGACGGGCTTTGGAGGGCCGCGTCGGCTCGGCGTGGGAGGCGAGCTGAGGCAGTCCATTGCCTGCAATGAGAGGTATCGAGTAGACCCGGCCCTTGGTCTCCTCTTCGGTCGCGACGGTCAGCGTCGCCGTCACTGTGTAGACCCCATCGGACTTCGGGAGAACGGTCACCGTGTGCCGAATGGGCACGTTGGCAGCTGGCTTCTCGACGGCCGGCACCTGGTCTCCGCTGACGACGGCGAGACCTTCATCGCCTTCGAACTTGGCCGCCAGCGACTGCACCGAGGCATCGGGAATCAGCACGAATTCCACAGCGAGCGGTTGCCCCGGCTGCGGACGGTCCGGCATCTGGAATTTGACGGTGACCGGGGAAGGACCTTTGACCGCGCTCACCGCAGCGCTCATGTCGGCCGTCGGATCGGCGGCAACGGCCGCCGGCTTCTTATCCTTGGCGGACTTCCCGTGCAGCAGTCCTCCCCCCTCCTTGTCGGAAGAGCCACAGGCGGCCAGGCACGCGACCAGGCAAGCCGTGACGAGGGCGGCCACCCGCCACCCCAAAGGTCCCACCCGCGTTTGCATATCCGGCGCTCCCGCTCTGCCGACGGGTCGGACAATACCTCCTCCGCGCAGCCGAAAGCACGCTCTCTGTCGCATTTAGAGTGAGCTCGCTCACAACAGCAGCGGCGGCTCCTCAATGGCATTCGTCTGCTCGCGCAGGTCGGCGACATAGCTATCCCAGTAGCGTTCCTCGCCGAACCAGGGAAAAGCGCGCGGGAAAGCCGGGTCGCTCCAACGATGGGACACCCACGCGGCGTGATGCAACATCCGCAGTCCGCGCAACGGCTCGACGAGGCGCATCTCGCGGAAATCGAAATCCGCAAACTGCTGGTAACCGGTGACGATCTCAGCCCACTGGCGCTGTTGGTCCGAGGGGCTCCCCGACAACAGCATCCACAAATCCTGGACGCGCGGTCCCATCGCGCAGTCATCGAGATCCACGAACGCCGGACCCCGCTCGTTCCACAGCAGGTTACCCAGATGGCAATCGCCGTGAATGCGGATCTCCCGAACCGGACCCACCTCCTCCAGCGCCTGGCCGATCCGGGCGAGCAGGGCTTCGCTGGCATGGGCGTAGCGCTCCATGACTCGCGGCGGCAGCAACTCGGCGTCCAGCACCTGCTCCCGCGCATCGAGCCCGAGGCGCTGCAACCCCAGGCGCGGGCGCACCTGGAAAGGCTGTCGGGCGCCGACCTGGTGGATACGCGCCAGGCTGCGTCCCAGGATCTCCCGAGCCTCCAGGGCATCGAGCTCCGGCGGCCGGCCCCGCATCCAGGGAAATGCCGCAAAGCGGAATCCGCTGAAATCGAACAGGGTGCGGCCGTCCACCTCGACGGGAGCCGCTACCGGAAGCTCGGCCGTAGCCAGCTCGGCCGTGAGCTCGTGCTCTTCCAGGATCTGCTCGTCGGTCCAGCGGGCCGGGCGGTAGAACTTCAGCACCAGTGCGCCGTTGGAACTCCCGAGCTGGTAAACGCGATTCTCATAGCTGTTGAGCGCGAAAAGGCGGCCGTCGACGTCCAGGCCCACCGAGGTGGCCGCATCCAGCACCACGTCCGGTGAGAGCCCGGTGAAGGGTGTCACAGCGGCATCGGACGTTTTGTTTATCATCGGTTTACCCACGAAGAAGGAATCCTCGCACACATGAGGCACACATGAGTCGGCCCGCAATCCTGGTGACCGGAGGCGCGGGCTATATCGGGAGCCACGTGGTCCTGCAGCTGCGCGCCCGCGGCGAGCCCGTAGTCATACTGGACGATCTCTCGAGCGGCTTCAGGCAGGCCGTGCTGGAGGCGCCCCTCGTCGTGGGGAACGTCGGAGATCGCGAAAGGGTGCTCGGTGTGCTCAAAGAGCACAGCGTGCGGACGGTGATGCATTTCGCTGCGCATACCGTCGTTCCTGAGTCGGTCTCCAATCCTCTGAAATACTACGGGAACAACACCTGCTCGACTCGTAACCTGCTGCAGTGCTGTGTGGAGGCCGGAGTTCAGCAGTTCGTCTTCTCCTCGACCGCGGCCGTCTATGGGGTCTCCGAGGACACCTTCGCCGCCGAGACCAGCCCCACGGCGCCGATCAATGCCTATGGCACCTCCAAGCTGATGTCCGAGTGGATGCTGCGGGATGTCGCGGCGTCATCCCCGCTGCGATACGTCGCACTTCGCTACTTCAACGTCGCCGGAGCGGAGCCCAGCGGTCGCGTCGGCCAGTCCACTCGCAAAGCCACCCATCTGGTCAAAGTGGCCTGCGAGGCAGCCTTGGGGATACGCCCCCGTGTCTCGATCTACGGGACCGACTATGCCACCGCCGACGGCACGGGTATTCGCGACTACATCCACGTCGACGACCTGGCACGAGCACACCTCGATGCTCTCGACTACCTGAGCGGCGGCGGTGTTTCGTCGATCATGAATGTCGGCTACGGCCACGGCTATAGCGTCAGGGAGGTGCTGGCCAGCGTCGAGAGAGTCACCGGCCAGCGGCTGAGCGTTCGCGAGGAGCCGAGGCGCCCCGGGGATCCCCCGGCGCTGGTGGCTCGTGCCGAGCGCATCCGCAAGGAGCTGGGGTGGAAGCCGCGGTTCGACGATCTCGACACGATCGTTCGAACCGCCTATCAGTGGGAGCAGCGCCAACAGCGGGACCCTTGGGCGTGAACGCCCGTCCGGTAACGCAGGCGATGTCCTGCAGCCGTCCGGGGCAGGCCGCGAAAACCACGCTTTTCGCGGCCGGTAACGAAGTCGATGTCCGCAAAAGCGCCGGCAGGCGAATTTTGCCAATAAGCTAGAATGCGCCCCCATGCAATGGGCACGCCCCAAGTCATTGAGCGGATTGATGCTACTCGGCCTGGCGCTGATCGCCTTTCCGTTGTTGCTGGCGATCGTCAACGCCGGTCTGCAGATCCGCAAGCTCGCCGACACCAGCCAGAGGATCGTGACTGAGGGTGTCGCGGCGGCGCGCGCCAGCCAGGAGCTGACCAGCCAGATCGTCTCGCTCGAGCGCATGGCACTGCTGAACGGCGTACTCAACAACGCCAAGCTGCTGCCGGTGTATCGGGAGAAGGACGACGAGCTGGCGGCCAAGCGCGATCAGCTCGATCGCCGCATGAACAACGCCGAGACCCACGAGACGCTCACCCAGCTTGCGCACCTGCAGGCGCAGATCAGGTCCGCCGTGCTCGGCATGCCGAGCGGCATCACCCTCGCCAGAACCACCGCACTGTCGGAGAGCTTCTCGGACCTCGCGAATCTCGCGGACCAGGTGACGAAGCAGGCCAACGCCCAGATCGACTCAGAGATGGCGGCGATGGAGGACCAAACGCTGCAGTCGCGCCATCGCCTGCTGTGGCAATCCGGCTTGCTGGTGCCGGTGACCATCGTGTTGATTTTCGCTCTGACGGTTGCCGTGGGGCGCCCCTTGCGCCAACTCGACCGGGCCATCAGCGAGCTCGGCGAGGGAACCTTCTCCAACCAGATCGCCGTGTCCGGGCCCCACGACCTCGAGCGGCTCGGCGGGCAGCTGGAGTGGCTACGTCAGCGGCTGCTGGACCTGGCGCACGAGCGCAACCGCTTCCTGCGCCACATGTCGCACGAGCTGAAGACCCCGCTCGCAAACATCCGCGAGGGGACCGAGCTGCTGATGGACGGCGCGGTCGGCGAGCTCGACTCCAACCAGCGCGAGGTCGCCGGCATCCTGCGGGACAACGGCATCAAGCTGCAGCGCATGATCGAGAACCTGCTCTCCTTCAGCGCCTGGCAGACCTCCAGCGTCGGCCTCGAGCCCACCGAATTCCGGCTGCGGCCGGTCGTCAAGCAGGTCCTGGAGAACCAACAGCTCACGCTGCTGTCACAGCGGGTTCGCCTCGATGTGAAGGTGGCGGACATCACCCTGGTCGCCGATCGGAGCAAGATGCGTTTGATCCTGGAGAACCTGGTGTCCAATGCCGTGAAGTATTCGCCCAAGGGCGGCACCATTCACCTGCGAGCGGCTCCCCAGGGCGAGCAGCTCGTGTTGGATGTTGCGGACAACGGGCCTGGCATTCCCAAGGAGGATCGCGAGCACGTCTTCGAGGCTTTCTACACGGGCCGCGCTTCCAAGAGCACTGCAGTGAAAGGCACCGGCATCGGCCTGTCGGTCGTGCTCGAATTCGTCTCGGCGCATGGCGGCACCGTACAGATCGTCGACGGCGAGTTTCCCGGTGCGCACTTCCGCATCACCATGCCCATCACCGCAACCGGCGGCGGCAACGACCAGTTCGACTCCGGGCGCGAGCGAACGGGCCGCCGCGGCCCGCTCGCCAACACCGAGCCAAAGGCACCGGCCCATGCCGCTTGAGCCCTTCGCGGCGCGGATCATGAGGCCCCTGGGCGGTGTGACGCGCATCACGAATCTGACATTATGTTCGGTGGCGCTGGTGCTGGTTGCGACGGGTTGCACCGCTGAGCTGGCACCCCGCGAGCATCATGAGCCCGCGCCCATCGTCGACCGCGCGGCGGCCTCGGCTGCCGTGCTCAACGACTACGTCCAGTTGCTGCAGAAGCTCATTCAAGGGGCCCCGGCGGAGCAGGCCGAAATCGTCGCCACAGCGCAAAAAGACTATGAAACAGCCCCGACGCCGAGTCGGCAGCTGAAGTTTGCGCTCGTGCTGGCCACCCCCGGACACCCCGCTACGGACCAACCTCGGGCGCAGCGGTTGCTGCGCGAGCTGATGGCCAGCCCCGAGATGCTGCTTCCGGGGGAGCGGGCCCTGGCGTTCGTCCAACTGCAGCAAATTGACGACATTTTGACGGTGAAGTCGGAAAACAGCAGGCTGCAGAATGATGCCGTCCGCGCCGACCGTGAAAAGCTCACCACCGCCAACCGCCGTTTGCAGTCCGAAGTGGACGAAAACACGCGGCTGCGTAAGGAGCTCGAAGAGGCGCGTGCGAAGCTCGATGCCATCGCAAACATCGAGCGCTCGCTGAACGAGCGTAAACCGAGCAACGAAGGACGACCACAGTGATGACGCCAGCCAGCCTGATGCCCCACGTGCAAACCGACCAGCTGAGGACGCGACCTTTGAATCAAACAGGCAAACGGAAAGCGCGCATTCTCGTGGTCGACGACGACCCGGGCCTGCTGCGACTGCTGACGATCCGCTTGCGCGCGGAAGCCTACGACGTCGAAGCTGTCGAGAGCGGCGTCCAGGCCCTCGCCGCGGCAAGCCGCTTCCGCCCGGATCTGGTGATCACGGATCTGCGCATGGACAACATGGACGGCATCGGGCTGCTGAAGGAGCTGCAGAACCGCTGGCCCGGCCTGAAGGTCATCATTCTCACCGCGCACGGGACGATTCCGGATGCGGTGCAGGCGACCCAGATGGGCGCTTTCGGATTCCTGACCAAGCCGGTCGACAAGCAGGAGCTGCTCGACCAGGTGCAGAAGGCGCTGCGGATCTCCGGCTTCGGCGCCTCCGACGAGGACTGGCGCGCGGAGATCGTCACGCGCAGCTCGGTCATGGAGGAAAAGCTCGCGCAGGCCCATATGGTGGCCGGAACCGACGCGCGGGTGCTGATCACCGGCGAGAGCGGCACCGGCAAAGAGCTGCTGGCCCGCGCCATCCATCGCGCCAGTCCGCGCCGCAACAAGCCGTTCGTGGCGATCAATTGCAGTGCCATGGCGGAGAACCTGCTCGAGTCCGAGCTCTTCGGGCACGAGAAGGGCTCCTTCACCGGCGCCACCCGTGCGCACCCGGGCCTCTTCATGGCGGCCGATGGCGGCACGCTGATGCTGGACGAGATCGGCGACATGCCGATGCGTCTGCAGGTGAAGCTGCTACGAGTTTTGCAGGAGAACGCGATCCGTCCCGTCGGTAGCACGGACGCGAAGGCGGTCAACGTGCGCGTGATTTCCGCGACGCATCGCGACCTGCAGAGCCTGATGACGGCTGCACAGTTCCGCGAGGACCTGTACTACCGCCTGAATGTCGTGCACATCGAGATGCCGCCGCTCAATCGGCGGCGCGAGGACATTCCGCTGCTCGTCGCGCACTTCCTGGCGCAGATCGCAAAGGAAAGCGGCGTGCGCAAGATCTATGCACCGGAAGCGGTGGAGCTGCTGGCAACGGCCGATTGGCCGGGCAATATCCGCCAGCTGCAGAACGTCGTTCGCCAGAACGTTGCGCTGTCCCAGACTCCGATCATCCCCGTCGAGCTCGTGCAGCAGTCCCTGGGCGGTGGCCCGGGCCGCCTGCCCTCCTTCGACGAGGCGCGCGATGAGTTCACACGCAGCTACTTGTCGCAGATCCTGCAGATCACCGGTGGCAACGTGAGCCAGGCAGCCCGCCTCGCCAAGCGCAATCGGACCGACTTCTATAAGCTGCTCGCGCGCCACCAGCTCACGCCGGAGGAGTTCAAGCAGCGCTGACCTGTGCGTCGCGCCTGCCCGGCCCGGGCGCCGGGCAGGTGAGCTCGTCGATCAGTTGCTTGGTCTGCCGGATGTTGCCGCGGCTGGAAGCCCCGAAGACGATCGACTCGATTCTCGGCTGACCGCAGACGTACTCGATGGCCTCGCGCGGCGATAGCGCCCCGGAGGCCAGTACCGACATCGCCACCGGACGGAAGCGACGCGTGGCGATGGTCTTTTCGTACAGATCCATGCCGCCGCACATGCGGAAACCGATCTTGTTGATGTTCGCGCAGACGATCGGGTTATCGACGCCAACCTCCTCCAGCACGTCGAGCAGGCGCGGCACGTTCATCGTGATGAACCCCGGCTCTGCCTGGTAGCGATTGCGGACGTGGTCGGCGAACATCCGGAACGCGTCCTTCAAGCCTACGCCTAGCAGCAGGTCCGTGATTACGTTCTGGATGAAGATCACCGGTGTCGAGAGACCCTGAAACATCTTCATCTCGGCATCCACCAGCAGTTGCGCGATGACCTCGATGTCCTTGCTGGCGAGCGCAACGCCGCCGCGAAACATCGCCCCGACCGCGCCGTCCTCGGGGAGAAATTTACGCAACGCGCCCATCGTGCCGTGCTCGGTAACCGCGTTGGCGTACTTGTGGGCGTAGGGCATGCAGGGATAAAACCGATAATCGGGATACTTGTCCCGGTTAGCGCGGAAGTAATCGCAGATCTCTCCCACCCGATCGTGCGTCGTGCACATGAACGTGCGGATTCCCTCCCGGTAGGCCGCATCGAGCACGTCGATCACCGCCTGCAGATCCTGGAAGCGCATCGCCTGTGCACGCGCTTTCTCCTCCGACATGTGGTTCACGCCGAAGAACTGGTTGTCGCCGAAAAGCACCCTATCCATCATTCACTCCGTCCGATCCGCGCTCACCCGAGAACGCGCGCCCAGAATCCCCGGGGCCGCACGCTCGCTGCAGCCGTCGCGGGCACCACGCGCGGATTGACTTCCGCGAGGATCATCTCGACCAGCTTGTCGGTCTGAAGAGCCGAGCGGAACGAATTGACGTTGTCTCGACTGCGACTCTCGATAGCCTTCACGAAGTAGTCGATTTGCGCCGAGTACTCCTCCCCCCGCAGGTAGTACCACACGGGCTGCGTGAGGTCGGTCGTATACCTCGAGATCCAGCCGCCCTTGCAATCCGGGACAGCCGAATGAGGCGAGCGCAGATAGATCTGACATTCCTGGCGGTCGGCGGAAAGCCGGCCGTTGGTGCCCCACACAGACACCTTGGTCGCCATCTTGCGGCAGCTTTCGTCGCTCCAATTCACGCACAGCTGACCCGTCGCCCCGTCGCGAAAATTCATCGTGCAATACACCTCGTCAGCCACGTCGCGCGAGAAAAGGCTGTTCATGGCGACTCCACCGACGGAAACCGCCGGCGTGTGGATGAAGTTGACCAGGTCCAGCGCATGGCAGGCATAGTCGTACAGGGCACCGCCGCCCTCGTCCTTGGAAGAGCGCCAGGTGCTGCCCTTGGGCCGCAGGACGACCGGACCGTAAGCCTCGGCACGAATGTGATGCACCTTCCCGAGCGCACCCGACTGAACGATGCGGGCCGCCTCCTGGAAAGCGCCGACAAAGCGGTAGTGGTATCCGACCTGATTGACGAGCCCTTTCGCTTCGGCCATGGCCGCGAGGCGCTCGCCGTCGGACACATCGAGCACGAAGGGCTTCTCGCAAAACACATGAAGGTTGCGTTCGAGCGCCTTCTCCACCATCCGTGCATGCAGCTTCGAAGGCGTGGCGATCAGCACGGCGTCGAGCTTCTCGTTCTGCAGCATCCGGTCGGTGTCGTCATAGCACTTGAGGCCGGTGTACTTGCTGAGCACGTCGGTCAGGTAGGCGTTCTGCTCGCAGCAGGCGACGACCTTCACACCGGGGTGGGTGTTCACGATCGCAAAGTGCGACAGACCCATCTTGCCCAGGCCCACCATTGCCAATCTCAACATCTATTCGCTCCCAGGGTCTCTTCAGCAAGTCGGCCACCGAGGATCGACTCCTTGATCAGCGCGTACGCCTGACGCCCCTTCTCCAGCAGAAGTCGGTTTGCCGGTTTGCGCGTGGCGCTCTGCAGGATGGACAGCAGCACCGGTGCCGTCAGGGCAGGCTCATGCACGAACGCGCCCGCATCGAGCAGGTAGCGATCCACATCGAGCAACTCATCCTGATAGACCGAGATAGTGGGAATGCCCAGCACGGCCATCTCGCGAGTCATCGTGCCGCCCGCGCCCACGAAGAGATCGCAGTCAGGCGCGACGTGCGCGATATCGAGCGCTGTGTCCACTACCTCAACGCCGGAGAACACCGGCTCACGGTAGTGGAGACCCTGCTCCTTGCCTCGGGGCAGCACGATCACGCGAGTCTTGTCCTTGATGCCCAGAATCAGGTCGTCCAGAAAATTGCGGCTGCCCTTGTAGTACTGCGCCGTCCACGGCTCGGGACGGATATAAACCGTGGGACGCTCTTTCCGCTCGGCTGTCCGGCGGACGCGCGACAGCCGCTCATCGAGCTCCCACAGGTAGATGCCTTCCTTGACGCCCGGGTAATGAACCACTTTGTGCGCACTGGCCCACTGTTTGCGCAGCTTCGCGTCCGCGAGGAACTCCGGGACCATGATCCGGCTGGCGCACACGAATGCCGGGACGTTGCCCATGGCGTGCTCGTTGTCGTTCATGTAGATCGAGCGTACGCCCAGCAGGCGCGCGACCACCGGCGAGTGGAACGAGCTCTGCGAGATCGCCACGTCGATGCGCTTGCCTTTCAGGTACCGGCAGAGCTGCCACACGCGAATCGGGTAGCCCAGCAGCTTCATCCTGAAGTTGCCGCCGTAATGAACTCCCACCACCTCGTAGCGCAGGCCCTGCAGATCCAGCAGATCGATCGTGTTGGCGAGCGGCCGGCAGGTGATCACCACTTCGTGGCCGTCTGCCTCGAGATCGCGGATCATCCGCGCGAACAAATTGATGTGCGGGGAATTTGAGAGGTCGAACCAGATCTTCACCGCGCGTGCCCCCCGTCATTGAGCACGCCGACCCGAGCGATGACCGTGCGCAACGTCCGGCGCGGAGCCAACATCGCGCGAGCGCTCAGCACAGGCGCGGGCTCCCGCTGATA
>Ga0070681_10000267_pt1 | contig 41610 bp, 47 predicted proteins | sample KBSC83BmetaG_FD_65650 | JGI IMG/M metagenome (GOLD analysis project Ga0070681, IMG submission 65650) | Corn rhizosphere microbial communities from Kellogg Biological Station, Michigan, USA - KBS C8-3B metaG | ecosystem: Host-associated > Plants > Roots > Rhizosphere | place: USA: Michigan...
TGAATGTCCGCGAATCGAGCACGGCGGTGAAGGTTGCTTTGTTGTCGACAAGCGCATTGCCTTCGCGGTCATAGATCACGCCGCGCGGCGCGGGCGTCCGACTGAATTCCGCAACATTATCTTCGGCGCGCGCGGTATAATAGCCGCCCTTGAAAACATTTAAATAAAGCACCTGGCCTAACACCAAGAGCGCGATGCCCGCGATGGTTATGCCGAGATACAAAAGCGGCCGATTGCCGATCGGCACCTCGACCATATCGAGATCATGGCTCCAGTCGTCATTCAACGACTCTTCAAAGGGAATATCGCTGTAACGATGCCGCTTCATTGCCCATAGTATAGCGCAAAATTACAATCAGCGCCCGCGCCGGTTGAGCACGGCGAAAACGGCAGCGCCGAAGAGCAGGCTCCCGATGAGATCAAGCAGAAATGCGCCCGGCCGCGCGAAGAATATTTCCGGCTCGAGCGCGCCATACGTAATAACGAGCCCGGCCGCAATCGCGACCAAACTCCCCGCCCAGGCCTCCCATGAAAAAAGCCGGTGCGATGCATATGCCGCAAGCGGCAGTACGCCGAACAGCACTATTTCTTCTCCGAACGCCGGCTGCCAGTTGATGATGAAAAGCGCAAGAACCGTGAAGAACACGACTTCCCAAATGCCAAAAAGAAATGCAAGCGCGATGAGCGCCGCAAGGATCAGATTCACCGCAATGCCGAGCGATGCAAACCAGAACTGCAGCACGCACGCAAGGAAAACCGCGAATACCGCCGCGATGAATCGGATGTTCATTATTATTGCGCTACGAAAACCGTCTGGATGTCGTTCGCATCATACGCGAAATTGAGCGCCGCATTTTCGAATAAGCTGTCGGGCGAGGTGCTCGTTGCGTCGATTTGTCCGACCGGAAGCCCGTACGGTACGCCTTCAGCGGCAGCATACACGATGTCGCCCGGCGCGAGCAGTGCGTCTTTAGAGATTGAATTGATGGAGGGGTACGGCCCGCCTGCGAGCAAACCGTCATAGCCGTGCGATCCGATCCGCACGGGCATCTTGAAGCTCGTATCGAAAACGGTTGTGACGAGCGCAGAATCGCCGAACACGGTTGTGACCCGGCCCACGAGCACGCCCTGGAATACGGCTGCCGCGCCGACTTTCACGCCTTGATTCGCGCCGGCATCGACGAGCATCTGATTTTTGAAATTGAGCGGGTAGCGTGAAAAGACCATCGCACGGATATAGTTGGACGGCTTGGCCGGAAGTTCCGCCGTGACCGCCTGCAATTTTGCAAGGTCGGCAAGGAGTACTTCGTTTTGCGCCTTAAGGCTCACATCATCTGCGGACGACGCGTGGCTCTGCGGACTTAAATAATCGCGGAGGTGCCAGCCGTACGACGGGAGGAAAACCATAAGAACCGCTACGAACGCGATGAGTCCCGCCAAAATCCATTTCTCCGATTCTGGTTTCCTCGACACGATGATGGTTAAAAAATTATTAAAGATTGATTGACAGCGGTTTCAGCGGATTGTCGATGAGTTCGCGATGCGCCTCGAAATTATCCACGATCTGTCCAAGCCCGCGCGCAACGCACGTGAGCGGATCATCCGCAACGGTCACCGTAACACCCGTTTCTTTTTCAAGCAGTTCGTCGAGGCCGCGCAGGAGCGCGCCGCCGCCGCACAGAACGATGCCTTCGCGCAAAACGTCGCCTGCGAGTTCCGGCGGCGTGTTCTCAATCACCTCGCGCACCGAATCGACGATTGCGCGCAGCGATTTCGAAAGCGCCATACGGACGTGGTTGTTCTTCATGCCGACTTCGCCCGGCAAGCCGGTCGAAAGGTCGCGGCCGCGGATCGGCACCTCCATACGCTCATCGAGCGGAATCGCGGACCCCACGGCGATCTTCGCAAACTCGGCGGTCGGTTCGCCGATCGCAAGGTGGAATTCATCGCGCACAAAACGGATGATGTCGTCGTTGAAGCGGTCGCCGGCGATCTTGAGCGTGCGGGAAACGCATGTGCCGCCCATCGAAATTACGGCGATGTCCGTTGTGCCGCCGCCGATATCAACGATCATCGAGGCCGTGGGCGAGCCGATCGGCAGACCCGCGCCGAGTGCCGCGGCAATCGGCGATTCAACGAGATACACTTTGGAGCAGCCGGCGTTCAAAGCCGCATCTTCAACCGACTTGCGTTCGACTTCCGTAAGATTGTTCGGAATGGCGAGTACCGCACGGCGATAGGACATTACGGGATGCGCCTTGGGCCGGCTGAGCAGGTGCCGGAGCATTTCTTCCGTCATCTCGAAATCCGAAATCACGCCGTTCACGAGCGGGCGGATCACGCTGATGTGCGGAGGCGTGCGGCCGAGCATTTTTTTCGCTTCGTCGCCCACCGCAAGAACATGGTTCGTCTTCGTGTTCACTGCCGCAACCGAAGGCTCGTTCACCACGATTCCCTGTCCTTTCACGTAAATGAGCGAATTCGCCGTACCAAGATCAATGCCGATATCTTTAAAAATGTTGTCGAATAATGCCATGGAATTATGAATGGGATGAAATCATCCGGAGCGCTTCTTCGAGGGAAACCGTTTTCGAATCTTTTTCGCTCCTTCGCTTGATTTCAACCTTGTCGCCGAGTTTCGGACTCACGATAATCCTCCATGGAATGCCGATGAGGTCCGCTTCGGCGAATTTTTCGCCGGGAGTAGCTTCCCTATCGTCATAGAGTACTTCAATATTTTGGTTTCGTAAAGCGTCGTATGTGTGAGTTCCATCGGCGCCGTTCAATGAAAGAAGGTGCACCATAAAGGGAGCCACCGACTCCGGCCACATGATGCCGTTTTTATCGTTATAGAGCTCAACCAAAAGCCCCATGAGCCGTGTCACGCCGATGCCGTATGAACCCATCGCCACATATTCTTTCTCGCCTTTCTCGTTCGCAAACTTCAAGTCGAATGCCTTCGCGTATTTCGTGCCGAGGGGGAAAATATTGCCGACTTCGACCGCCTTCTTTTCATGGACCGCGCCGCCGCACTTCGGACACTCGCCGCCGTCTTTCAATTTCGAAACTTCGCTGTTCTCCGCGTAATCGCATTTCTCACATGCGAAAATCGTGTCTTCTCCCACGTCGCTCACCACCTGAAATTCATGCGTGTTCGAAACCGTGAATTCACCGCCGGCCGCAAGCGTGTAATAGGCCTTCATGCCGACGCGCGCGAAAACTTTTTTATATGCCGCCGCAACGCGGTCATAATATTTGAAAAGGTCTTCTTCCGAAGCGTGGAAGCTGTACAAATCCTTCATCAAAAATTCACGGCCGCGGAGCAAACCGGATTTTGCCCGCGGTTCATGGCGGAACTTAGTCTGAATCTGATACGCCGCGAAAGGCAAATCCTTGTATGAACTCACATACTTCGCCGCGATCTCAGCAATGATTTCCTCATGCGTCCAGCTGATATTAAAAGAGGGATCTTTGTCCTGCCCCGAAATCACTTTAAAAACGACGTCCACGTCCCACCGGCCGGTCGCCTGCAAATAATGCTTGTCGTGGAGCGCCGACATGAGCATTTCAGACGCGCCCACCGCGTTCATTTCTTCGCGAATAATGTCTGAAATCTTGCGGATTACCCGCCAGCCAAGCGGCAAAAACGAGTACACCCCGGCGGAGTTTTTATAAATAAAACCGCCCCTCGTAAGAAGCTGGGCATTCAAGGCCACCTCGTCTTTCGGGGCCTCGCGGAGAACCTTGGAGAAAAGCTCTGATTGCCGCATTTCTTGGCTATTTTAGCATCCCGGCTCCCGCTTGGCAAAGAAAAAAGCGCCGGCGGACAAGTCCGCAAGCGCCGTATGCCTTCGCTGCATTCAGCTTTTATTCCATGGCCGGAGGCGACCCGAAGCGGTACCCCTTGCCACGAACGGTCTGAATGAGCTCCGATGCAAAACCGGCATCGATTTTTTTCCGTATGTAGTTGATGTAGACGTCGACAACGTTTGTTCCGCCCATTTCCCCCGGCACGAGGCCTACTAAAGCCAATAATGCATCCCGACTCAGGATTTTGCCCGGAGACGACATAAGAGCGAACAAGAATTGGCACTCCCGCGGCGAGAGCTGAATCACTTTTTTTTCGCGCACTACGTTCTGCAGTCGCGTGTTAAGCATCACATCACCCACTGTGAGCACTCCTTCCGGAAAAGGATTCCGAAACGCACAGACTTGATCGATGTGATCATTAGTCAAAGACCCTGCCGCCACAAGCTTTCGGAGCCGGGGAACCTGCTCCTCAAGAAAGCGGCGGACTGCTTCACTGTTTTCCAATTCCATACCCGTTGCACTACCCTCCATATCACGATCCTCTCAATCTGACTACAAAATTACACAGCCATAGCTGAGGCTCATCCTGCTATTTTTTAACGCGAAACGCCAGAACGGCGCGTTTCGTTCGTTCAATGAACCATACATACATACAACCGGGCTCTCACAAAATGACGCCTCCGCCGAGCATCTCATTCCCCCCGGATTTTCCTGCCGAATAGAGCACTGCAGACTGTCCCTCGGCGACAAATTTTTGAGGCTTGTCGAATTGCAAGGTGAAATGCCTGCCGTGCGCCGGTACGATTCGCGCCGCGAAAAGCGGCTGGCGGTATCGCACGCGAGCCAAAACCTTCGTCGGCTCCTTCAAAGCCCCGCCCGAAATAAAGTTCACCTGCGCAAGCTCGATCTGATCTTTATAGAGCGCCGGATTTTCACTGCCCTCGGCAAGAACAACCGTATTGGTCGCCGTATCCCTGGAGGCGACATAAAATGGTTTGCGCTCTTTTGCGCCGCCCGTTTTCGGGAATGCGAAATCAGCATCGATGTGCCGCTGGCCGATCGTATAGAATGCCGCGCCATGATGCTCCCCGACCCGCTCGCCATTCGTCGTCATGAGCGCGCCGCGGTGCGCGGGAATATATTGCTTCAAAAAATCCTCGATCGAAACCTGTCCCAAAAAACAAATGCCCTGAGAATCTTTCTTTTCAGCCGTGACCAATCCCGCTTTCCGCGCAATGGCACGCACGTCCGGCTTCGCGTAATCGCCGATCGGGAAAAGACAGTGCTTCAAATCATCCTGCGTGAGCGTCCACAAAAAATAACTTTGATCTTTGTTCTTGTCCTCCGCTTCATGCAAAGCGAAACGGCCATCGGTTTCCTTGATGCGCACATAGTGTCCCGTCGCGATATAACGGGCGCCGGCAGCCAAAGCTTTCTTCAAAAAAAGTCCGAACTTGATCTCGCGGTTGCACATTACATCCGGATTCGGCGTGATGCCCTGCCGGTATCCTTCAATCATGTATTCCACCACGCGCTTCTTGTATTCCTCCTCAAAATCCCAGACATAAAAAGGAATCCCGAGCTCGCCCGCCACGCGGCGCGCGTCTTCGGCATCGCGTTCAGCGCAGCCGTCCACGTTATAGCAGCGCATAAAAACGCCCACAACATCATAGCCTTGTTCCTTTAATAGATATGCGGTTACGGAGCTATCCACCCCGCCCGACATGCCGACGAAAACCTTTTCCATATCGTCCCTATTATACTGATGCGACATGGTTTTAACAACTCCGGATTGCACAACACGCGCGAGTTCCGTATACTATAAAACGTCGCTGCAGTAATTAATATATATTCAAATGGCATACGATACCCTGGCCTCGAAAGAAACAATCGAAGCGGTCATCCCGAAGCTCAAAGAACGCAACATCGAAGCGGAATTCGTTGAAACGAAAGATGCCGCCCTCGCGCGGATCAAAGAACTCATCCCGAAGGGCGCGAGCGTGATGTCCGGCAGCTCGACGACGCTCAATGAAATCGGCTTCACGGAATTCATGAAATCCGGCAGTCACGGATGGAACAACCTGAAAGACGCGATCGTCGCAGAACAGGATCCGGCAAAACAGGCAACGCTCCGGAAAGATGCCTCCTCAGCCGACTACTTTCTGGGAAGCGTCCATGCGGTCGCGGAAACCGGACAGCTTGTCATCGCCTCGGCATCAGGCAGCCAGTTGCCTGGATATGCCTTCATGAGTCCCAATATTATTTGGGTCGTCGGTACGCAGAAGATCATGCCTGATCTCGAAAGCGCCATGAACCGCGTGCGCGAATACGTCTTGCCGCTCGAAGATGCGCGCATGAAGAGCGTAAACATGGGCGGCAGCGTCATTTCGAAATGGCTCATCTATGAACGCGAGCCGGGATTCAGCAAGCGAAAATTGCGGGTAATATTCGTGAACGAGAAATTAGGGTTCTAACGCTCGGCTTTTGCAAACAAAAATCCGCCTTCATTCGGCGGATTTTTTCATTAACCATTCACCCGTTCCACGTATTCCCCTGTCTGCGTATTGATGCGGATCACTTCGCCCTCGTTGATGAAAAGCGGGGCATTCACTTTCGCGCCTCCTTCAACCGTCACCACCTTCGTGCCGCCTTGTGCCGTGTTGCCCTTGATGCCCGGGGGCGCCTCCACGACTTTGAAGTCCATCTTAATCGGAATTTCCACCTTGATCACTTTTTCATCGAAAGACACCGTCGTCACCTCCGTGTTCGGTTTTAAAAACTTTCCCTGGCTACCCACGACATCTTCCTTTAATGAAAAGCGGGCTTTTGGATCCCCTTTCGCATGGAACCAATATTCGCCGCGATTCATATAAATAAACACCGCCTGCTTCTTCACGATCTCCGCTTCTTCGAACGAATCGCTTGCCTGGAAATTGCGATCTAAAAGCTTGCCCGTGATCAGGTTTCGGATTTTCGTCTGCACAACAGCCTTGCGCTGCTGCATGCGCAAAAAGTTCGTTTCGACGACTTCATACGGCGAACCATCCATAATAAAGAGAACGCCTTTGGTTAAATCAGTATATGCGAGTGCCATGGGGATTATTTTTAATGATTTTTTAATCTTTGATATGATATCAAAATTTTAGGGGTAAAACAAGCCTCCACTTGTTCCTGAAAGGTCGCTCACCGACATTAAAACAAATTAATCATTAAAAAATCATGAAAAAAATCGCGCGCTCTTTCAAGCTCACGAATTAAAACTCCAATACCACCTAAAATTTTTTCGCAAAATTGCTGACTATATTCTGCAAGACCTCAACATCGCCAGTATTGATTGGATTATTTTTTGTGCCAGCCGGTTGTATTCCATACGGACCAAGCCAAAATGTATACATGGTGTTTTTATAAAGAATTCTATAACTTAGAGAATTATAAATATCTTCCGGTTCGATATTACTCAAAATGAGATGACCATGCACTATATTCCAAGTTTGCGATGAGGAAAACGAATTATATAAATTAGAATTCGAGAGCCAATCCTCCACTGAAGTATTCACTTTTTGAGCATCTATATGGATCGTACCCCATAATGCGTATATTTTATTTGGATCAGCATTCGCGAGTCCAAGATCGCTCTTACTGAAGATCAATTGACTTGAAGTATGTTCCAAAACCTTCCATCCGATAGGAATAGGGATCTCTGCGAGATTCTCCATCGATTGAGCTTTATGATTTTTGTATTCAGATAGGCTGAAAATGGCACATCCGATCAAAACAATGATCCCGAACGCCATATAAGCGTTTTTGTGAAAATAGGTTTTAAGCATTCTTTTATTATGAAATATAAATATTAAAAATGGGAGGGCGCAACCCCTCCCAAAAAAACCTACTAAATATTTGGATTATAGGACTCTCCGTAGTACGCAGTTCCTTTCCAAATCTTATAGTGGCCTTGAACCATCTGCACCCCCGCAAATGGACATCCGCTCATCACTGCGCAGAAAGCATGCCGCGCAATCATCTCTCGGTTAGCAACTCCTGAAATATCAGAGAGGTAATTAGCATCGATAACATCCAGGGCGGTAATGATGGTTCCGGTCCGATAGATCTGCACGACAATAGCAATGTGATTAGTCGTAAAACCGGGACTTGTATCTCCATATAGCTGAAGAATATCGCCTTCTTTAGCTGTTTGTAGGTTTGCCTCTGTGTTTAACGCCATATTCGATAGGGTTGGGAAAATCGCAGTATGCGATTGCGATCGATAAAGAATGAGATTGGCAAAGAACGTACATTGCCCGCCCCTTCCCACCGCTCCGAACCCTCCTCCTGCGACACTATATCCGTATGAGCCAAGATTGGAGTAAAAACTGGGTGCAATAGCTCCAACAAAGTAACATAAATCTCCCGAAACTGCCCAATCGGACGGATTACAACCATAGCTACTTTTCAGGAAAGAATATGCACCAGTATCGCTGTTCAAAAAATTCCAAGAGCTGACACAGTTTCCACTGATGGTTTTATCACACCCACCGTCATGGCTGGTGCGCAGGGCATAAAATCCTTCGAGGACTACTGCCCGACGATTGTTACTGGAAAATCGTTGTGCTTTGCCAATGTTTGTTAATCCAAACAGAGCAAGGCCCACGGCTATCACGACCTTATACGTCCTCATCGTTTCTCCTTTCAGTTATCAACGAACCGGAGAAATTATAACCAAGGCATGATTAAAAAATTTTAAAATCACAGCAAAAACCGCCTAAAACAAAATCCCCGCTCATCGCGGGGATTTTGCACGGCTGCAATGAAAACCGATTAATAGTTTTCGGTGTTGCCGTTTTCGGCATCCGTCTGGGCCGGACGATCAGCGCGCGGGGCGCGACTGCCGCCTTCCGGCTCTTCGATCTTCAAGTTCACGCGAGCGTTGTTTTTAACGCCAACGATCCTCAAAAGCGAACGGATGGCTTTCGCGGTGGCGCCTTGGCGGCCAACCACCTGACCCATGTCCATCGGGTTCACGCGAAGCGAGAGCAACACTCCCATTTCGTCGACCTTGCGGTCAACCTTCACGTCGTCCGGGTGATCCACGAGCGACTTTACCAAATATTCAAGAAATTCCTGATCCGCAGAAGATGAATTCGCCATATGATGTTCAGTATTTCGTTTCGATAGCTCGAACCGCCGACCTTTCGGTATAAATTAATTTACGTTTAAGGGTGCCATAAGTATACATTATGGCTGAAGTATTGTCAAGTCGCGCGACTACGCGGCCTGCGCAGGGGCTTCGGCTGCAGGGGCCGCAGCTTCGGCGGCGCCTCCTGCGGGGGCGGCTTTCTTCTTCATCTTAACGGCCATCTTCGGGGCCGTAACAACGCCTCCCTTTACCAGGAGATTATGGACCGTAACCGTGGGCTGGGCGCCCATCTTGATCCAATGTAATATACGTTCCTTCTTCACATTTGTGGCTTTCGTGAACGGATTGTACGAACCAAGGTCTTCAACGGGGGGCGCCGCCATTTTTGATTTCTTTTCAGCAACAACAAGCCGATAGCTCGGCTGATGCTTCTTTCCGATGCGCTGTAATTTGATAGCCAACATGAGAACCATTATATGCGGAATCGGGCGAGGGGTCAAGATATACAACAAAGGCCACGCTCACGCGAGGCCTTTGTCAAGCAATCTTTAACGATTTTTTAATCCTTACTGTGTTACCGCTCCGTGTGCTCGCGAAGCTTGCCGAGCAAGTGATTCGCGTAATCCTTGCCGCCGAGGCCGAAGGCCAAGCCGCCAGCCAAGGCCACCATAGCGATGAAACCGGTCACGATGCTTTGGATGATTGCAGCAGCAATGTTCAACTGCTCAAGCGCCGCCAGCAATCCGAACACGACGACCGCCCACCACGTAAGCGTACCCAAGAATTTCGCAGCATGGAGCTGCGCGCTCAAAACGGAAGCGGTAACGATCCGCTTCAAGAATCCGCCCAGGACGAGCGCCGCGAGAAGAATCAAGACGGCCGCAATCACATTCGGGATGTACGCGAGAATCGCGCTCAAGAATGACGACAACGCGAAGAGGCCGAGACTGTCCGACACGGCCAAGAGAAACGCAATGACGACAAACCAGTAAATCAAGCGCCCCAAAAAGTACGCCGCGCGGAGCTTCATGCCGGCACGGTCGAAGAACGGCTTAACGCCGAGCTTTTCAAGGAACATGTCGAGGCGAAGCGCTTCGAAGATTTTTTCAACGAGCGCGCCGAGGCCCGCGGCCACGATGAGGCCAATGACGAGCACGACGATTGCGCCGATAAGGTTCGGCACAAAGCTCGCGAATTCCACCCAAAGGTTCTGGAGCGATCCCACGACCACATCCGTCCAACTTTGTATGATCATAGTAAATGTCAATAAATCGACCTTTGCTTCCTTTGTTTCATTATATCAAAATGCCTTGCCCCACGGCGCCGAAACGTGATATAACAATCGCAGAATCTCACATGAGGAGGCTGCATGGCAGCTCACACGGCAAAGAAGCTTCCTCATTGGAAGCAGCTCAATCAACTCACCGATCTCGAACTCGCACGCCTTATCTTGCGGCAACTTTGGCAATGGCAGAGTGCAAGCGGCGTATCACACGGACGCTCGCCGCGGAATGTACTCCTTGAAGGGTTCATCAATCTCGTGGAAATTCCGAAACGGGTCAATGCCGACGCATGGAACGAAAATGATTTACTGGCTGAGGCGCAACGGCGCGTCCCCAACCGGAATACCATTCCAAAACCGTACACAAAAGTCCCCGCTCCTTCACGAATAAGCGACTTCCGCTTCGCGATGTACATGCTCGAGCTTCTGAATGATTTCTATGAGGAAGATGAGCGCGCATATCCTCTGGAATCTTTACGGCATGAACGGGAGCTGCTTCGCGCTGCACTGCGATTGCTTCCGATACCCAAACCATTCCCCAAAAAACCGCACTGGGGAATGGATCAGCTATACTCCGATAGCCGCGAACGCTATCGCAAGCTGCTGGCAAAAAAATATAATAGATGACAATTGCTCTTCCCCTCTCGCTTCGGCGCGGAGGGGATTTTATTTACGGATCTTGGCTGTGCGCATCGCAAGGAGGCGTTTTCTGCTGATCCAAAACAATCCACATAGCATAATGCCTCCGCAATGCGAATGCGGAGAATGTTTTGAATGGTGTTTACCTTATTATGTGGACCCAGGGAGAATCGGACTCCCGCCTCCGCAATGCGAATGCGGACAAGCTCTCGGCTTCATTCACTTTAATTTGTGGACCCAGGGAGAATCGGACTCCCGCCTCCGCAATGCGAATGCGGCGTAATACCACTTTACTATGGGCCCATGAGGGACTTCATAGTGAATGAAACCGAGAGCGTGTAAAACTGCTACGTGCGCCTTTGGCGCAACCCACTTTACTATGGGCCCTTCAGGGACAGCCATATCACTATAAGAATTTTTCCGGGAATTTCAAGCCGAGCCGGTGCAATTAAAATGTGCAATTAAAAAAACGGCTCTGCACGAGGGGCCTGATTGTGCAAAGCCGTTCTCTCTGTCATCGGCGGGGGATGACAAAGATATGAAAATGATTCTGATGGGGTTCGTAAATGGCGTTGATGCGGCCGGCCGCTTGATCCTTATCGAACAGCATGCCGATCCTAAGAATCTGCGAACGCTTCAGTCCGCGCGTTGAAAGATCAAACCCGAAGCCTGTGATGTGAATGGAACAGTGCGCCGTTCCGTTCTTCTCGCAGAGCGCCGCATTCGGCGCAAACTTTTTATTGTACACGCGCTTCCCTTTCGCATTCTTGATCCATTTCGTCGCGAGAAATTTTTGATATTCCTCGCTCCGGACAAGCGACGTCACCATAAGCCTCACACCCGGCAAACGCCCGGGCAATGCTTCAATATAGTGTGCCGTTTCCGGAGATGCGTACCGATACCGATCTTCGAGCCGCGCATCAACGGTCAAGAGCTGCGACTTGCTTTTGATCGGAATCATCCTGCCCGAAACGACGAGCATCGGTATCATCCAGTCTTCCCGGATCCGGAGCATGCCGAGATTATCCGCGATGCGATTCTGTATCGCAAGCGGACCGTCGGGGCCTTTTACTCCCCTGAATTCAGGAAAACGGGCGTGAATGAAGTTGAACGCCGGCTTGCGGCGGATATGTTTCGATGCCGAAGCGGCAATGGGCCGCACGTGCGTCCGCGGAGCGCCATACAGCGGCACGGCGCCGAGCGTGAGGACGAACGCAACAACGACAGCGATAAAACAAAAACGGCGGATACGAGCCATGATACAGCCCTCCTTCCATGAATTTTGAACCCAAAGTTTCTACTCTGATTATATATCCGTTCAGGAGTTTTTATGCAACCGGTTCCGCCTCGGGTTCAAGCTTGAGCGAAACCACTTTTGAAGAGCCGTCTTCGTCGAGCGTTATGCCGTATAAGATTTCCGCGGCTTCCATCGTGGCGCGGTTGTGCGTTACGACGATGAATTGCGTGCGTTTCGAAAATTCTTTGAGCATTTCGCCAAAACGACGGGCATTGCGCTCGTCGAGCGGCGCGTCGATTTCGTCGAGTACGAGGAATGGCGGCGGACTGACGGATACCATCGCAAAAAGCGCTGCGATGCCGACGAGGCTCCGCTCGCCGCCCGAAAGCATATCGAGCGAGGTTACTTTTTTGCGCGGAAGCTTGATATCGATTTCCACTCCCCCGTCCCGTTCGAACACGGCGCCCTCTTCTTCCGCTTCAGCTTCTTTCTCTTCTTTCTCCGCTTCGCCCTCTTCGTCGGCATCGGCATTCATCGGTTCCATTTTCGGTTTCAAAACTTTGAGCTTCGCCGAGCCGCCGCCGAACATGAGGCCGAAGAATTTGTCGAACTCTTCGTTAATTTTCACGAGCGATTTATCAAACTCGTTTTTGATTTTTTCCGACAGCTCCTGCATGAGCGAGGCAAGATCATGAACCGCTTTCGTAAGGTCTTCCGATTCTTTCAAAAGGAAGTTATAGCGCACTTCAGTATCCTGCGCTTCTTTCATAAGGGCGTGATCCACTTCGCCGATCGAAGCAAGGTCGCCGCGCAGCCGGAAAATGCGCCGCTCCATTTCATTGAAATCCATCTGGCCTTCCTGCGGCGCGCCAGCATGCGCAAACTCTTCCTGGCGCCGGCCCGCCTGTTCGATTTGCCGCACGATTTCTTCGCGGCGCAAATCGACGCGCTCTTTCTCAAGCACGAATTCACGGTGCTCCCGCTCCCATGCATCGATCTTCTGATTCGCCGCCTGCACGTTCGCAACAGCCGCTTTGAACATGTTGTAAAAGCCCTCCTGATTGGCCTCGAACGATTTTTCTTTTTCGCGCAACGCAGTGAGCTGCGCCTCAAGTTCCTTCAAATCTCTACCCAACGTTTCGAACTGCGTCTTGAGCGCGGGCGGAACTTCTTCGCGGCGCTCCTCATATTTCTCCTCGAGCACGGTGTCGATTTCCTCGATCACGCTTTCGATCGTGGCATGAACTTCAAGCATGTCTTCCTGCGATGCGCGCGAAAGCTCTTCCTTGATGCGCTTCAAAACGGTGAGCAGGCGCTCGGCGGACTGATCGTTCGCGCCGCCCGTCCCCTTTTGCGCAAGCTCAATCTGCGCCTCCAGACGACCTACATCTTTTTGCACATTGCTGCGCTGCTCGAGAAGCTTTTGAATTTCCTCTTTAATCTTTGCGATATCCTTCTTTTCCTCGGGCTGGCTGGCTTCAATCTCCGCCTGTTTTTTTGCAGCGGCATTCCGCTCGGCCTCGAGCGCCTTATAACGCTCTTGATGCGCCGCGATTCTTTCATCAATCGCGGCGCTTTTCGCGCGCAACTCCATAAACTGCGATCCGAAGAACTGGTTCTCAAGCTGCTTCAGCTCTTCTTCAAGCGCTCCGCGGCGTTCCCAGCGGCTCGTCTGGCGCTTCAACGATCGCAGGTGCGGCAAAATCTCTTCGATGAGCGCCGTCACTTTGTCAAGATTTATTTTCGAATTTTTTAATCTTCGCTCCGCATCCGCTTTTTTGAGCTGATATTCGCGGAGTCCCAAAATTTCCTCGATCATTTCGCGGCGTTCAAGCGGCGTCGAACGGATGAACAGGTCGCTGTCGCCCTGGCCGATGATGATAAGCCCGCGCGAGCCGAGGCGCGCCTTTGCAAAAAAATCAATGAGATCACGAAGCAGGATTTCGGCCTTATTCAAAAAATATTTGCTCTGTCCGTCGCGCCGGATTTCGCGGGTCACGACGACCTCCTCGAAATCAACCGGAAAAAATTTGTTTTTATTTTCAAAATGAAGGCTCGCATTTGCCATGCCCACCCGCGCGCGCTTCTGCGTACCCGCGAAAATAAGGTCTTCCACTTTCGCGCCGCGTAGATTCTTCGCGTCGCGCTCGCCCAAGAGCCAGCGCAGGGAGTCAACGATGTTCGATTTGCCGGATCCGTTCGGACCCACAATCGCCACGATGCCCGCCGGAAATTCCAAAATCGTCTTTCCTGCGAAAGATTTGAATCCGTTCAATTCAAGCCGGCGGAGAAAATGCGACATGTTACTTATATTTCTTCAACGCGTTCTTCGCCGCGTCGATTTCAGCTTCCTGCTTGGATGTCCCATCGCCCTGCGCAACAAGCTTCTCGCCGAAATACACGCCCATCTTGAACACGCGCTTGTGCGCGGGACCGGACTCTTCCAAAACGCGGTACGTCGGCGTGAGTTTCAATCGCTCCTGCACGATTTCCTGAAGCTCGCTCTTCGAATCTTTATAGCTCTTCGTCTTCAAGACCTCTTCGAGATTGCTCATCACGAATGCTTCCACAAACGGGCGCACGTTTTCAAAACCCTGATCGAGATAGATCGCGCCGATGAGCGCCTCCATCGCATTCGCCAAAATCACTTCGCGCGCTTTGCCGGTATCCTTTTTCTCGCCGCGCGACATGAGGATGTAATTCTGCAATTTGATGCGCTCGGCAACTTTCGCGAGCATCTGATAATTCACAAGCGCGGCGCGGAACACCGTCAATTTCCCTTCCGGATACTCGGGAAATTCTTTGAATAATCGTTCGGAAACCAAAAGTTCAAGGACGGCGTCCCCCAAATATTCCAGCCGTTCATTGTGCGGCAGGTGCCACCGCGGATATTCGTTGAGGTACGAGCGGTGCGTCAGCGACTCGGTGAGAAGATCCTTGTTCTTGAACGAGATGCGTATCGTGTTTTCCAGTTCGTCGAATTCGATCATATGCCGTATGCTCACTGCGGTTTTTTCGCGGGAACGTCTGCTGCGCCTTTCTTTTCCACTGCCTCGCGGTAAATCGTGCCGAGAACGCCATTCACGAATCGCGCGGCGTTCGGACCGCCGTAATTCTTAGCGAGCTCGATCGCTTCGTTGATCGCGACTTTCGGCGGAACCTCGTCCGGATCGGCATGCAGCAATTCATAGAGGCCGATGCGCAGGATGTTGCGGTCGATGATCGCGATTTTTTCGAGCGGCCACTCCGGCGCGGCGCGGCGGATGATATTGTCGATTTCCTTCAAGTGCTCGGCGACGCCTTTCATGATCTTCCACGCGAACTCGGGCTCGTCGATACCGGGCGCAAACTCAGCCAGATTCCGTTCCAAAATCTCCGTAATATCTTTTTTTTGTGCATAAAAATCCCACTCATAGAGGGATTGCAGAATGACGGTTCTTATTAAATGCCGTGTGGCCATTGTGAAGAAGAAAACTTACAAAGTACGGAAGCCGGCCCGCATGGAGACTATTTCTTGCCGCATTGCGGGCACGCCCGATGCGCAAGCTTCGGCGCTCCGCAATTCTTGCAGACGAAAAGCCGCTGCTTCTTCATGGCGAGATGGGACCGGCGGCGGCCCGTCTTGCCTTTGGTGTGATGTTTGATTGGTACGCCACCCATGGGAGAAAATTAATGTTTTATTACCCTAAATCTTATATTGCGGAGCGAGAAAAGTCAATCGATGCGCGTCGCACGGGCCCGTTTCGCGGAGCGCTTTTCGATGCGCCTGCGTGCCGTATCCTTTGTGCGCGTCAAACCCGTACGCCGGATGCGCCTTCGCAAGCCGGCACATAAACCGATCGCGCGTCACTTTCGCCGCAATCGAAGCGGCAGCGACAGCATGAATTTTTTCATCCCCTTTTATGACCGTTTTCGCATGCATGAGCCGCGTACTTCCGTTCCCCAGATACAGCCCGCCATCAAGGAAAACAGGCGTTTCGGGGCTGAGGTTTCGCTCTTTTATAAGGCGCTTGAATGCCCGGAGTGCGGCAAGATTCGCCGCTTTCGAAATATTCATCTTCTCTATACCGCGCGGATAAACGCGAGCAACCGCAAAGCTCACATTGGGATGGTTCTTAAAATGTTTGAACCACGCCTCGCGCACCTCGGGCGTGAGCTTTTTAGAATCTTTTAATGTCCCGAGAGTATAATTCGCAATGGCGCGCTTCGAAACCGGCACAAGCGCTGCCGCAACGACGACCGGTCCCGCGAGCGCTCCCCGGCCGACTTCGTCGATACCCACAATCCAACGCATAGGCATTAATAGGGCAACCCGGTGCCATTTCCAAGAACGGAGCTGAACGTGTTCAGGTAGACCTGAAGCAGTGCGAATGTGGCCCAGATCGTCGCGATGGTAGTCACGATGGTAATAATGATCGCAATCAGGCCGATTCGTTTCGCCTTCTCGTCGGTTGAGCGAAAATATTTAATCCCGGGCCATAAACCGAGCGGCGGCAAAAACAGACTCATGCCGTAGATCCAAATTTGCGTAAACGTGCTCGTCGAGAGTTGCGTGTCTTGAAGCTGCTTGCCGCAGTTCGGGCAGAACATCGCATTCGGCGGAAGCGGCTTGCCGCAATAAGGACAGAAATTATTACTATTCGAAACTGGCTGATCCATATGAATACATTGTATCACCCCTTCGACTCAGCCGGAATATGACAAACACACTCCTTGGGTGTTCTGCTAAAAATTTACACCCGCAAGTGAGATAGAAACAAAACGCCGTAAGATTCCGGGCAGTGTGCCCCCACCAGGATTCGAACCTGGGACCATCTCCTTAAAAGGGAGCTGCTCTACCAACTGAGCTATAGGGGCAATCAGTAAACAATTGCCTGTTTATATTAATGAAAACCGGAGATTCTTTCAACCCCGGCGCTTAACAAAAACGGCAAGTCCTTTCCGCTTTTTATATTTCGCCTTTGCCGCGAATCCAAAATTTTTCGGCTCGGTTTCGAAATAAATCGATGTACCGCGTGCAAGTCGCTCGATCTCTTTCATAATCTTAAGGCCGATCCCCTGGCGCTGATACTCCGGCACGATGATCATGTCGAGAACTTTCGTGTCGATTGCAAAATCACTCAAAGCCCGCGCGATTCCTATGAGCTCGCCTGCCTCATTTTTTGCGAAAACGACGATGTCGCAGTTTGCGATCGATTTTTTCATGCGCACCGGCGTATATTCACGCAGCGTCCCCCAGCCGAGTTCAACATAAAGCTCCGCGGCTTCGCGCGGGTCAAGCAGCGTCTTGTCGGAAGAAATGCCGATTGCCATTATCGTGATTGTAGCATGCGAGAATGTTTGACCGCTCCCCATCTATTCACTTTGTATAATTGATACATGCCGCTCGACATCGCGTTCGGAATCATGGGCGCTGCAATTGCCGCGCCGCTCATCGGCATTCCGCTCACCGGCGGGCTCATTGTGCTGTGCATATTATTTGCACTCTCGCCAGACGCGGACTATCTTATATATCTCGCACGAACACGCGCATCCAATGAGTTTGCGCACGAACACCGCGACCTTTTACACAACCCAATCATCTTCATCGGCATCTGCGGCGCCATGCTCTCGGCGATCAGCGTAAAAATCGCAGCGCTCTTCGCCGCGCTCGCGCTCCTTCATTTCCTGCATGATTCGGTGGGCGTGGGATGGGGCGTCCGCTGGGCGTATCCCTTTTCAAAAAAATATTTCAAATTTTTTCATAACGGGAAATCCATAACATCATGGACGCCCGCGGAACAAAAAGAGATGGCGCGCTCGCACGGCGACCCGCAGTGGCTCGCGCACTATTTCAAAAGCCGCGAATTTTATCTTGAACTCGCGGTCTTTTGCGTTGCCGTGGTTATTGCCCTACTCTTCTTTTTCTAATTCCTCCAAAAGCTTTTTCGTTTTGCCGCCCGGTTTTTTGGGCGCCTTGATGATGAAATTGATAAGAAGGTCGCCGCGCGCGCCGGAGCGGGAACCGAAGCGCGGCATGCCTTCGCCCGTCACGCGGAGGTAATCTTTCAAATTGAAACTCGGCGGAATCTCTGCGGAAATTTTTCCGCCGGCGATCGTCGGCACTTCGATTTTCTTCCCAAGCAATAAATCGAGCACTTTCAATTCGCGCAGAACGATAAGATCATTGCCTTGCCGTTCGAAAACCGGATGCGGTTTCACGCGCACGCGCACGTAGAGATCGCCCGATGCCGTGCCGCGCTCGCCCGCTTCACCCATGCTTTGCAATTTGATAAGCTGGCCATCTTCGATGCCGGGCAGAATATCGAACGCGACGTCGCGATCCGCTTCAACGCGGCCCACGCCTTTGCAGGTCGAACAGGGTTTTGTGGGCACCTCGCCCGATCCATGGCATGTACCGCACGCCTTCACCTGCGAAAAACTGCCGAAGAACGTGCGGCGCTGCTCGCGGACTTCGCCCTGGCCGGCGCATACGGAACATTTCTCGAACGCACTGCCGGGCTCCGCCCCCTTGCCGCTGCACTTTGCGCACTGCACGAACGTGCGGATCTTCAGATTGCGCTTCGCGCCCCGAAACGCCTCTTCGAGCGTAATCTGCTCCTGTATTTCCAAATCGGCGCCCTTCTCATACGTTTTGCGCCGCGGGCGCATGCCGATGCCTTCAAAAAAGGATTCGAAAATATCGCCCATGTCTCCCATGTCGGCGAATTGCGACGGGTCAAAACCGCCGAACCCCTCGAAGCCGCCGTTGCCAAACCCGCCCCACTGCGCACCGCCGCCAAAACCACCCATGGGATCAGCCGTGCCGAAGCGGTCATACTGCGCCCGCTTCACCTTGTCGGACAAAACCTGGTATGCCTCATTGATTTCCTTAAATTTCTGCTCATCACCACCCGGCTTGTCGGGATGATATTGATGCGCAAGCTTGCGATACGCCTTTTTTATCTCGTCTTCCGTGGCGGTTTTGCTTATGCCTAAAATGGTATAGTAGTCCTTCATATGTATTACAGTAATACGCGACCAAGGGAAAAATTACAACAGCCGAGCCCCGAACCTAATAGCCGATAACTTCCCGCGCCTGCGATTGCTCCGTGATTTTCATGAACCCGGCGGCAAGCAGGATTTCGTAAATGACGAGCGTTATGAACTGATCGATCCACACGAATACAACGCCCACGCCCCGCAGCACGAAGAAAAGCACAATGGCCCAACCGAAGGTGAACCATCCCGACGACTGGGTCTTCCAGGCGTTCAGGAGCCCCGTAATCAGATTGTAAAATGCATCGCTCGTGGAGCTCGTGGCTGCCACGGGTCCGGCGCCGTTCTTTGCGAACGCGTCGGCGAGCTGCGTCGCCGTCTGATTCACCGCAGCATCCTGCGCTTTGGGATTCAGATTCTGGAATGTCTGATTATTCGCGAGTTCCTTTTTTGCGAAGCTCTGCGTGAAATCGCCGAACGTGCCATTCAACGTGACGCCCGGATAAAAATTACCCACCACGCCCGATGCCCAATCGAAGAGCACGCGGAAGTTCTGCGGCGAAATAAAGGGCGTGTTCCCGCCGATCTGCGGAACGTACGAAAGAATCATGAAGATGAGGAGCGCCGTCGTAAACTTGCCGATCACGCTCGACGTAAGCCCGAAGAACGGTATCTCAATGCTGTTGCCCGCAATCGAACGGCCCGCGATATATCCCCATGCCATGAAGAAGAACACGAGCACGCCCGCGACGAGAAGAATGTGCCAATCGTCGTTGCGGAAGAAAAAAAGCAGCGCGAGGATTTCCGGAATAAGCAGAAGAACCCGCCGCGTTCCGTTTTTCGCGAGGAATGCCTGCAGCGCGGTGACCCCGCCATAGAGCGCGAGGCCGGCGAGCAGGATCCACACGGAAAGTCCCTGCGAGAGATACCGGAAATACAGATAGCCGAAGAGCGCCGCCATCCCCACGCTCAACACGTCAAGAATGACGGATTTGTAAAATCCTTCGGTTCGCGACGAAGTAACCCGCTCGGGGTTAACCAGATTTTGTTCCTGAGCCGTCCGGCCCGCTATCACTTCCCTGAGGTCCATTGTCTTTATTATAGAACGCTTGGCCTATTTTTTGAATTTCGGCCGAAAGCGCCTCGTGCGCGGCCTTTATCGCACCTGCATCCTCGCCGTCTTTCGCCTTCTTGAGCGATTCAAGCTTTTCCTCAATACTCGCCTTCACATCCGCCGGCACTTTTTCACCCGCATCCTTCACGGATTTCTCAGTAACATAAATGAGCGATTCAGCCTGATTGCGGATTTCAATCAAATCTTTTTTCTTCGCGTCTTCAGTCGCATGTTCGGCGGCTTCTTTCTTTAAGCGCTCGATTTCATCTTTCGAAAGATTCGTCGACGCTTCGATTTTTACCGATTGCGTTTTGCCGCTCGCTTTATCTTTTGCGGAAACATTCAAAATACCGTTCGCGTCGATGTCGAAGGTTACTTCAATCTGCGGAACGCCGCGCGGCGAGGGCGGAATGCCGTCCAAAATAAATCGCGCGAGCGTCTTGTTATCCGCAGCCATCGGACGTTCGCCCTGCAAGACGTGCACCTCAACCGAGGTCTGATTATCCGCAGCCGTTGAGAAGACCTGCGTCTTCGCGGTCGGCACCGTGGTGTTCTTTGCGATCATGGGCGTTGCCACGCTGCCGAACGTTTCGATCGAAAGCGTGAGCGGCGTCACATCGAGGAGGAGAATATCTTTCACGTCGCCCTGCAGAATTCCCGCCTGCACGGCAGCGCCCACGGCAACCACTTCATCCGGGTTGATGCCCTGATGCGGATCTTTGCCGAAGAGTTTTTTCACCGCCGCCTGCATGGCCGGCATGCGCGTCTGCCCGCCCACCAAAACCACTTCATTGATGTCGGAGAGCTGGAACTTTGCCGCTTTCACCGTTTCCTCGGTGAGCTTCACCGAACGGTCGATGTATTCCGCAACGAGCGACTCGAGCTTCGCACGCGAGAGCTTCATCAGGAAATGCTTCGGACCCTCGGCGCCGGACGAAATGTAGGGAAGATTGATTTCCGTTTCCATCGCCGTCGAAAGTTCATGCTTTGCTTTTTCGGCGGCCTCTTTCAAACGCTGGAGCGCGAGCGCATCCTTCGAAATGTCGATACCTTCCTGCTTCCGGTATTCATCGACAAGAAATTCCTGGATCTTCTTGTCGAAATCATCGCCGCCCAAATGCGTGTCCCCGCCCGTGGATTTCACTTCAACCGTATCGTCGCCAACTTCGAGCACCGAAATGTCGAATGTGCCGCCGCCAAAATCGTACACGACGATTTTCTCGTTCTTCTGCTTGTTCATACCGTACGCAAGCGCGGCAGCCGTCGGCTCGTTCAAAATGCGCCGCACTTTGAGGCCCGCGATTTCGCCGGCATTCTTCGTTGCCTGGCGCTGTGAATCGTCGAAATACGCCGGCACCGTGATGACGGCCTCTTCAACCTTCTCGCCGAGCTTCGCCTCCGCATCAGCCTTCAGTTTCGCAAGCACCATCGAGGAGATTTCCTCTGCCGAATACCATTGGTCGCCCATCTTCACCTGCACGCTGCCGTTCGGGCCTTCCTGGATTTCATACGAAAGCCATGCTTTATCGCGCTGCACTTCAGGGTCGCTCCATTTGCGGCCGATAAGACGCTTCACGGAATAAATCGTGTTCTTCGGATTCGTCACCGATTGCCGCTTTGCGAGCAGCCCGACAAGGCGCTCATTCGACTTCGAAAGCGCAACGATCGAAGGGGTCGTGCGATTGCCTTCGGCGTTTTCCAAAATGCGCGGCTCGCCGCCTTCAACAACGGCGACCGCAGAGTTTGTAGTTCCCAAATCGATTCCTAAAATTTTTGGCATGGTGATTTATTATTTTCCTTTGCTAATTATGACCCGTGCTGCCCGAATGACCTTTTCATGCAGCCGATATCCCGGTTCGATCATTTCGACGATCGTCCCCGGAGGTCTTTCTGACGGCACTTCACTCAGCGCCTCCGCGATATTCGGATCGAATTCATCGCCGGGCTTCATATCTATCTTTTCCAAGCCGCGCTTTTTCAAAATATCTTCGATTTGCGTCCGAATGAGATATACTCCTTTCTCGACGGGACCCTGCTTTTCAAGCGCGCGAATGCCGAGATCGAAGTTATCGAGTACGGAGATGAGATCTTTTATCAGATCCTCGCTTCCGTATCGCGCAACTTCTTCGAGGTGCTTCATCTCCTCTTTTTTATAGTTGATGAAGTCCGCTTTCGCGCGCTGCCATCCGCCCAAATATTCATCGCGCTGACGCTCGGCTTCGGCGAGTTTTTTCTGAAACGCCTCCATATCGCCCCCGCCATCCACTTCGCCGCCGTTTATTTGATTGTTATTTTCGTCTGCCATATGTGTCATTAAATTTTCATTACATCATTCTTTACAAACCTTTGAATATCCTGATCGTCTTTTTATAATCCATCCGCTTCGGTCCGATCACAATGATCGAAATCATGGCATCGCCCACCTTATAATTACCGCCCACAACCGAAAGACTTTCGCTTTTCGTCACCGGACTTTTCTTTCCGATGAACACCTTCGGCCCCTCGCCCATTTTGGGCGCCGCCCGAGGCAGGCGCTCGTCGACTTCTTCGAAATCCCGGATCACGGAAAGGAGCATCTCGCGGTCATCGATCTCGAGATTCTCAATGAGGTGCTCAAGGCCGGCTTTATACACCGCATCGCGGGCGGAATCCGCCATCACGCTCAAAATGCCGAGCTCCGTCGAAAGTTTCTCGAGGAGGTCGGGCCACGCCCGCTCTTCAAGCATGCTTCGCAAAACATTTTCGCGGGGCGCGGGAACCGCCGTGAGCATCCGGCGCGCAAAAAATTCATATCCCGCATCCGTCGGAATGCGCCCGGCGGAGTGATGCGGCTGAACGAGATATCCTTCTTCCTCGAGCTCATCGAGGATGAGGCGGATCATCGCGGGCTTTATCCCGAATTCGTAATGTTCATAGAGGTGGCCGGAACTCACCGGCTCGCCGCCGTTGATGAATTCCTGCACCACCGATTCTAAAATGTGCGCCGTCCGTTCAGTCATCACCGTAAATTATAGTACCCTTAGCAATCATGTCAACGGATTGCTAACTTGCCTTCTGGCCGGAAATAGACAATAATATAAAGAGAAGGTCAAGGAGGGGCCATGTTTCTCTTATTCTTCTTGAAGGCCATCGCTCTTCTCGTGGTTATCGCGATATTTCTCTGTTTCTGCGCCCTGATCTGTGCAGTTCTTTTCGTCGTGTGTCCGGAACTGCCGCCAGAACAAAGAGACCAACTTATTGCGTCGGCCTTGGTCGAGGCAAGCAACAAAACGCTCACCTCGTAAGTAAAACCATTCCCTATGCCGCCCCACCCGGGCGGCTTTTTCTTCGTACGCTGTGATAAAATAAAACCATGAACATCAAGAAGGGTAAAAACGTTGAGTGGATCGACGTCGAGCGCCCCGCCGATAAGGACGTTGCCTGGATCGAAGAAAAATTCAAAATCCATCCCGTCATTGCACACGAACTCAAAGGCCCGTCGGTGCGCGCGCACGTCGAAGCATACAAAAATTATTTGTTTTTCGTTTATTATTTCCCCATTTACGACAAGGAAGATGCTTCGTCCGTGCGGACAGAGATCGATTTCATCATCACGAAAGATGCCGTGATCACCGTGCACTACGACAGATTGCTCGACGTGCTCGATGGATTCGACATCACGAAGTGCGATTCGTCGCTGCTCCTCATGTACAATCTGATCGAACACCTGATCCGATTCGAAGACCGGCAGCTTCGCCACATCCGCGAGAAAGTGGAAAACATCGGCCGAGAGATTTTTAAAAACCGCGAGCAGGAAATTCTAAAAGAGATAACGTATCTGAAGCGCGACATTTCGGAATACCGCATCGTCGTGCGGCTGCAGGATCCGATCTTCCAGTCGCTTCTTTCGCACGGCAAAAAGTTCTGGGGCGAGGACGCGGAAGTATATTTGAACGACCTGATGGGCGATCAGCTGAAGGTGATCAATCAGCTTGAAGATTACCGCGATGCGATTTCCGATTTCGAAGACACGAATAACCAGCTCATGAACCTGAAGATCAGCAGCGTCATGAAAACGTTCACATCGCTTTCGTTCCTCACCTTCCCCTTCATGCTCCTCGCCGCGCTCTTCAGCATGAACACGCGCGACACGCCCCTCGTCAGCACGCCCGGCGCATTTTGGATCGTCTTCGGCGTCATGATCGCAGGCATGATCGCGCTCGCGACATACTTCAAACGAAAGGGCTGGTTCTGATAGTATTGAAGAATAATGAAGCTCTATAACACCCTCTCCGAACAAAAGGAGCCGCTTCCCGACCAAAAGAAATTAAATATGTTCGTGTGCGGTCCGACTGTCTACGACGATGCGCACATCGGCCACGCGCGCACGTATATTTTTTTCGATTTTTTCGCGAAGTATCTCCGCTCCCGCGGGTATGAGGTTTTTTATTTGCAGAACATCACGGACGTCGACGACAAGATCATCAAACGAGCGGCGGAAGAAAACAAAGATCCCATTGCCCTCGCCAAAGAAATGACCGAGCGCTACTTGGCCGACATGAAACGCCTCGGCGTAAACGGCGTCACAAAATATGCGCCGGCGACGGACTTCATCTCGCAAATCGTGGCACAAGTCCTGCGCCTCATCGAAAAAGGCTTCGCGTACGAAATAAAAAATGACGGCTGGTATTTCGATCTTTCAAAATTTCCCGATTACGGCGCATTGAGCCACCGCACGGCGCTCCAGGCGGAAGATGCCGTCTCGCGCATCGACGAAGCCGCAGACAAGCGCAACAAGGGCGACTTTTGCCTCTGGAAATTTTCGAAACCCGGCGAACCGGCCTGGCCCGCATCGATCGGCGCGGGGCGCCCGGGATGGCACATTGAAGATACGGCGATCTCCGAATATCAATTCGGACCGCAATACGACATTCACGGCGGCGGCGTTGATTTGAAATTTCCCCATCATGAAGCCGAGATCGCACAGCAGGAAGCCGCGTCCGGCAAAAAACCGTTTGTGAAATTATGGATGCACACGGGCGCGCTTCTCGTTGATGGAAAGAAAATGTCGAAAAGCCTGGGCAACTTCGTGACGATCGCCGACTTCCTGAAAGATAATTCCGGTGAAACGCTCCGCTGGATCACGCTCGGCCACCATTACCGCTCTCCCGTCGACTACTCGGCGGACGTCTTGATGCAAGCGAAAACATCGCTTCATAATCTCTATATGTCCGCCGGACGATTCGCCTTCGCAGAGCGCGCAGGAAAAGGAACGAAAGCCGTGAACGCCGCAAAGACGCTCGCCGAAACCGAAATGAAATTCCATGAATCGCTGGAAGACGACATGAACACTCCGGGAGCAATCGCGACGATCTTCGGCATCGTAAGCGCATATGAAAAAAGCGTATGGACCATGCTCCCCGATGAGGCGAAGGCAATCCGGGAATGGCTTATGACATCTCTCGCGGCTCTCGGATTCGCACCTCTTACCCCCGAAATCCCGGACAATATCATGAAGCTCGCGGCGGAACGCGAGGAATATCGAACTAATAAACAGTTTATACCCTCCGACGACTTGCGAAAGAAGATTAATGACCTAGGATATGAAATTGAGGATACCCCACAAGGACCGTTCTTGTGGCCGAAGTCCTGAATTCCTTATGCCTACGAAAAAATCCCAGCTCAAAGTTCCCCCGCAGAATATCGAAGCGGAGCAGACCGTGCTCGGCAGCATTTTGATCGACAAGAACGCGATTTACCGCGTGGCCGATATTTTATTGCCGGATGATTTCTACTCCCCCGCCCACGAAAAAATTTACGCAGCCATTTTGCATCTGTACGAAAAACGGCAGCCGATCGATGTTCTGAGCATCACGACGCACCTCAAAGAAACCGAAATCCTGAAGGATGTCGGCGGCTCGAGCTATCTTGCAGAGCTCACGAACATGGTGACGACCGCGTCGCACGTGCAGCATTACGCTTCGATCGTGAAGGAGAAAAAGGTGCTGCGCGACCTCATCAAGGCTTCGGCGGAAATTACGGAAGACGTGTTCGAACCGGGCCAGGAAATCGACGACCTCCTCGACGGCATCGAACAGAAGATTCTCGCCATCTCGCAAAAATCCATTCCGCAGAATTTTCTGCCGGTAAAAGACGAATTGCAGAACGCATACGAGCGCATCGAAAAGCTGCACGCCGGGGGCGGCAAATTGCGCGGCGTGCCGACGGGCTTCCCCGATCTCGACAACACGCTCTCCGGTTTGCAGAAATCGGAACTTATTATTCTTGGCGCCCGTCCGTCCGTCGGAAAGACGTCGTTCTCGCTCGATATTGCGCGCAATGCGGCAAAGGAAGGGTTCACTGTCGGTTATTTCTCGCTCGAAATGTCGCGCGAGCAGGTGATCGACCGCATCATCGCGGCGGAATCGCAGGTGCCGCTCTGGAACATCCTCACGGGCCGCATCCAAAGCGACACGGAATTTTCCATGATTCAAGGTTCGCTCGACCGCCTCTCGAGCATCAAGCTTTTCATCGACGACACGCCATCGCTCAACATTCTGCAGATGCGCTCCATGGCGCGCCGCCTGCAGGTTGAGCACGGCCTCGATCTTCTTATTGTGGACTATCTTCAGCTCATCCGTCCGCGGATAAACTTCGAGAGCATGGTGCAGCAAATCACCGAAATCTCGCGCGGCCTGAAGGCGCTCGCCCGCGAGCTCAAAGTGCCGGTCGTGGCCCTTTCGCAGCTTTCCCGCGGCGTCGAGCAGCGCGACCACAAAGTACCCCGCCTTTCGGATCTCCGCGAATCGGGCTCTATTGAACAAGATGCCGACGTCGTCATGTTCATTTACCGCGACGAGGCGCCCCCGGGCCCTTCGGACGCGCCAAGCATGGGCGGCAACAATACCATCCACCTCCGCATCGCAAAGCATCGCAACGGCCCCCTCAAAGACATGGATTTCCATTTCGATGCCGACCGCGCGAGCTTCAAAACCATCGACAAGCGCTACAGCGATTTGCCGCAGCTTTAGTATAGTGGGCGGAGCATTAAAAAATTGTTAAAATAGGAGCATTATGAAACTCCCCGACCCGGTTCGGAAAGTCGTTGATGCGCTTTCGGAACTCCCCTCCATCGGCCCGCGCCAGGCTATCCGGCTCGCGTTTTATCTGATCAATGCTGGACAGGATAATCTGCGCTCGCTCGCGGAAAGCATCGACGGTCTCCGCGAAATCAAAATCTGCGAACGCTGTTTTTTCATCCACGAAAACGACGACAACCTCTGCGATATCTGCCGGAATCCGCAGCGCAGGCAGGATATCATTATGGTCGTTGAAAAAGAAACCGATCTCCTCTCGCTCGAAAATACGAAAAAATATGCCGGCCGCTATTTCATCATCGGGCCGGTGCCGAAAACCGGTTTTCTCGAAGAGTGGCAAAAACTGCGCCTGCAAAGCCTGAAATATTTCATCGAGAAACAGCTCAACGGCACGGCCGATGAAATCGTCATCGCCTTTAACCCGACGTCGCTCGGCGATTTTCAGTCCTCGCTCATCACGAAAGAACTTGCGCCCCTCGCGAAAAAAATCAGCCGCCTTGGACGCGGATTGCCGACCGGCGGCGAAATCGAATTCGCCGATGATGAAACGCTGGGCAGCGCGCTCGAACGGCGCTCGTAAAAGCGGCTCATTAATAAAAAACGAGCCGCAGAATTTCTGCGGCTCATGGCGGGAACTGAACACATTGAACGGAATCAGCGGAACGCCGTACGGCACAGCGCTTCGGTTTCATTGTTAAACATCTGAAAGCTTGTAAATTGATCGTGAAGCCGAAGCTGCTTCACTACGACCTCCGGAACGGCGACAAGCGCAAACACGCCATGCATCTTCGCCGTCCGATCGCGAAATTCGCGGAGTACGCCGATAGCTTCCGGATCCATATCGACCACCTTGCCCAGATTCAGGATGAGGCGATCGTGGACATCGACGACGGAGCGCAGATAGGCCGCGCCGCCGTTTACCAGTCTGAATGTGCCGGAGCACGAATATATGCTTGCGCCGCCACAGTGGCTTCGTTGAACGTTGAACGGCGGCTTGCCGCCTGATAATGGCATAGGACCTCCTGCCTTCATTGAATACTGCTTACGCTTGATACGCAAGGGCGAGCAGGAGCGTCACCGTTTCTTCCACTGCATGAGGCGGCCCGCCTTACGCTCGATCGGATCGGCTTTCCGCAAATGCCGCGCCTGTCCGGAAGCGAGGATAGAAGCGTGGGGCAAGCGATTGAGTGCGCCCGTGATATTGAAAAGATTTTTTGGCGACGTGAGCCAGTCAGTGCCGAAGCGGCGCATGTCGATCGGCCGCGAAAACGTACGCAGGGTTTTCATTCCCGTCGTGTTCAAAAAATATTCGCTGAAGTACGACATAACGAGCTCGCGCGGATCGCGAAACACGGGATCGCGGAAACGGAGCACTGCGTGATTCGATTTGCTCACGGCGCCCCATCGATCCCCCTCTTTAAATAATGCAATCACGTGATCGTCATCGCCGCCGCGCGTCACAAGGTCCAAGATGAGCGGCGGCCGGCCGTGGTACCAAAATATCGCGGCGGCGAGCATCGCGCCCTCCATGCAATGGGCTTGCTTATGGCGCAATGTTTCGAGCGGCGACCAGCACGTTTCGCGTTCGTCCTGAAAATTCGCGCGCAGCGTCTCCAAAAAATTCTGGACCTTCGCCGGCGCCGCAAGCCGTTTGAAAACGGCGAATTCAGAATGCTCGGCGATGAGATGTTTTGGGAAGGATTGTGGCATGCACTCTCATTATACAAAGGAAAGCCCCATGCTCGCGCATGGGGGTTCACCATTGATGTGACTATGGTTTGGATTCGATGAATTTGAGCAGCTCCTCACCGGGAAGCGGGGTAACCATCGCAAAAATTGATTTCCGATCATCGTCGTCGAACTTTGGCATCCCGCTCTCCCAAAGCTCGCGGATGAATGGATCAGCGAGCAATTCATTGCCGAGGCGGGCAAGCAAACTGTCATGCTTGGGCGTGTCGACAATGCATGCAGGCCTGACATTCAGCGCGGCGGAGATTTTTAGAAGCGACGGAATGGTCGGTATCGCTTTCCGATTCTCGATCTTTGAAACATACGTTCGCGGTACGCACATACGCAGAGCGAGCTCACGCTGGCTAAGGCCCGCCGCGTGGCGGCACTTGGCTATGTTAGCGGCGATTTCAGGACCGATCGATAACGAATCGAGCAATTGATCGAACTCATCGAACAAAAGCGGTGGCGCGGGTTGAGGTGCGGCAAATCTTGCTGCGGATTCTCCAGGTACAGCCACCGAGGACTCAGGCTCAGGAATCAATGAAGCCTTACACCGCCGACATAAGCCATTCGACGGCACAAATTGCATGAGATGGCAGTGATCACACCGGATCACCGGCCGATCGCCATTCGTCTGCGGAACCATTACTGTTGCCATGTCAAATCTCCCTCCGATCCGAATTTTCCGGACCAACACTGCTTTGAGTATAGTCTCTATCCGTGGCGCACTTCAAGCACGTCCCCATCCTGAACGACATAATCTTTCCCTTCGAGCCGCAGCCAGCCTTTTTGCTTCGCTTTCGCCCATCCGCCCGCTTCGAGCAATTTTGCGCATTCGATAACTTCAAGCCGGATAAACTTTTTTTCAAAATCGGTGTGAATCACGCCCGCCGCCTGCGGCGCCTTCATGCCTCGCTCAATCGTCCACGCGCGCGTTTCGTCTTCGCCCGTCGTGAAAAAACTCGCGAGATTTAAAACTTCATATGTTTTTTTGACAAGTTCGGGAATGCCTTCCGCTTTTGATTCGGCGCTCGAAAGATCGGCAACGATATATCCGGCACCCTGCGATTTTATTTTTTCGATGAGCGCCGCCGGCGCATCTGCCGCATCGCCATTCAATAAATAAATCTGCCGCTTTAGCGTGAGGAGATTCATGTCGCTCATGCGCGGATTCGCATGCATATCGCTCGCGAGCGCGGCATCCGCAATCGGCAGCTGCCCATCTTCCAAACATTTTTTTAAACGGCCAAGCAGCTCTTTATCCTGCACCGCTTCTTTTTTTCCCGTGCGCGCTTCGGCTTCCGCTTTTGCGTATCGCTTCTCAACGGATTCAAGATCTTTCAGAATAAGCTCTTGATTGATGATATCGAGATCGCGCAGCGCATCTACTGAATTTTCCACGTGAATGATTTCGGGATTTTGAAAAACGCGCAGCACGAGCACGATCGCTTGCGTCTCGCGGATGTGCGAAAGAAATTGATTGCCAAGGCCTTCGCCTTTATTCGCGCCCTTCACCAAACCCGCAATATCATAAAATTCCACGACCGCCGGGATTTTCTTTTTCGATTTACTCAAGTCATTCAATTTTTCGAGGCGCTCGTCGGGAACGGGAACGATGCCCACGTTCGGATCAATCGTGGCAAACGGATAGTTTGCGATCGTAATATCCTGCTTGGTGAGCAGCTTAAAGAGCGTCGATTTGCCGACGTTCGGAAGGCCCACAATGCCGATGCTAAGTTTCATGTGTTCGATTGTACAACAAAAAAAGGACCCGTGCACGACGATGGTAATTATCGTCATACTGAGTCCTCAAAAAGATGGAGCTGTTGTGCGTGGCGTAATGTCCACGACATAGAAATCATGTCGGGCGAAGGGATGTTTTCGCCGCAGTACAAGCGGTAGAGCCACCAAACGTGCCGTTCCGTCGCGGTCAAGTCGGGGAATTCGGATCGCCCGCCAAAGCCAGACCAGAACACGCTCATGTAGCCATTGACCATGTCGCGCTCAATTGGCGCGCCCTTGAGTGCCATATGAAGCATGCCGCGGAGCTTGATGAGGTACTTGCGCGGAACATAGATCCTGCCATTCCCGCATAGTTTGAGTCCGGTAATGGTCACCGGGGTTGCGTTGAGGTCCTGTGTTATGGTTGTCTTCGCAAAATTTTGCTCAAAGCCACCAGAGCGCAACTCCCGCAGCAACCACCTCTTGGTGTCCCATCCAAATACATGATGCCCCGCCGAAAACGTCAAGTCATCGACATAGCGGGTATAGACGATGCGCATGCTACGACATATGCGCCACGTTTCGTAGTCGATGAGCATCGCAGCGCACACATTAAAAAGATCGGTCGAAGCAGGAAGGCCCTGCGCCAGACCACCCTCAAACGCCATGCACTTGTCCTCGAAATGAAATCGCAGGCGGGCGATGTCGTGTTCAATCTGCCCCCGAAACGCACCGAGCATTTCGAGAGACTGCATAAGCATGTCTATCGTCACACTGCCATATGCATTCCAAATGTCGACTTGATAAAAGTTCGTGTTATTGCGGTGCGGCCAAATGTTCGCAACCGGCGACTTTGGCAGATAGTTGGGAAACTTTGCTTGGCTTCGCAACCAGCGCCGGATAAGATCGTGTACCTGCCGCATATGTTCATTTGGCTCGTACAAGATCCGGATTTTTTCCCGCGGAATGCGTTCCTTTACCTTATGTTCAATTTTCACCGAACGAATAACGCCGGGCTTCCCGTCGATTTTTTCGATTTTTTCAACCAATTCCGATACGTTCACGTCGTCACCTCCTCTCCGGAATCGCTGCCCGGATTATAAACAAAAAGCACCGGAAAAATCCAGTGCCTAATGATAATTCAGCCATGGCCGGGAAGTTGGATTCCGAACCAATCGATGTATGGAGGCTGGCGTGAGCTCCGGAAACAGTTCCTTCAACACACTCATGAGATTGAATACCCATGGCATGCACGAAGATCTTTGGTCATCAGCCCGGAGATATACACGGGTACACCATCCTTGTTTGCGTACCCAACCCTGTCACATGGTGGCAAGGATACAACGGACCCCGAAAAGCACTTTTTGCATTCGGATGAAGCCCCAACTTCCCAGAGGCCAGTTTCCCGGCCTATCGATAAAAATACCAATCAGAGGATCCACTTGAAATATAGTTTTTCGTATTCCAAAAGTCAAAGGACAATCAAGCAACTCTCGTTGTAATACTTCAAAAATGGGGGCGTATGACCTCAAGTAATCGGCGGCACAAACGGCCGCCTTTTCCCCCGGCGGTGCGAATGCAACCGGTTACATCCATAGCATATCGAACGAAAATTATGAAAGGTCTTTTTGTTAACTGAATACCACTTATATGATCAGGAAAGTATTATTGTTCGCGGCGTCTTTCGCCCTTATGGGTACGACGCTCGTTGCGAACGCACAGCTCTTTCCGTTTACCGGAACGAGCACGACGGGAACGGCGACCGGCACGGGCACGGCGGTGATGTCTTCAACGACACCCACAACGAGCACGACCAACACGACGAACACGAGCACGAGCAGTACGAGCACGAATGGAAATTTTTCAACCACTACGGGATCCGTGACGGCGACGAATCCGGTCAATACAACCTCAAGCACCTCGACAACTACCAATAATCTCAACAACACCAGCAGCAGTTCGAATCTCAATATAAATTCGAACATCAATTCGAATTCCGTGCTCAACAGCACGAATGTGAATGGCACGAGCAGGCCGATCTCGTCGCTCTCGGGATCCATCCAGCTGAACGGCATCGTCGTGACGAGCATGAGCTCCACGACGGCGCCCGCGACCATCTTCGCGAGCATGCCAAGTTCCACAAGCTCTTCCACAACCTCGTTTAAGTGTTTTGCGGTGACGACGAACGACGGCGATAATGACGCCGACGACCTCAGCGCGACAAGCAGCACGCCGATCACCTGTCCGATGCCTTTAACTTCCACGTCAACGGCATCAAGCACGACATCAACGAGCACGGTGAATAGCGGCCTGTTCGAAATCCAGGTCACGGCCGCAACGCGCATCCTCTTGCAGAATGGCACGCGCGGCATCCTGGCGAATATCACGCCGGGCGACACTATTAACGTGACGGGTTTTGTTTCGAACGGCATCATTCAGGCGAACACCATTCGCGACAAGTCGAAACCGGCGGCGGCCGGCAATGGCACAAGCACGGGCGGAACGGTGACGACGCCGGGGACTCCGCTTGCCAACCTGCAGGCGATCATCACCCAGCTGCAGGCCATCATCAATCAGCTATCGCTCATTGTGACTGGCCAGCCGATAGCGAACACCAACACGAACAGTTCGGTGAATGTGAATGTGAACGCTTCTTCGGGCAACACATCGGCGAATAACTCGTCGAGCAGCACCGTAAACAACTCGGCGGGCGGCATGACGATTTCGATCGCGAACTTCGCCTTCAACCCGAATACGATCACGATCCGGCAGGGGGAAACCGTAACGTGGGTGAATAACGATACGGTCGCCCACACGGTAACAAGCGACACGGGCCTCTTTGACAGCGGCTCAATCCAACCGGGACGAACCTACAGTTACACCTTCCCGAACACCGGAACGTTCAACTATCACTGCACGATCCATCCGAACATGGCGCACGCATCGGTTATCGTGACGAATTCAGGCAGCTCGACCACAAACGGCGCGAGCAACCTGAATACGAACAGCAACGCGAATACGAGCGTCAACAGCAACACGAACGCGAACACGAATAGCAGCGCTAACATGAATATGAGCACGCTGGGCGGCGGCACGAGCGGCGTTACGGGCGGCAGCGGATACTAAGCATCGAGACTGACACGAAAACACCCCTTCACGGGGTGTTTTCTTATTGCTGCACCGGGCTGCTGCTTCCCGGCACGGGTTTCGTAAGATCAATGCCCGCCCGGCCATTCGCTATGGTGAATGTGAAACCGAAGGGATCCTGCGGCACGGCGGGAATGATCCCCTTTTTCACCAAGTCATCGGGTGTCGCGGGATAGGCTCCGAATTTCGCCTTATACTGCGCGGCGGCCGCTTCAAGATAATCGAACATGTCGAGCCGATCGATATATGCCTGCGCGCGGGCCTTCGTGAAATCATCGTTCGTCGTATCGCGGATCGTCGTCCAAAGCCCCTTCACTTTTTCGCGCTCGTTTTCGCCAATGCCGAAATTCAGCGAAAAGCGTTTTGCAAAATCGGGAATGCCCGGCGTGCGCGCGGCGATATCATAATATTGAATCGCCGTTTTCGTGTCTTTCAATTCAAGATAGTAATCCGTTGCGAGGTAATACGGAATGCGCCAATCGGGATCCGCGTTCGCGAGCCCCTGCGCACCGATCGCAAGCGCATCCTTCACGTTGTCCGGAAAAAGTTCTTTCGGAATCGCGGGCAGCGTGAGCACCGAAAATGCGTATGGATACGAGAGCTTCGGATCAACAGCGGTTACGAACGCAAGGTCCTGCGGATATTCGTCGCGCTTGCGAAACAGGTCGATGACCTCGGGCATCGTGCCGATCCAATAAAACGACGCGACGGTCGAGTGGAATCCCATGTCGACCGTACGCACTACCTCCGGCGAAACTGAACCCGCGCCCGCTGGAAAGACCGCCTTCGGCGCGCGGTCGAATTCAACCTGGAAAAGAATCACGAGTCCAAGCATGCACGCGAGCGTAACAAGCTTCAAGCCAGCGGGGAGCGCCGAAAACGAAGCCCTCATATTTCCTTGCGATCGAAAACCCAGATCGCCGTCATCAAAAGCAGCGCGACGTACGCCGCCGTGTACGCGAGTGCGAGCAGGAACGACGTAAAAGGCATCGCAACCGCGTGGATCGCAAGATCGCGGACATTGAATTTTTCGAGATTCGGGAACACGTAATAAATCGCCTGCACGAGGCGGTATTGCAAACCGCTGATGCCGATCGCTTTCGCATCAATAAGAAGCGCGCTCACCACATGGCCGATGAAAAACACGGCCGAGGTGAAGACGATCGAAATGAGCGACGTCGAAAAGCTCGCAACGCAGATCGCGAACGCGATGAAAAGGCACATTTCAAGGAACTGCATGAAAATGGCGAGGAGGCCGATAACGTCAAATCCGCCGCCTTCATACATCACGATGCCGAAATATGCGGCGCCGAGAATAATACTTGCAACAAGCAGCACGAGACACAGGCCGAAATATTTTCCGATCAAAAACTGCGAACGCGAAACCGGTTTTGAAACGAGAAAATATACCGTTTTGCGGTCGACGTCTTTATAGAACGACGTCGTGCCGAGAAAGAGCGCGATGATCGCGGTGAAGAAATAAATGCCCGCAAGGCCGAAGCTTTTGATCATCTGGAGCTCCCCGAGCGTGAGCTGGCCGAAGAAGATCGTGAGCGCGATATAGCCGAGCGCAAACGCGAGGATGCCATAAAGAATCTTGTCGCGGATTTCGAGTTTCAGCGTATTCTTCGCGATGACGAAAATATTTTTCATATATGTGGTTATTTGACGGCGACCGCTTCATACGCTTCGACCGTATCCATGAACCGCTCTTCAAGCGATTTGCCCGCGCAAAATTCTTTTACCGATCCCGCGTAGAGCAATTTTCCCTGATGGATCACGCCGAGTTCATCGCAGATTTCCTCGACATCGTACAAAATGTGCGTATTCAAAAATATTTTCCTCCCCTCTTTTTTCAGGTCGCGGATCACCATTTTCATTTCGCGCCGGCCGATCGGGTCGAGGCCGTCGAGCGGCTCGTCGAGAAGCAGATATTCGGGATCGTTCACGAGCGCCTGCGCGAAGCCGAGGCGCTGGCGCATACCCTTCGAAAACGTGCGGATTTCAAAATTGCGCGCGCCGTGGATGCCGACTTTCTTCAGAAGTTTTTCATATATTTCGCCCCGGCCGGAGCCAGCATTGCCGAATAATTCGTCGCACAGCCGCATGAATTCCATCGCCGTCATGCGCTCGTAAAAATAGGGTGTTTCCGGCATGAAGCCGATCTTCCGCCGCGCCGCAAGCTCATGTGAGGGAATGCCATCGATCGTAACCGTGCCGCTCGTGGGCGCAAGAAGCCCCACCGTCATTTTCATGACGGTCGTTTTTCCGGCGCCGTTCTGTCCGAGAAAGCCGAACACCGGAACACTCACGGCAAGCGAAAAATCTTCGACCACCGGGCCTTTTTTCTTATACGCCTTCGTTACGTGGGAATATTCGATCATGGGATGGGGAGGGAGCAACTGCCAATTACATGTTTGATGATAACAAAAAGGCGGCCCGAAACAAGGCCGCCATATAAGGAATACTTCTTTCGATTGATTCAAGTTCACATTCACGCCGCTTCGGGATGATGATTCGTGCCGGATGGCATTTCCGAAACGCCGTAATGGCGTTCCCAGAACGAATCCGCATCAACGAAGTCGGGCGGCAAAGATTCGGCATCCCGCAGCCACGCAAGAAAGCGCCGCAGGCCGCGTTCGTGATCCCGGGCCGATTTTTTTGCTTCTTCATACTCGGTTCGCACGCCTTTAAGCGACGGCTCCTCTTCGTCAACTTCAGTGAAATCATCCGCCACGAAATGAGGGTGTATATTCCGCAAAGCTACGTACGCTTCCCGGAATCGAATTTCCGCCTCGCGTTTCCACTCAATAAATTGCAGAAGCATATTATGCAGCCATGGAGTGGCAAGCGTCCGTCTTGCGCCTTTTTTCGGAAACGGATACGGTCCTCCCGGCCGCCGAAAAAAAATACTGCTCCAGCGGATGCGAAGATCGAGCTCCCGGTAGTCAATGAAGGCGATCATCACGACAATGGCACCGAGCAGCACGGCAAATAAAATAAGCGTGAATGCGCGATGCGCAATGAAGAACGGGGTCTCCGGTCCCCATCGGTACATCACCCAAACGACGACAGCAAGTATCGCCGCTATGCCAATCAATTTCGATTCTCTCAAACGAACCTCCCGTAATGTCAGCGTAAAGCAACTACGGGATAATACGGAGAGCGGTATGGGTCAGTTATAGTCCGCGGGAACGCTTTCGTATTTTGACTTCCCGACGATCACATGGTCCAAAAGGCCGATGCCCAGAATCTTTCCCGCTTCAATGATTTGATTCGTGATCGCGATGTCCGCCTCGCTCGGTTTCGTGATGCCGGATGGGTGGTTGTGCGCGAGAATGACGGCCGAAGCGGAATATTCGAGCGCCGGACGGAAAACCTCCCGGGGATGAACGAGGTTTGCATTCAAGCCGCCGATGGAAATAATCTCGTCATGAATGAGGCGGTAATGATTGTCGAGATATAAACCGCGCAAATGTTCTTTCGGCAATTCGCGCATATCTTTCAAGTAATCAAACACCTGCCCTGCCGTCCGGATCATGACCGGCCGGCGCGCGTCGGGCGCCTTGAAAAAACGCCTGCCCAATTCAAAGCACGCAACGATCTGGCACGCTTTTGCGAGCGGCACGCCGAGCAGCTCTTTTATTTTCTGCGGATCTTTCTGGTTGATGATGACGCTGTCGCCGTATTCCTTAAGCAGCCGCCGCGACATAGTGAGGACCTCTTCCCGTTTCGTCCCGACATTCAGCACGATCGCCAAAAGTTCGGCGATCGAAAGCGCGCCCGGGCCGTACTGCACGAGCTTTTCCCGCGGCCTATCTTCCTGCGGAAGATCGCGCAATTTGAGGACATATTCCTTCTCGCCGTCAAGCATCATGTCGCCGTTCGTCTGCATATACAGTTCTCCCTTCAACAGTTTTTGTGCCATGGTTTTATTATACCGTTTTTGCCCGCTCCCGATCCGCAAGCGGCAGAAGCATAGTGAAGGTGCTGCCTTTGCCCACTTCGCTTTCCGCCCGTATCATGCCGCCATGCGCCTCGACGATCTAGCGGCAAATGTGAAGCCCCAATCCGCTGCCGCGGGACGTTTCGCCTTTTATCCGATAGAACCGATCGAATATTTTTTCGAGATCCTCGGCCGGAATCCCGGTTCCCGTATCGGAAATGCTGATCGCGGCATGCACCCCATCCTGCGCCGCCGCAAGCGCAATATGCCCGCCGGCAGGCGTATGCTGCAGCGCATTGTTTATTAAATTGAACAATACCTCTTTGAGCTTCCTGCGCTCGCCAAAGATAAGGAGCCGTTCCGACCGGATGCCGAGCGTGATGCCCTTATTGACGGCAAGCACAAAACAATCGTCGGAGACTTCCTGCAATAATCGTGCCACGCTCAGCTGGCTTTTGTGAAGCTTGTTTTTAGAAAAATTTAATCTCGCGACTTCCAGCAGGTTATTCACAAGCCCCGCCATCCCCGAGAGCGTCTCACGCGCCACGCGGATGGCCGTTGCGCGTTCGCGTCCGGCTCCCCGCTCGATAATTTCCAGATTTCCCTGCATGATGGCGACCGGCGTCTGGAGTTCGTGCGAGATGTCTGCAAGGAACCGGGACTGCATATCGTACATCGCCCTTAACTTTTCCGTTTTCTCGATCACCCGCCGCTCAAGATCCTCATTCGAAAGCCGGATCTTTTCATAGAGCCTGCCGTTCTCAATCGCCATCCCTGCCTGATCCGCAATCACATTGAGCAGCCGAATATCGTCCGGACGCAAAATATCATCCGATAATTTTTCGCCGACAAACAGAAACGAGTGCGTGCCGCCCTTCGCATAGAGCGGAATGATGGCCGCGATGCCGAGCTTCACGCCAAGCGCCGCAAAGTTTCGGTGCATATCGCTTTCCGCGGCGTCCGCGACCTCCTGGATGACGATCGGCTGCGCGGAAATCCGCGGAGCCGTCTTCATAAGCATGGCACAGCCCTCCTTGAGCCGTTTCATTTCGGCATACGCCTGAACGCCATACACGACGACCGCCTCCTCTTCGCCCTCAAATGCGAATATCACCCGCGCGGGCCGTATGGTCCGGCCGAGAAACGAATGAATCGAGTTCATGAGCGTACGGAGATCGAGCGTTGCTCTGAGCGCCGCGCTCAATTCGCCCACCGCATCGGCGTAATCATATCCGCCGCGAAAGAAAACTGGATTGGTTGTGCGTTCGAACGCGCGCTTGAACCCCGGAAACGCGAACGCTCCGAATGCGGCGGCGCAAACGTCCACAAATTCATCCAGCTGATCATTTTTAATGAATATCTGCAGGAAAAAATATAAACCGAAAAACGCGATACCGATGAGTGCAACCGCGCATGCATAGAGGATTCCGCGCCGGATGATCACGCGCACGTCCATGAAGCGATAGCGCACGATTGCATATCCCGTAAGCGATGTGAAGAGAAGCGATGACAACGGACCGAGCGCATTGAGCCGCGCGAATCCAAACCCCGGAAGCAGGAGGTCGAATACGAACATCGACGCAAGGAAGAGCCCCGCGCCGAACATGAAATACCGCATCCGTACGCGGGCAATACCGCGAAGGTCGCGATAGCGCCTGAAAAATGAATAAGCCGAAAATATAATATAGGCCAAGATGACGGCGGCGAGCAGCGGGAAAAAGGGTCCGTTCACCGGCTGAGGGTTTGCGCCATCCACGAAATGGACGCCCGCGATAAATGCCTTTGTCGGCGTAATGGCCGCAGCAACGGCAAGCGGCGCGAGCAATGCAAGCACTGACGGATGAAGTTTCTTCTGATCCGGAAACGTGACGCACAACAAGAATAATCCCGCGATCATGATGTCGCCGCTCACTAAAACAGCATCGGCAAACGAGAAATCGCGCGTGAGCAAGAGGCACGCAAACGATCCCGCCCACAATCCGATCCCCGCCGCAAACAAAAAGAATGCGCGGTGCACGATGCTCTTCGGGTGCTTGGCAAGAACATACCCCGCGATCACAAGGTTCAGTGCGGCAATAATAAGCTCGGCTCCGGTGAATATATTCATGCTAATACTGAATATTAATGATTATACAAAGCCCCGCGCGCGAACGCGGGGCGTGAAAGAGTTAGGGGAAATTTATAATGAGATTTCCTTCCGCAATCGTACTAGAAATTAAGTCTTTTAAACACTCCACCTCTTGCCGTAAATCAGTCATGCAGGGCAGTGGAGGTGGTGGGATCAGATAATAAGGTTTTATGGCCAGCGGAATATTTTCAGGACAAATATCCGCCGGGATAAAATAGAGATCGATTCCGATTTCCGCAAAACGATCCCGAATTTTAGGTTTAACCTCTCCTAACCCATACTCGCATCCTCTCTTAATTCCAATGAGGGCAGATGTAAAGAGAAGAGCTTGTGAAACATTTTGTTGGCCCGTCACCCAACGACTAAATTGCACGATATTATCCCGCACAAACGGGAGCGGCATATTATTGTAGTCAAATTTATAGATTTTTTCTAAAGAAAAAATCTCGTTCCCTTGACTAAAGGACAATGCAACCGTTCCAACAATTTCGGCACCATGCTTCGCCACTAAAACACTATGAGGCAGTGGGATCGGTCCGCAGTTATACCACCTTTTCAGAGAAGAGACGACGAATTCTTCTACTTCGGGAGAATGCTTTTTGCTCTCTTCGAGATAAATCGTTATGGGAATTTTCATTTTTCACCTCAGCCGCTTGGATTATGACTATATTTAGTGTAAAGCTCAAACATTAAAAAATTATTAAAAGAAATTTGCCCGGCGAGATGACCTCGCCGGGCATGAAAAACCGCTTAAAATGGCGCAATTTCCCAGGGTTTGGGCGGATTGCTGCTCGTGAAATGATCCTGATGGATCTTTCCCGTGAAACGCTCGCTGTAGGGATGGCAGGTGTCGGCAATAAAGACGACTGCCGTGATCTTGCCCTCCCGGTCGCGCAGCTCATCAAGCGTTCCCAGAGCTTTGCGCGTTATGAGGTGCCTGTATAAACCGGCGAGGCAGAATCCCCCGCTCGGGCCGGACGGTATCCGGGCCGCGCGCAGAAGCCACATCGCCGCAAGATACGACGGCGCCGCATGCATCTCCACAATGAAGTCTGCGGTCTCTTTCCAGGGCAGCGTTACGTCGCGTTCGAGCTGCTTGCGATCCCGCACGCCGGGAACTTCCTGATCCTTCGCGCAGATCACGCCGAGAATGCCGACCTTGGACTTGATGTTCCTGAAAAATCGGGCGCACCCGATCATCGTGCCGCCGGTTCCCACGCCGAACGCGAGCAGATTCGCATCCGGGCATGCTTCGAAAATATTCTTGCCCGTAAGAGTCTCGTGGATATCCGGATTCGATTCGTTTCCGTACTGGTTCAGGTGAAGATATCCGTTTTCCGCTGCGAGCTGTTTCGCAAAGGCAAACGGATTCGAGTCGTGCGGAGGAAAGAGAACTTCCGCGCCGGCAAGCAGAAGCGCCGTCTTCTTCGATTCGGGAATCTCGCCGCGGGTAACCGTGATCACGCGCCGCACGCCAAAGAGCGTCGTTGCGATAACGGCAAGCCCGTAGCCGGTATTGCCTGATGTCGCCTCGATGAGCGTTGCGCCTTCAAGATGGAGATTCCGCTCGCGGGCGCCGAGACACAGACCCAATGCCGTCCGGGATTTTACGTTTTGAAGCTCAAGTTCATATCCCAGGGCGGCGTATATCGAAATATGGTCGGTC